>Ga0131853_10012988_pt1 | contig 15253 bp, 12 predicted proteins | sample TergutLab28metaG_FD_92764 | JGI IMG/M metagenome (GOLD analysis project Ga0131853, IMG submission 92764) | Labiotermes labralis P1 segment gut microbial communities from Petit-Saut dam, French Guiana - Lab288 P1 (version 2) (version 2) | ecosystem: Host-associated > Arthropoda: Insects >...
AACGCCTCCTGCATTTGCAACATAATCCGGCGCATAGATAATGCCCTTTTCTTGCAAGATTTTGCCGTGCTTTTTTGCATCCTCTAACTGGTTGTTTGCACCACCACAAATTATTTTGGCTTTAAACAGCGGTATAGTATTGTCGTTAACGGTTGCACCCAGCGCACATGGTGCGTAAATATCGCACGCTACGCTGTAAATTTCGTCCGGAGTAACAGCCTTTGCACCAAACTCCTGCACACATGTGTCTATGCTTGCTTGCACAGTGTCAGTAACAATCAAACTTGCCCCTGCTTCGTGCAGCAATTTACACAAATGATAACCAACTGCACCAACGCCTTGCACTGCAACAACTTTGCCTTCAAGCGAATCTGAACCATACTCATGCTTGCAGCAAGCCAAAATTGCCTTAAATACGCCAAGTGCCGTATATGGCGACGGACTGCCCGACCTGCCCGGTAAACCTACTACATTTTTAGTTTCCTTATGGATGTAAATCATATCCTGTGTGCCTGTGCCAACGTCGGCAGCAGTAATGTACCTGCCGCTAAGCCCCTCTACATACCGCCCAAATGCACGCCAAAATGCTTCTGTTCTAACAGCATCTTTTCTAAGTTCCTTAGCGTCGCCAATAATTACCGCCTTGCCACCGCCAAGCGGAAGCCCCGCAACTGCACTTTTATATGTCATGCCACGTGCAAGACGCAATACATCAAGCACAGCGTCTTCTTCGTTTTGGTAATTCCAAAAACGTGACCCGCCAAGCGCAGGTCCTAACACCGTATTGTGAATGCACACAATGGCTTTTAAATTTGTAGATTTGTCATGAAATAAGCAGAGCTGTTCGAACCCGTACTCTTCCATGTAAGCAAATTTGTTCATGAATAATTCTCCCTTCGGATATTAAAGTGTTGGGCAATTTTCCCAAATCACTTGCTGTATAATTAATTATAACTAGATTTTATCACAAAAGAATAATGTGTTATACTGTTTCTAAGAAAATGTCTAAGAAATTATTTAAGGAGTTTTTTAAATTGAAAAAATTTGTATTCATAGCCATATTTATTGCCATTTTTTATCCAACTGCGCTTGAAGCTTCCGAACAGGAAGGCTTGGCACTTATTGCCCACGCAGCAGGAGCGATAGAAGGCTATGCAGGCTCTAATTCGCTGGAAGCGATGCAAAATGCCATAGAACTTGGGCTTACTTACATAGAATTGGATATGATAACAACATCCGACGGCAAAATTGTGCTTAACCATAGCTGGGATTCTGTCGCTAACCGTATTCCGGGTGCTGTGCCGGGCATAATGACGCACGAAGAATTTATGCAACAGCGTATTTTTAACCGATTCACCCCTGTGGATTTGAATGGGTTAATAGACTTTTTGAGAGAAAACGAGGGCTTTCGCATAATAACCGACACAAAAGACACGGATTATGCAGCCTTGTATGCCATTGCAGAATTTTTCCCGCAATATATGGACAGGTTTATACCGCAAGTATACGCCTTTGGTGATGCTGCTCGTATACGTGCGCTTGGTTTTACGGATATTATTTTAACGATATATATGATCGCACCAAGGTATCAAAACCCTGCGGCTATTCACCGTTACGCCATGCAAAACGAGCTGTATGCCGTAGTAATACCCGACTCACTTGCCACGCAAGCGTTTATGCAGCATGTAAATACAACCCAAATGCGATACATGGCACACACAATAGACTACGTTTCACGTGCAGCAGAGCTTTTAAACATGGGCTTTTACGGCGTATATACAGGGTTTTTGCGCTATACAGAAACAGGGTTTGCACGTATGCAGTTACCTATTGCCGCTTATTCAACACGTATTCTAAACAACTTACTTGGCTTGCATCCTAACGAACGTGCCATAACCACCCAAGCAATTTTCTTTAGAGAAGATGTGCCGGTACATGTTCATATGGGGGAAATTTTGCCTGTATGGGCAAATTATTTGGTTGGTGCACCGTTCATTGCAAATGGACAAGCTTATTTGATAGATAGAAATTTTTTGCGCCATGCAAACAGCCGCAATTTTGACCAGGTAACACGCATTTTAACTGTGGTTAGAAACGGGCTCGCTTTCACTGCAAGCGAAAGCGAGCTTATTGTATACAACAACATGCTGTACGCTTCGCCTACGGCAATTGAGCGGCTTTTTGGCTTTACAGTCTTGCAACAAGACGGCTACATTATCGCCGTTAGACAAAACAGTACACATTCGGAGGAGGAGCTTTTTGAAATTGCTCAAAAACTTTTTAGCGGACTTTTTGCAGAATAAATATGTAAAAATCGCACTTTACTTTTATACAGTGGTATTTCCCCTACTCCTTTTTGTAATGCTGGAGAGGCTAAACCCCGCAGCATCTGCCGGACTTTTTACCTGGCCGCCAAGCCGCAGGGTTTTTATGCTTGCATTTGGGTTGCTTTTGCTTTTGGCAATTGCGGCATATTCTATTATTGGCAATGTGCTGGGGGCATACGCTGCCGTGTCCGGCGGACTGTTGGTTTTGTATATAATCAACTACTTTAGGCTTGCCGTAACCGGCGGCGTTTTTGTGCCAACAGATATTTTTTTGGCAAGAGCCGCCGCTGAAGTTGCAGATGTTGGCGTTATACGACCATCGTTGTCGCTGATACTGGGGATTCTTCTTGTTATTTTAATCCACGTGCCATTGTATTTTGTAAAAATAAAAATTCCGTTTAAATGGCGTATTATTGCGCTGCCGCTTGTAGTATTGTTTGCACTTTTTTTCCTGCGTGGCAGCTTTGCTGCAAACCACGTATTGCCTGCTGCAAATTTAATTGATGGCACTGTAACCGACCGCTATCGTGACAGAGGCTTTCTGCTGGGCTTTTATGCCGAACTTGTAAGCGGCAGACGAGTGCCGCAAATAACCAACGAAACTACTATTTTCGACCCTATACTACCGCCGCCTGCACAGCAAGCACCCATTAACCCAAATGTGATTGTAATCATGTCTGAATCTTTTATGGATCCGAATATTTTGGAAAACATAACATTTTCGCAAAATCCGGTATCAAACTTTCACAGGCTTGCAGAAGAGCACATTAGCGGCAATGTAGTTGTGCCTGTTTTTGGCGGCGGAACAATAAATACAGAATTTGAATTCCTGCTTGGTACACCGCATGTGTTTTTCGGCTCTCGTTTTTATGTTCCGGCAGAAACACCGCAGCGATATTTTACAAGCGAAGTGCTATCGGCAATGCCATGGCTTTTCCGCCAAAATGGCTATAGAACCATTGGCGTACACCCATTCCATGGTAACTTTTTTAACCGCAACGACCTTTATCCGCTCATTGGTTTCGATTATTTTTACTCGCTGGACCACATGCCGGATGCACCTGTTTGGGGCGAATTTGTTTCCGATGCATACTTTACAGACAGAATTATCGAACAAATTTTATTGGCTGAACAGGTCAACGAGCCACTGTTCCTTTTTGGCATATCCATGCAAAACCACTGGGAGTTTGAGCCAATGAAATACGGCACGCTGGACCTTGCTGTTATGGCAGAAAGCCCGTACTTGTCTGCCTATGAAATCCAACGCATGAACTCGTTTTTGCAAGGCATATATGATGCCGACAAGCAGTTGGGCAGGCTGGTAGAATTTATAGAAAGCCGCAATACGCCTACGATACTGGTATTCTTTGGCGACCATTTGCCTATTTTGGGGCTGCATTCGGATAGAATTTTCGAAAGTTTAGGTTTCGTCAGTCATCAAGAAGACTTCAACTGGGATTTGTACGACAGGGCGAATATTTTCCAAACCCAGTATCTTGTATGGGCAAATTATGAAATTCCGCAGGATGGCTGGGGCACACTTTCTACGTTTTTTCTTGGCGCAAGAATGCTGGAAGCATCGGGCATTAGATTAAATAGACATTTTACGTACCTTTTGCGTGGTGCGGGATATTTTAGCGGCATAACAAACGAGCTTTATGTTGGGCTTGATGGAGCGTTTGACCACGGCTGGATGCATAGAGAAAGCCCCCATGTGCGAGACATGGAGGCTTTGTGGTATGCCAAGATGCTTGGCGGAGATAATTTTCACAGGTCGTTGGCAGAGGTTATAGATTAGCTCTTAACGAGTTTAAACACAGATGCAAAGCAGGTCTTACACCTGCTCTATTTTGTACGCCCATTCCGTATCTGTTACCCGTATGGTAGATAGTATTTGCGCTACCTATCCCAAGCACATCGGCAGAACGCAGCCAAGCTACACGATTTTCCCAATCAGCTTGTGGATCAGCATTGAAAGCACGGTCATAACCGTTAAGCTGCCATAAACCGGAACGCCCTCCTGTTAAGTCAATTCTAGGGTCACGCCCGTGCGCCCACGTATTCCACCGCAGGTTACTTTGTGGGTTACCAGGGTCGCTTAGAAATGTTTGAAACATTGCCAAATCCTTGTTATGCCCCATGGAGCGTGTTTCAAAATCCGATGGTAGCCAAATTAGGTCGTAGTATATTGGACTTATAGCAGTATGAACCCAAGCCCCATTGTATGGACCAACAGAAAGCCCATCCATACCGTTAGCCAAGCTGAATAAATAATAGCTGCTCCATATCAAACCGGCTGCACCTAAACCATTGTGTACATTATACGAACCCCTGTAATGCCGATGCTCTGCATCGTGCGGGCGTGGTAATTCCGTTTGAAAATCTCCCGTTGAATAAAACCTAAAAACCGAGTTTGTGCCTGTTTGATACATAGAACTTTGCCAATTGCCCGGCAAATGCTTTGGCGGAACGATGTAGTTGGCAACGTTAAACTGCTCCAAAAGCATTGAAAAATCCCGGAGTAAATTGCTGCGAACAATACTTGCACTGTAATTTGCCTCAAAAAAATATGTATCACTTGGCGGTAAACCGACAGCAATACCCGCATCGCTGTGTATGGTGTTTTGCATATTTGGTACAATATTTTCCCAATGCAAACGGTCACCTACAGCAATGTAGCGTTCGTCATATCTGCCAATTAAGTTGTCGTACCGTGTTCCGTTAAAATGCGAAAGCCGATAAGGCTCTGTCATCCACAGGGTCAAAACATCATTATTTTCATCTGTAGACCGATACACCAATTGCCACCACCCGCCAAACCCTTCAAACAACTGTATAGCAATTGCCCCAGAGTGGCTCATACATGTGGGTTCGGGTACTACAAATGCAGAAAAGTCTGCGGCGGTTATTGCTGTGTAGGATAAGCCCTCGTATGGCAAACCTGTAGACCAGTGAGTTTTTTCGTCTCTATAATTCGGGTTAAACATATGATTATCCAAAATTTCAAACAGTGCGCTTAATACCTCTATGTTCATTTCGCCGTTTGCGTTAAAAAGCGGCATTTCGGACACTTGCACAACATTGTAGAAAGGAAGCCCTTCGTTGCAATGCACACAATCTTCGCCGGAGTTCTGGCAAGCGGCAAGTAATAGGGTTAAACAAAATAGAACAACAAAAATTTTAACCACTGCTTAATACGCCCCTTCTGCAATAAGTGCAAGGGTTGTTTCCAAAGCGCACATGCCTTCACGGTTAAAGTGGTCGGGTATTATACCGCCTTCAATAACACCACCACGGCTGTTTAAAATGCCTGTATGGTCAAATTGGAATTGCATTCGGCTATTTTCCATAGCCCCATTCACACGATCAGGAAATCCTCCAAACCCTCCGCTCGTTGGCTCACCTACAAGCGTAGCAAACCCTGCCTCTTGTGAAATCCAAGCGGCCATATGACTGGCAGAATAATTAAATTCGTCTGTTAACAACCATACCTTACCGGAAAAATTTATATCAATCATAGGGTGAGGTATTGTATTAGGCAAAAATTGAACTCTTAGTGCATAATCCGCCCTTTGTACATTTTGTTGGTTAAGCTCCGGCAAATAAAATTCTTGCAAGAAAATATCCATAGACAATGGCTTTGTATCAACTATCTTCATTCCACCAAAATTCATAGGAACTATATCCAACCGCTCCATTACATAATCCCCGGCAAAATAAAATATAATGGCATCGACAGTCATATCGTCATTAGATTCCGTAAGCGGTGCAAATACGAGCCTGTCGAACATAATGCCGCTACCGCCATCGTTACCTCTTATGTCAATTATGATATGCTCGAAATTTTCTATACTATTGTAAAATTCGCTTAGCATAAGAAGTTCATCATCACGTATTGCAATGTCTCTCATAAATGGTGCCATACTTCTTATTGCTAAATATGCAATATTTCCTTCTTCAATAATATCGGCAACTACATTTGTTCTCAAATGTATCAACCAAAATGCTTCCATAAGTGCATCCAAATCTCTTTCTTCTATACCCTGCACTATAACATTGTATATTTCTTTGGGATAGTATAAGCGTATATCCCACAGCAATCTTCTTAAATTTTGATTATTTCCTGAATTTGGTGAGTCATCCCATCCTAAAAAACTAAGAACGTCTTCAAATGAATCAAGCTCATTTTCGTCACGTATTGGTCTTACCCATTCGCCATCTGTAAAATCAGTGTGTGGGTGATGAATTGCAAAATGCCCTACCCCCCACAACGGTCTGAAACTATTTTCCAGCAACAGATAAAAGTCTGCAATAGTTATATGTTCAATGCTGTCCAGCATATTTTTTGCTTCCAAAGCGAGTGATTCGATATCTACACCAAGCTCTACATATGCAATATCAAAAAAAGGAAAGTTTTCTCGTAAAACGTTTAACATTTGATTTACATCTTCAATTGCTTGTGCAGAAGACAACAAGCCAGGATCTGTGGCAACATTAGGCAGTAACTCATTTGCACATTCTTCTTTCGCTTCGTAATCAATGTCTACCTTGTAGTCGATATCATCAACATTATCCGTGCCACATGCAGTCATGTAACCTATCGCCATAATAATTATAATTAACATGATATATTTTTTCATTTATACCTCCCTATGTATAAGGCGAGCCGCTTTGGCAGCTCGCCTGTTTAATCACCTTCAACAATTACAGCTAAGAACTGAAAATAACATGTGCAAACACGATGAACCGCACGGCATAATGCAGCATCGACGAATTGGAAAACTCCATCCACTACCACCATTAACATGACATTCGTTTTGTGGAGCCATTGAACGTGAAGCCATTTCATCACAGCACTCCATTGATACCTCTGAGGCTGCTGACACACTCAAACTTGGAGGATAAACTGTCGCAGAAAACCCAAGCATAAGTACACAAGCCATCACTATAGCAAGAATATTTTTTTTCATAGAAAGTCTCCTTTCTTGTACAATTTATGCAATCAAAAAATTTGCTAACGTTAACAGTTACAACTAAAGAGCGGAAGCAGCAATGCCCAGCATGGAAATGGACACGCAGTAAATCTACAGCACTGAGAACCGGGGTGAACTGGCGGACGATTGGATGGTCCACCATTAACGTGATATTCATTTTGCGGGGCAATTGAACGAGGTGCGACTACATCACAGCACTCCATTGATACCTCTGTGGCTGCTGACACACTCAAGCTTGGAGGATAAACTGCCGCACCAAAACCCAGCATAAGTACACAAGCCATCACTACTGCAAGAACTTTTCTCTTCATAAAAAAGTCTCCTTCAATAATATATTTTGGTTGGCCGCCAACTTGTGCAAATTATATCACCCCCCCCCGTCTATTGTCAACATGTCATATACCACAATTACATTCTTCCTGCAAGATGTCAATATGCCATGTATAGCAATAAAATATTAGCATATCTCTCAACTTTATTTAACAATTTATTTCTTAATCAATTCAAAAAAAATAGCGCAAGGATTTTCATCCTTACGCCTTTTTTTATTCCCTTACTTAAAATATCCCCGTCAACCCTACAATCAACCTTGTCAACAACACGATAATCGGCAAACCAATTATTGTACGGATAAAGAACAATGCCAACAATTTGCCAAAGCCCAGCGGCATTTCAGACTTTAATATCAAAATACCGGTTTCTGCCATGTAAATAATTTGCACGATAGACAATGCACCGATTATAAACCTAGCTTCTATAGATGCACTTGTTCCCAAAATTATTGCAGGCAAGAACATATCTGCAAAACCTATAAGTGTAGCACTAGCATAAGCAGCGCCACCATCAACACGTAGCAATTCTAAAAACCAGCCCATTGGCATCGAAATCCAGTCAAACACTGGTGTCATTTCTGCAACAATAAGACCAAGCGTACCAAGTGCCATAATAACCGGGAATAAGTCCATAAAAACGTCCAAGTAACACTTCAAGCCGCCTTTTACAACTGTCCCGGCAGTGGTTTGGCTCGCTCTTTCGCTGCCGTCATGTACAGCTTTTTTAAAGCGAGACATACCTTCCAGGTCTTCTTCATGTATTTGCTTGCCCACATCTTCCATATATGTGTCGGGTAGTTTGCGCAACGGCCAAATACGTGGCGTAATCATTGCTAAAATTATGCATGTAAGGCAAATAATCAAATACCAAAACAAGAAATGCCCCTCTATGCCCATAGTACGGGCAACCACAAATGAAAATGGCAACGATACAAATGAGAAGTTAACCGCAATTGCAGCCGCTTCACGCCCGGTGTAGAAGCCCCGCTCATGCTGGTCTTTTGTTATGATAACCGAAACGGCAGAAGAACCAAACCAAGATGCCGCAAGGTCAATGGATGCCCGCCCCGGCAATGTGAATAAAAAGCGTACAATCTTTTGAATAAGCACACCAATAAACTCCATTAGACCAAAGTCTGTAAGCACAGGAATAAGAAATGCCAGTATCAAGAATATCGACACAAGTCCTGTAATTAGCACATCAAGCATAAGCCCGCCAACGTCGCCATGAATAATAAATTCCGGACCAAAACCGAAATAAACCATTGTGGCAAACGCAAACGCAAGTACACGGCACACCACATAAACCGGGTGGGCTAAAAACATACCTTTAAGCTTTTCGTTGTTCATTATAAAGCCTGGTTTTACCGTGTATGCAAGTATAGTACCCAATAGAGACACGGTGATGAATATGTATGCAAGCAATGTTGCAACATTAAAACTACCTATTACCAATGCAGACCCAAGCCAGTCGATAGCAAAACCTAAGGGTATGTTAAATGCATCTGCTGTGGGTATTGGTGCTAAGAACAAAAACAGACCAATTGCCGAACCAATAATAAATTTTAGCAAGTGGCTGGTTTTAATCTTGTACTTCGGTGAATCCATGAGAACTCCTCCTTGATTTTGAATAATTATTCAAATTTCATGAATAATAAATCATTACGTGAAAAATTGCAACCCTTTTTGCAAAAAAAATACCATGTATAGCATTTAAAGCCATACATGGTATAAAAATTTACATTTTTAATTAAACAGCACGAGTTACTTTTTTAGCACGTAAACAGCGAGTGCAAACTTTAGCTTTGCGAACTGCACCATTTGCTTCTACTATCTGTACTTTTTTAACATTCGCACGCCACATTTTATTTGCACGGCGAGAAACTTGACTGCGTGTAATGCTGATTCTATGTCCTGTTTGGATGCTTTTATCGCACACTTCGCACTTTGCCATAATAAACTACCTCCACGATGATTCGTTGATTGTTAATGTACTACAGGAGCAGTAGGATTTGAACCCACGACATTCGGTTTTGGAGACCGACGCTCTACCAGCTGAACTATGCTCCTATTGCTAAGTAGGGGGACTTAGCAAAAGCCATTATAGTTCGACAGCTTGCCACTGTCAAGAAAAAAATTCTTTATACCATAGCAGGAACATATAAACAGTCCAAATTTTTCGACTGTTATCTTTTTTCCCTCTGTAGTGGTCGTTCAACAAGCGCAGCAGAACATTTACATTAAAATATTGCTCTGCAACTGCTCCGGTAAAATGCATTTTTACGGCTTCGTAGTACTTTTCTTCCCTTAACCAAACACGAATAGGCACAGGAAAGCCCAGTTTCTTGCGCTTAGCATTTTCTTGCGGCAAACGTTTTTCGGCAAGCTTACGGAAAGCATACTTTGTCGCTGTTTTATTTACCCGCAAATGAGTTGGAAGTTCTGCCGCAACTTTGAAAACGTCCTTGTCTGTAAGCGGCACACGCACTTCCAAACAATGCGCCATGCTCATTTTATCCGCTTGCAGCAGAATATCTCCCACCATCCACATGTGAATGTCTATGTGCTGCATTTTTGTAACATCATCCATGCCTTCTACTTCTTTATAGAATGGAGCAGTAATTTCCGTCGGGTGTTTGCCGCTGTTTCCTTTTAACAATGCAGCTCTTTCTTTTGGCGTGAACATATAAGCATTGCCAATGAAACGCTCTTCTACTGTTTTACTACCTCTTATTAAGTAATTACGCCCCTTTACAAATGACGGCAACAACTTGGCAAGCCAACCCAGCACACGGCGTACAGGCATGGGCAGGGATGTAATAGGTTTTAGGTCAAGCGGCTCTTTGTATATGTTATAGCCACCAAAAAATTCATCTGCGCCCTCGCCGGAAAGTGCAGCTTTTACATGTTTTGCTGCTTCCTCGCAAGCAAAATAAAATGCCACAGATGCCGGGTCTGCCAAAGGCTCGTCCATATAGTATTGAACTTTGGGCAGCACATTCCAGTATTCATCTGTAGTTATTGTCTTTGTGTGGTGTTCAAGCTCCAGTTTTTGCGCAAGTTCTTTAGCATATTCAATTTCGTTGTAATTCTGCTGGTTAAAGCCCACGGTAAAAGCCTTCTTGCCACCAAAACTTGCTGCAACAAAACTGGAATCTACCCCACCGGATAAAAATGTACCTATTTCCACTTCGCTTTCCATATGCGTACAAATGCTTTTGGCAATAACGTCATCCAAAGAAGCTTCCGCTTCTGCCAAAGTCATTTCTTTCGGGTTAAATTTTGCAGAAAAATATTTAGTGGTAGTAATTTTTTCATCTTCGTGCACCAAATAATGCCCGGGCGGCAATTTAAAAACGCCTTTGAAAAAAGTTTCAGACAAAACAGAATATTGAAATGTAAGATATTGCGCCAATGCTTCTTCGTTCAGCTCTTTTACGAAGCCGGGATGCGCAAGGAAGGATTTTATCTCCGAACCAAAATAAAAACTGCCATCCATTTGGGTGTAGTAGAACGGCTTTACTCCAAAAAAGTCGCGGGCAGCATACAGCCGTTTACGCTTTATGTCATATATCACAACCGCAAACATCCCACGTAAGTACATTGGCATTTCATCGCCATATTCTTCGTATAAGTGCAAAATACATTCTCCGTCGGAAGCTGTAGCGAATGTATGCCCTTTTGCTTCCAAGTCTGCCCGCAGAATTTTGTGATTGTATATCTCTCCGTTAAAAACCAAAACGAGAGACTTGTCCTCATTATAAATCGGCTGGTCGCCGCCATCTAAACCGACAATAGATAAACGTCTAAAGCCGAGAGCTATATTTTCATCTATATAAGTACCCTGGGCATCAGGTCCTCGGTGAATAATTTTATCCATCATGCCCTGCAAAACTGCTTCTTGCGTTTCGCCAATTATTTGCTTTGTAAATCCACAAAAACCGCACATATACACCTACCCCTTTCGTTTTAGTCTTACCGTTCTGCCGGTGTTACATACACGGTGTTATGCCCTTCGTAAATTACAAACCCGGGCTTTGCGCCGTTTGGTTTTTTCACATGTTTTTTTGCTACATAATCTACCGGTACTTGCGTAGAATTTTTTGCCTTGCTATGAAGTGCCGCCAAGTTTGCGCCCTCTAAGATAGTTGCAGGAGGCACTTCTTTACCGTCGGTTACAATGATAACATGCGAACCGGGAATGTCTTTTGTGTGCATCCAAATATCGTGGGGCTTTGCCATTTTCATGGTTAGGTTATCGTTTTGCGTGTTGTTTTTGCCCACGTAAATATTAAACCCATCAACGGATACATATTTGAGTGGTTTTGCAGCCTGTTCCATTTTTTTGTTTTTTGAGCTTGCATTGCGCTTAGCAAAACCTTGAGACGCTAATTCTGCACGAATTTCTGCTATATCGGCTTCGTCCGTAATGGTGTCCATGGCTATTGCTACGCTATCCAAGTAGTTTAGGTCTTCGACGTTTTTTACCATTTGTTCTTCCAAAGCGGCAAATGTACGCTTTTGCTTGTTGTATAACTTGAAATAACGCTGTGCATTTTCCGCCGCAGTTAACGTTGGATCTATTGAAATTTCCATAGGTTTATTTTCATCGTAAAAATTTTCAGCTACAAATTTATCGCGGCCTTTTTCTACCATGTACAAATACGCCGTAAGCAACTCGCCCTTGATGCGTAGCGTGTCACGATCTTTTATTTCTTCCAAGGTTTTGTCGTACACGAATTGCTTTTTTCGGCTGCGTTCTTGGTGGGTTGCTACCAACTTGCGCAGGTCTATTGCCTTTTGGCTTATTCTGTAGCTTTCATCCCTACGGGCGTAGAATGTCTCTAGCATAACGGACGGCAAATCGAATTTTGTGGCAGTATGGTTAGCATATAAAGAAAGCGGTAACGCAGCAAAATCAACCATTTTGCTCTGGCTGTCGGAGTAAATAGTTGGCTCGAACTTACCATCTCGTACATGGTCAAAAACATTAGAAAAAGCCCCGAACAACTGCGAAAAGTCCTGCTCTGAAAGATCACCTGTGAAAATATTCGGATCAACTTTTGCACAAGAGCAGATTTCGCTTGCCATTATAGGGCTAATGCCGTTAAAACATTTATATATTGCTTCTTGGATTTTTTGGTTAGGGCTGAATTGAAAGCCTTCCGCACTTTGTATAGTTAATGGATTTTCTTTATTTGACGGGGGACGAAAATAAGCCATTCCCGGCAGGATTGGACGTACAGAACTAACCGAAGGCGACACATGCTTTATGGCTTCTAATATTTTTCGGTTGGCATCCAGCAGCATAATATTACTATGCTTGCCCATTATTTCTACCAACAGGATTTTTACCGACCTGTCACCCATTTCATCTATCGAGTCTATATGCAGCTCAACTATACGCTCAAATTCGGGCTGTACAATATCAACAACCCGTCCCGCAGTAAGATGCTTACGTAAAACCATGCAAAACATTGGAGCTTTTAATGGGCTAACTTTAGCCTGCATAGTGAAATTAAGCCTGGGTGCATTGGAATTTGCAGTGATTAAAAGCTTATGATTTGCACCACTACCACGCATATTTATTATAATTTCGTCCGGTTCCGGTTGCGAAATTTTGTCTACACGACCACCCAAAACGGTGCTTTTAAGTTCATGTACAACACTTGCAATTGCTATTCCATCAAGCGGCATTTATGTCAATCCTTTGTTTTTGTCTCGTTTTTAATCCTATCAAAAAGCTGGCAACTGCACACATTAAAAACACAAACGCTAATAACAACCAGCCGTTGCGCACAAAATTTGCAAGCAGTACAGGATCGTCTGCGGGGTCATCCCATGAAATTTCGCCACCGATAGGCATAATACCCATGTATTCGTCATTAGGTTCAATTAAGCCCCTACCCTCTATGGCAAATGGCTCAATAAAACCTTCTGTTGCGGCTTCCGGCGCAGTTGCAAACCATACAAACACAAAAATAAGAGAAGCAGCAGCGGCAACTACAGTAGAAGCCCACATAAATGCCGTACTTCTTTTTTGTTTGCGGTTGCGTTTTACATAACTCACCAATGTTTGAGGCAAATTACGTGGTAATTCCGGCTCGGGCAATGCCCTAACTTCGTTTATAAGTTTTGCATATTCATAAAACTCGGCGGCACAAGTGTCGCAAGTTTTAAAATGCGCTTCCAGTTCGGGAATTTCCGCAGAAATATCGTTGTCAAAACATGCCGAAAATAGACTTTGTGCTTTTCTACAGTCCATTCTTAATCTCCTCTTCAATTTCTGCTTTTATCCCATACAACGCAAAGATTTTGCAATTGTTCCGTTATTATACACGGGTTCTAAGATTTTGTCTTGGAAAATGTCTTAGAATTGATGTATACTTCATTATATTAATGTTTGGGCGTGATTTTTAGTGTTTCGTATAGGGCAAGGGTACGATGTTCACCGATTGGTGGAAGGTCGAAAGCTAATACTTGGCGGCGTGGAAATGCCGCATAGCATGGGACTGTTAGGACATTCCGATGCAGATGTTTTAACGCACGCAATAATGGATGCATTGCTTGGTGCGGCGGGGCTTGGCGATATCGGCTTAGCTTTCCCCGATACGAGTGCGGAGTTTAAAGATATCTCCAGCTTGGTTTTGTTAGAGCGAGTTAAAACACTTTTGCACGAACACGGATATAATATTTCGAATATAGATGCAACAATTGTGGCGCAAGCACCAAAACTTTCGCCTTACCGTGAAGAAATGATAAAAAACATCGCAAGAGTTTTAGGTACAAAAAATATAAATATTAAAGCCACCACAGAAGAAGGCTTAGGCTTCACAGGCATGGGCGAAGGAATGGCAGCATATGCCGTTTGTTTGATAATGAAGGAGAGCTAAAATGAAAATATACAACACGCTTACAAAACAAAAGGAAGTATTTGTTCCGATAAACGGCAAAACCGTAAAAATTTACACCTGCGGGCAAACTACGTACAACCATATCCACATAGGGAATGCACGCTTTTACGTAGTTTTTGACGCTATCCGCCGCTACTTGGAATACAGCGGTTACGATGTGCAGTTTGTACAAAATTTTACCGATATAGACGATAAAATTATCCAACGTGCAAATGAAGAAAACACTACAACAGAAGCCATTGCAGAAAAATACATCGCCAGTACGTTAGACGACCTGCAAAACCTAAATGTAAAACGTGCGACCATAAACCCAAAAGCCACAGAAGAAATTGCCGAAATTATCGAAATGGTAAACACACTAATCGAAACCAACCATGCTTACGAAGTAAACGGCACGGTTTACTACAGCGTCAACTCGTTTCCCACCTACGGCAAACTTTCTAAAAAAAATATAGACGACTTGGAAGCAGGCGCACGGGTAGAGGTTGAAACAGGCAAGAAAAACCCAATGGACTTTGTACTATGGAAGCCCGCAAAACCCGATGAGCCAAGCTGGCAAAGCCCATGGGGCAACGGTCGCCCTGGCTGGCATATTGAATGCTCTGCCATGGTGCGCAAATATCTTGGCGACCAAATTGATATTCATGGCGGTGGAGAGGATTTAACATTCCCTCATCATGAAAACG
>Ga0131853_10012991_pt1 | contig 15253 bp, 10 predicted proteins | sample TergutLab28metaG_FD_92764 | JGI IMG/M metagenome (GOLD analysis project Ga0131853, IMG submission 92764) | Labiotermes labralis P1 segment gut microbial communities from Petit-Saut dam, French Guiana - Lab288 P1 (version 2) (version 2) | ecosystem: Host-associated > Arthropoda: Insects >...
GCGCTGACCACGTGACACCCCTCTATCCGCAAAAGTTGGCACTAACTTCGCCGACTGGCGGCGGCCGCTCTGTCGGTATAGTTCGCGTGCGGACTAAGGCCACGGAGTTTAGTTTAGTTTATGGACCTAATTATTGGCACTATGTAAGGTTATTCTCTTGGACTTCTTTAATTTCTTTATGTACATTATAAAAAATGTGACATTGCAGAACTGGTTCTGTTTTCATCTTTGTGTGGATGCACTATGAAGACATCTTTTTACTCTATTGGGCCCCTTGGTATAGCTACCCTCATACTTTGTGACCAGCTAAGTTTAGGTCAGAAATTATGCAACCTACTTTAAAGACTGAGGGTATGATAATGTGCTGTATGATCAGGGTGGGAACAGTGGTGGATGTGTGATTACCAGGGGAAAAGTGAAGACACATAGAGAAAGACCTGCTCCATTGTTAATTTGTCTGCCACAAATCTCTCATGAAGTAATCCAGGATTTTCCCTGAGATTCTGCTCTTGGAAGCAAGCATCTGTCTGCCTGGGCTGTGGCATAGCCACCTCGCTCACATGAAGAGAGATATTTTTGAAACGTGTGTTCTAAAATAAAAATCTAGAATGATGGAGAATGCTCTATCACACTTAATGTCAGATGACTTTAAACATATACGACTACTGAACATTGAGACGTTAAAATGAAGGTAAGATGCAAATATCAGTGAAGTAGCATTGTTGTACTTCTCCTTCTAGTGTGTGTGATGGTTTTTAACAATAAGCAGTGTGGTTACTTCCTGCATCTGGTGTTTCATTGTTAAAGTCTTGTCACTTATGTAATGTTGCCTCTTGACTTGTTTCTCGTCGAGGTGTCAGATTCTTATATTGTTATGGTCCATTGGAGGTACATGGCTTGTATCGCAGCTATGGACTGGCAAGCCATCAGAGATTGTCTAAGGTTTTCCCAGTTTTCTCCTTCGGTATTCATAATTCTTGTACCATATCTGGTTGAATGCTACAGAACCTGGGGGATCAAATCCATATAAAGATACTGAATGATCATCGGTCTGTGTGGTCAGTTATGTACACCAACATGTGCACAGAATGGAATTATAATTTTATATGTGGCCTTCAACCTTGCTACATGTTTCAGCAATAAATTTCCATCCTCATTGAGATAGCAGTATCTGCTACTTTATATTTTAACGTTAATACATGTGAAATTGATATGTTAATATTATATATCCCTTTGTACTGATGTGTCCCTGAGGATGGCAATTGATCGCTGGAACATGTAGGAGGGTTGGAGTTTATGTGTAACGTATAATTCTGTTGTGTGCATATGTTGCTGTGTGTGTGACAGCAAGTACAGTACTCAGAATGAATAATATTGAAACAAATTTGACGTTCAGGTGACTGTGCATCGGGATAAATTCTTATAATAAAACCAACTAAATGCACCAATTTCCCAGATTTATTTTTGGAATAAAACTACATGTTTCGGACAGTTCCTCTGTCCATCATCAGCAGTTTTTCCCTTTACACACAGCAATGGAATATTTCATACAGGTTTGATGACAGCTTGTGAGCAGAATCGGGAATTTCCATCCTGATCCTGCTGTGCGAACAGTGAAAAACTCCTGATGATTGACAGAGAAACTGTTCAAAACATGTAGTTTTATTCTAAAAATAAATTTGAGCACTTGGTGCATCTAGTTGGTTTTATTATAAGAATGTTGAAACAGTTCCATGCATTTTTTTTTTTGGTGCACATTTGAGTGCTGGGCTAATTAAGACATTCGTCTGTACTTTTGCATCATCAGTGATGATTTAACCCCTTTCGTGTCTTGTAATATTCAAACATTGGTCCACTGTAAGAAGCCTTATGTCACCAACTTGCAAATAACATGCCATGCTGATTGTTCCTTCTTTTCATTTTATATTCTTTGGTATATCTACTAGTAGTTCACATACAGGAACAAGAATTTTTTCTTTCTTTCCTTTTTTTTTTTTTCTTTCTTAATTTTGCACAAATTAATCTATAGCTGGTATGAGTGAGTTTGGAAACAAAAGGTTGGTAAAAGAGTTAAACCGTAATACAATGAGTATGTTAATGTAACATGCTGTTTCCAGTTTTAGGCATTCCGTATGATTTTGGTATTGACATGTGGTCTGCTGGTTGTACCATTTATGAACTGTATACTGGGAAGATAATGTTCTCCGGCAAAACCAATAATCAGGTAAGGCATTAAAGATGCATGTGAAATTCTACTTTAGTATCAAAGCACATTACATTGTTTTATGTTTGTGGTTTAATGTTTTGGACAAGACGCTGCTGATCATCAAGGTTTCATACTAAAATATGTCATTTTAGAAATTGGTTCTGCTTGTTCATTCAGGCAAAAGAGGGGCCTCATCTGATGGGTTTGTTGTAAATAACCACTGTTTATATGTGATGGTAGCAACCAACACATTGACTTACATCCCAGCAACATACTACAGTATGCTGTACCTGAGATTTACTGTCCAGTATTTTATGTATCTATATGTGTACTGCGGATGCTACGTGAAATTCTCAGCATTTCTGTTACTTTATTTTGTTCGTGTCTTAACCGGCCCATAGTTGGTTCAGGTACACTTGGTTGAATGCCATATTTATCAGAATATAAGATAAGAAATTTTTCCAAATTTGTCATCTAAAGTATTTGGCATCACCTCATAATATCTCACAAAGTTAAGTGTTCTGTATACGTGTTTTCCTGAAAATTTAAAATTGCGAACAGTTTTGTTGTATGTGGGTAAACACAGTGCTTAAAGCGTTGCAAATGTAATTCTCTGTTGTGGTTAACACTGTTTGGTTTTTTGCATAAGTAGTGAAATACAGTATTATATATGACAAAATACAGTACAATGTTTGGAATCATCAAACTTGAATTTTTTTATTAATGTTTTTTAATTACATGGTCTGAGTATTATTGCAAGAGAACATGTTTTATGTTGAATAATATGACGTGTTTTGTAAAATTGAATTTTGCAATAAATATGAGGCTAGTTCAGAAAGTTAGAAATGATTGAATATAGTGGATATGTGGATGATGGGTGCACGTCCTGTGAAGGTCTTTCATTGCCCCCCCCCCATTTGCTGTAGTCTGTGAAGGTGAAAATGGAAATCCACCTACCTCTGAAGTACAGGCGGTCAGACAACTTTAACACACTAAAAATGTTTGTCTGTCAGAAAAACACAGGCATGTTGTTGAAGTGTAGGGTAAAGGTGCAATGACAAAGAAGGGAATTTGTGGAAATGGTGCCAGTGTTTCAAAGAAGACGGAACAAATATGCATAACGAACGAAGCGAGTGCACAAACAGTTGAAGTGGGATATTTTTGAGCATTCTGCATACAGTCCTAACTTTCCATCAAGTGATTATCGCATGTTTCTCCACCCCAAGAAACTTTTTGCAAGCCAGAGTCTTAGGAGCGACCAACAGACAAAAGACATTGTGGACGGCTGGCTTAGAGGCTTGGCGGCGAACCTTTTCGACAGTGGTGAGCTTAACACATTGCCGTCGGCTCACGCAGAAATGCGTGATTGCTCACCCATGCGTTGTTGACGGGCCCCGCATTTCCGCGTTTTCTTACACAACGTCCAACATGCACGTTTTCGAGCTGGTCTGACACACTGATCGCTTCAAGGTCATTGTCAGCTACATGCAAGATGTTTGGATCTCAAGTTACAAGCAGACAGACCACTCTTGAACCTTATTTTAGAACGATAAGCCTGCAAAATGTTATGGAAATGAACATTAAAAGCGTTTAAAACGTCCGGTCACCAGGGGGTATTTAATTAAAAGACCAGCCCGATGGCAATGTGTTAAGCTGGTTCCACAGTGTGACAAGCTCCTTAATTTACATGGCAACTATATAGAGAAGTAGTTTAACCGTTTGACGCCTAACGACCCCTATAGGGGTCGTACCGCACCGCCAACCTCTAAAGTCGCATTTTATATATTTATTCGACAAATATAGGTACTGAATATTTTAAACATGGTATATACTGTCCGTTTTTCCCCTTCAAAATGCAGTTTGTTTCATAATTCTAACGTATTTGGTTCCTGTATTATTCACATTTTATATACAGGGTGTGCTAAAATTAAAAAAATAATTCCGGCGCCAAAAGGTTAATGTGCGTTCCAACATATTGCAACACAGATATTTTCAAAACATTCTTTAAATGCTTTTACACCCAACTGGTTCTTACTTTCTGGACACACTATGTAAATTGGTTATGCTTTGCATATGTAAGCGTGCATGTGGGCATGCACACACTCAAGCACACCATATTGGGCCTTGTTTAGGAATATAAATATTTTACAGGATTGAAGATTTTGTTAATTCCATGTGTTCCCTGCGTATGAGGAACACAGATAACAGGCTAGTTATTTTCATTGTTTTTAACCTTGTAAAGCATAGATAGTGTTGACTTTTCCAAGTGCCACTTACTTTTTCATTAAGATACTGCATTTTACAACACAGTATAATTGTTCTGTATGATTCTTACAATAAACAATAATGTTCCTGTACATCATCATGCAGTTGGTCTTAGTATGGAGGTGGAATGTTGTGTTCTCTGTTACCCAACATTTGCATTAACTTTGTGCTCCAAAGCTGTCCCATGGCTGAGGTGGTAACTTGGACACTTATCACGGAGACCAGGCTTCAGTCCTGGGTTGTATGATGTGAGAATTGTGCTGGACACTGGCACTTCGACAGGTTTACCTCTGCATACTTGGTTCTCCCTGCGCCTATCATTCTACCAATGATGCATACTCATATTCATCCTAATACTACTCTTGTCAAAAAGGTAGGCAGGTGAAGTCTAGGAACCTGCGGGCAATGCCATGCTATTTCAGACAGTGTTGAGCATTGGATGAGTGCTTGCACATTGCTTTTGTGTAGGATTAAAGTGATGTTATGTGATTTCAGATGTTGAAATTTTTCATGGATTTGAAAGGGAAGATGCCAAACAAAATTATAAGGAAGGGATCATTCAAGGAACAACATTTTGACAGCAACTGCAATTTCTTGTACCATGAGGTTGATAAAGTGACTGAACGGGTAAGTACTGAACACTGTGATTGTGGTTGGTTTTGTTGTGTAAGTGTAAACATCATGTAAACAGTATGTCCAAAACTGTAATTCTGTGTTTCCTGTTTCCCACCATGGACCCAGTAGAGGATGTCCAAAGAAGTGAAATTTACACAATTATTATACCAACCACTGCACATATATAAAATTTACACATTAAAACATTAAAAACGCTCCGACATGTTTCGGTCCTAGGACCGAAACATGTCGGAGCGTTTTTAATGTTTTAATGTGTAAATTTTATAAATTGTATATGTGTGCAGTAGTTGGTATAATAATTGAGTAACTCAACAACATGCACGGTGTAACATTGAAAATAAGTGAAATTTATTTCGTATATGGTAGCCAGAGCTGACAGATGTGCAAGTATTGCTGTTGAGTATTGTGATGCAGTTCATATCTTCATATGCATTCTGTTTTCTTTTAATTACTGGAACAAACTTTAATTTCTGAATGAGTGACATTCTGTCTTTAAATTTCTGGTTGATGATTGCTATGATACTGTGTGGAACACAACCACACAGTGACCAGAAATGGTTGTTTCTGCTTCTTTTCACTAAGGATAGAACTTCAGCATTTCAGTGTATCAAGAGAAATTTCTGTTGTGTATCTCTGCTCCGAGGTGCCCATTAATGTGGTAGAATCTTGTTTTATTCAGCACCCCCTCATCCTTCCTTCCATATTCATGGTTCTGCATGGTGACTTCCCCTGTTATGAACAATTTCGTTTTTGTGCCCTCCTCTAACAATCTGTTCCCCTATTTACATGACTGAAGTCGTTTTTGTGGCTTCTAGTATATACTTCATTATTGTGGATACTGTAGGTATGTGAAGGTACATTTTCTGTGATGCCAGGTATGAATAATTTACAGCAAGTCCTCATTTTACACAGATTGAAGTTAGTGGGATGCAGGAATACTTTTGGTTAAAGAATTTAGGAACACAGGTTTCTGTGGTTGTTAGTACAAGATATGCGGGGTTTATATATGTATTTTAGTACCATAGTTACGTGAATGCAAGGTGAGGGTTTTCCCATAAATTTGGTATATAAATGTGTGGTGTCATCGTAAATTCGCTTATGAGGAGCCGAACCGCTGCTCTGAAATGGACCAAGTGGAGTAAAACCAAGGCCTGAATCGCCCAATCATTTTATGTAGACAAGAAAGGGAACAGGGCATGACAAAAGTTAACTGATATAATATTCTTTTTTTGGACTTTGTCCATCTTTCAATTTTTCAAAGAAACATGACTTTACAGAAGCCAGACCTGCTTCTGTCTTAGGCGAGGAAGTGCCTAACATGATAGACCCTTTATTATATCGAGCTGTTCTGTCACTGGTCACCATAGAAACTCTGCATTTGTTAATATACGTACCTGAGAGTAGATCTGGTCCAAGGGCAATAACAGGAAAATGGCTATTGAAAAGTTTCAGGTTCTTGTGACCGTGCATCATGAACGTAAGTTGAAGGGAGAGAACCAACAAGATGCAACTAATTCAATGTTTATTATCAAACTTTCTATCTCAACATGTTTCGGGCATCATTATGCCCATCATCAGGAGAATAAGACCGTGTCCTACAGCATGCGGTGTTCTGCCTGGGTGTGTAGGCTGTGCTTGGCTGTGGTCTTGTGGAGCTGCGTCATGAGCTGTGTCAGCTCCACAAGACCACAGCCTACACACCCAGGCAGAACACCGCATGCTGTAGGACACGGTCTTATTCTCCTGATGATGGGCACAATGATGCCCGAAACATGTTGAGATAGAAAGTTTGATAATAAACACCGAATTAGTTGCATCTTGTTGGTTCTGTCTCTTCACCTTAGGCTATTGAAAAGTTAAGAATTGACTACAAGACTCAAAAATAAAAGCTGGAGCAGTCCACAAACTACATACCGCAAGAAGAGCCTTGAACTCGATTTCATCAGACCACAGACACTACACAGAAATCCAGAACACGTGTATTTTAAATTCATAACACCATCTATGGAGAAAGTTGTATATCATATTCGTGGATTCATGTAAATAAACCAGGAAATGTAAAAGTATTATTTAGTCAGTATGGGTCATAACAGCATGGCAGAGCCTCTCACCAGAAGTGACTGAAGATCTGTAGGAAGTGCTGTGTATCCAGTGTAGTGGATGGAACTGATGGTGATATGTTGAGGAATGGCAGTACAGAGAATGGGAATGGTAGGAGTGAGTGTGAGGAAGATGAATGTGCAGACTGTGGAGGTGGACAGTGAAACTGATTGGTAAAGGTAGATAGAATATGACATGCTTTGTGTAGTAATTGTATGAAATGAATTCTTATAATAAAACCAACTAGATGCACTAATTTCTCAAATTTATTTTTGGAATAAAATATAACATGTTTCAGACAGTTCCTCTGTCCATCATCAGGAGTTTTTCAATGTACACACAGCAATGGTATATGTCATAAGTCCTGATGATGGACAGAGGAACTGTCTGAAACATGTTATGTTTTATTCCAAAAATAAATTTGAGAAATTAGTGCATCTAGTTGGTTTTATTATAAGAATTTATCACGATACACGGCCACCTGAACATCAAATTTGTGTCAAATGAACAGTAAAATATGAAATTGATTTGAACTGACAACTTGTACATGCAACAGCAAGGGGACTGTTTTTCTGAGTTTTGTTTTCATTCAATGGACTTGCATTTACACTGCAATCATCCTCCAAAGCTTTGTCATAGGTGTTTCCAAGACCAGCCATGTTAATTGAAACAAAATAAATTGAAACAGTCTTTTCCATAAGCACAGTGTGGGAGAGGGGGTGTCAGTTTCAATCTACTGTATTTTGACCAAGGAAAATATGTAATCTTATTTATAAAAAAAATGTCAAAAAAATGAAATGTGTCAAACAAATGACAGTTCCAGAGGGGGCACTTCTTCTCTAACTGTAGGCAAGTCATCTGGATTATTCTCTCCAAAGTCCAACAATGCAGGTGACGAATGTCTCTCTCTAAAGATGATTTAATAATATCAAGCACTGAAGTCTGGCCTTTTCTTCTCCTTCAGGATCTCCATATAGGAAGCAAACATCCTCATAATTCATTGTCTGATTGTTGCCCATCACTCATTCCAGTCATCCCCTAACACCTTGATGCCAATTTTGATTGTTGGAAGCCTTTCACTGAACTTTGAAACTGTCACAGGCCTCTCCTTGGGCTCAAGCTCACAGCCCTGAACTTCTTCAAGGATGCTTTGCTTTTGAATTTCAAGAAGATGGTCAAGTTTGAGCTCATGGTCATACAAATTCAGCAACTTGAAAGCCTCTTCAGCATTGTACAAATGAATTTGCACATTTGGGGTCTGGGGGCAAATATTATTAGTTGGGGAATTACTGTATTCCTGTAACATTATTACTATCAAATACAGCATTACAGGCAGTCTTGGACTATGAAATATATATATATATATTTATTTGTGATGTGATGCATTTTCTTGTGATATTATGCTGCCTTTGTCATATTGTGGTGCAGGCCATGGCATTGCATAACTGAAATTTTGTGCTTGCAGGAGAAGGTGGTTGTTATGTCAACGTTGAACCCGTCCCGAGATTTGCTTTCTGAACTGATTGGCAACCAGAACCTTCCGGAGGATCAATCCAGGAAAGTTAATCAGCTCAAGGACCTTCTGGAGAGGATCCTGATGTTGGACTCGTCAAAACGTATTGCTATAAATCAGGCCCTGACACATCCCTTCATCCAGGAGAAGATTTGAGCAGCTCGCTTATGAGCTCAAGGGGTTAATGTTACTGAGCGAGGTAACTAACCGTGTCGGGAGTGCCTCCAACGGGGAAGTGTTGCTAAGCTAGTTTGTAGGGTATTGTCTTTGATAGTTGCTAGAGAAGGAATGGGGGCCACATTTTTTTTTTTTTCAAAGTTAATCTGCTGTAAAACTTTGAAATATTTATTCCATAACAAAATATGAGACTTTTATTTTATATCATGTGCATTGTGACGTGCGGTATGGTTTGCATTTAAGGTATGGATTTATGAGGTACAGTTTGTATATAGTGTGTCATTTAGTAAGAACATGTGGGGGCAACAGTACTACCTGTTCATGTTATTTTAGTATTTCATCTACCGGTCTTGTTTGAGACAGATTTATTCAGTAAGGTCTTAATACTTAAGTGTGGAAACTTACTCCACAATACTTTGTTTTATTTTGGTGATGAAATTTATAGCAAACTGTCATTTGGATCAAAGGCTATAAGGAAATTATTTGTTTATTACTTTGTTAAATGTCCAGTCTCTTACATTAATAAATAGTCGTATTATCTATGCAATATTTCAAATCTCCTTCAGTACCTCCCTTCTTAACAACCAGCATATTTAATATGTCACTGTAATTTGAAATAAAGGGAATGTTGAGTGGTTAATGTGGGGAAAAGTTAACATTACAAAGCACTGAAAATATGCTGTACAAAGGCTACAAGGAATGGAAAATATGTACTGTGGGGTTTATCAGCGCTCTTGACATCGGACTTCTACTGCCATTTACGTCAGATACGTTTTTGAAGTTGGCATGCTGTCTAAAGCAGTAGAGTTTTGAAGTTAGTTTTGTGAAATGTTTGTTGGATTGTGTCACTTATGTGGGTTTTGGACAGTTGTATATGACCAAGAGGATTACTTGGTAGCTCTCTTTGTCACCCATTTCACAAGGTTCTTCCCAGTACTTTCTCCTAAGGACAGATATGGGTTGAGTTTCCAAAATGTATTGTTGTTTGGAATGCGTGGCAATGGGTGTTATCCAGAAATTGAGTAATCATACCCCAGATAAGATGAAAGTCATATTACTTGAATTTCTTTGCCTGGTTTTTGAGGAGTGGTAGGAATGCAAATAGAGTTCTCGATATTCTTACAGCCTCCCTTCTCATTCTGGTAGTCCTGTTACTATCAAGTAGTGATACTGTCTGTGCTGGTTTAATCCTAAGAATATAAGTGCGCTAAAGATAATTTGCCTGTGTTTCCTTAACAGAATAAACCGTGACTAAACAACAGAAGTCTGAATTACATTTCAGGTGTACTGTACCTTTTTGGTTCTTCAGCCTGTTTTCCAGGGATTTAATTCACATTTTAACCTATCATTTTAAATTCCTATATTGTTTGTTTTTTGTTTGCTTGCCTGCTTCAAATTGCAGACAGTTGCACAGGTGAGGATTTAAGTGTTCAGGGATATGGCACCATGTTGCTGGGTATCTAGTGTTTCATTGCCACATCCCAGAACATTCAAATCGTCATCAACACTGCTTTCAGGGCTTCAGCTGTATCAATTGCATGGGCATTTCTTATTTCTTTGTGTTATCAGTTTAAGGTAAATATTCTACTTGTGTTTGATGTCTCGTACGTTGTTAATGTGTGAATGTTGGTATTAGTGAGCTGCCTTGGTGGCTGTGTACATTTCTTGTACAGAATCAGAATCTTGGGTAAATCTCGGAAAATTTTCAGGATCACAGACGTACAGTTTGGAAAAAATCTTGCAAACTTATTTGCTTTCACTAGTGATGAATTAAAAGGTATTCCTAAATATTTGGAATTAGAGGACATGTACATAGTTGAAATTTCTGTTGCATTTGTGTTACGTGGGCCATTATACCTGGGAAGTTCTCACCATTAAAAAGGAACTTTGAATTGTCTCATATTCTGCAGCTGTTATGTAAATGATGAAGCAGTGTGTGGAACTGTGTTGATCTGTGGAATTGCCTGCAACCCACTGTCTTTCCTTCCACTGCTGTGTTATGACATGAAATGATTAGGACAAGTTTCAGTAATACTTTACCTACATGCTGTTGATACATTGTGCAATAACTGCAGAAATATTGACTGGAAAATGGAACATTTGTTGCATGTTCAGTACAACAGTAAATCAAGTAACAGCTCCTTATACCATCCTGAATATACACCACCTCCATTACTATCTTCCTTTCCTACATTAGCCCAGTTGTGACACCTTGTAGATATTAAAGACGGAGCCCTTGCATCGTTGTATGAGGTTTTCTAAAACGTTGGTTTGTTGTTGGTTGATATGTTAATATCTTTTGTGGAATCCTGCCAACATGATTTTATAGTATCTTCTCTATTCCATAAATTGTGTTATTTTTGTAAGGTTATAGTTTCGTAATTTCTTGTTTGATTTGCCCTCCAGAGGGGCATACCTTGCGGCTCTCCTCGTGAACATATTTCTGCTGATATAAATTGTATACATTTTTATCTGCTTATTCAGATTGTAACAGCACATGGTTTTTATTTTGTACCATACACTACTTTCTGGATTCTGTGTTAATTTATTATTACAGATTCTAATATTTATTTTATGGATTTTTTTTTTTTTTCAAAATTTGATTATTTAGCTTTTGTCATCTACTTTTATCTTAGAGCATGTTATGTAGATGTAAGGGGTAGCATTGCGTGGACTCAGCAAACCCGTAACATACTGCTCATATGCAGTGGTACAACCATTGTACTGGTATTTCATGTATTCCATTAGATTTGCATTCTCCTTCCTAAATATCAGCCATTATACATAACATATTAAAAAATATATTATAGACAGTAATTGGTGTAGCTTCAAAATTCTTTTAACTCCATTGCTGCATATTTTCGCACCATAGTGATAACTGTTTTTAGCCATTGGTTACATTATCACAAGGTTGAGGTTGGTACACTGCTGCATTCAATCAGTTACATTAAGTCTGGGTACAGTCTTATGTAGATTCAAGTCATCTCGAGTATGACGTGATGTCAATTGGTATATAGTTGACTGGTGAAGCTTTCTGTCACAATCTTGAAGGTCGGTGTAGTGTAAGAAGAGACTGTATAGACCCTTTAGATGGTGGCAGCATGCAGTTCTGAAAGTCTGTCACTACCAGTTGACACATTGTCATATCCCAGGAGACTTGAGTCTTTTTCATCATGTTTGTGAGCACCTCAGATTCTTGCACAACAAATCGTGTTCACAAAATGGTCGCAGAAGGGAAGTCTAGTACGTATCCTGTCTCTGGTTTCTCCCTTTTTCTGCCAGCATTTCTTATTTGACCATCCGATAACTTACACCTCTAGCATTTGAGTCCTATTCATCAATGTTAGTATTGGAAGTGACACAAAATTGTTACCATGGCAATTCTTGTTCCAGAATACAGGCCGAGCAGCCATGCCCATGTCTCGTTATGGCTGAGTGTGCTGTTAACGTCAGCCCAGATGTTGCAATTGCAGTTTAAAGGTATTGCTGATACGAAATGGGAGGTTACCACAATAGGTTTTGAATTTGTTCCTGTAGGTTAATGAGAAATAAGTATTCCTGCAGTTAGTATTATTACATGTCAGATAGCAGAAAAGAGAGCAGTGCTTTGTCACTTATTCCTATTCTTCAGAGATTTCCGCTCATAATTTTACAACGTGTTTGTGTATTTTTCAGGCTGTACAAGTGATCTTTTTGACAGGTGTGTACTGTATGTGGAAACATTACAGCATGTATCAGTGGTATCATGGAGAATTAACAGTGTTACTGTTCTTGTGTCTTGGCAAGGCTAGAAACAAGTTATTCAAAAAACAGCTACAAATTTCTGTTATGATTTACATAAAATTGTACCAACAGTGAGTGTAATGAAAAATGATTCACTTCAAAAAATGTTCTTTGATTTTGATATTAACTGCAAGACAAGTTCACGGTAAATATTTGAAATTCGTGTTGCTCAGTTTCGACACAGTGTTAGTCCCATGTGTGGCTGCTGGTTCTACAGCAGAACCTGTTGCTTCTGACTACTACCTTAAACATGGAGGTTGCATATTCCTCCAAAGTCTTGTTAGCCGTGTTCCATTGTCATAACTCGGGAGCTCACTACTGTGGAGGTCTTCTATCTGCTGTGTTTAGTACAGCATTGTTGCATTAACATGTGTCATAAAATAGTCGTTTTTTAGTGTTTGACACATCTTGGCAAGTAACTTGATACTGTTACTGCATGAACCCAATATCACATTATTTCCAATGATTTTTCTTTTTTTAATACCTGATATCAGCTGTAGGGGCACGCGGTGGTGCAGTTGGCTGAGGCACTGAGCTACAAGCCGGAAGGTCGCGAGTTAAATTCCCGATGGTGTCATTGGAATTTTTCATTGACGTAATCCTTTCGGCTGCACAATGGCCCTGGGGTTGCCTAAGCCCCCTAACAGAAATTAGTACCAGGAATATATCCTGGAGGGATGAAGGCAGCCGGTGCATAAGGCTGACAACCTTACCACCTTCATGTGCCGACTATCTTGAAATCTGGGAGCCTCAAACTTCTGGAACCCTCATGGCCTGTCCAGGCCTGTAATAGGATTGGCTGTTTGATACCAGCTGTAACTGGTTTTGATGAAAACTGAAAGCCATCCATGAATTGTACATGCTGATATTAGCATCGTAGCTTTTTGTTTCTGTGAGACCATTGATACAAATGAAATTTGCTTTGCCATTCTTTATTTTTTTTCGCCCATTATCAAAACTGTGTGTCAGTTTAAAACACACTGTCCGATTGGTTTGAGTGCATTTGCGATTTAGAAATTGATTAAAATGTTGGTCATGTATTCAAGGCAGGATGAATGTAAGAATATTTGACTGCACATGTTTGTGGTCTGTGTGTGTAAAAATACTGTCTAATTTACACTTTCTTTTCTAGCAAAACGGCCTCTTCGTAATGGAGATGCTTTGAAAATCAGTTTGGACTGTTTGGCAACAATGGAATAGCATTTCAAGGTATACTTCTGTCAGCATTTTCTGTTTTCTTTCTTTTCCCCCTTTTCTATTGGCTTTCTTACATAACCAGGTAAGTTTGAAGGGCACAGGTAAGGGAGGTAACTATTGTTCCTGCCTGTGTTTTTGTAGACATGTTACACATTTGTGGGATCTTAAATGGCTGTTGGTTTTGAGCCAGGAAGGTGGAACTAATATGTGTATACTGTGTTTGTTGTAGTGAGGCCATTTTGAATTTTGAGTACTAGCTGAATGCATGCTGTTTGTTTACTGTACCAAAAAATAGGCACAATTGTATCACCATTTCCTTCTAACTGTAGTCATTTGAGGCTTCGCTTTACCAAATGTTACAGACTTTCTAGAGTTTCATATCTCCCATAGGCACATTTGAGAATCAAGATTTGTTTTGCTGCAGTTGGGTAGCTAGTCTTCATCCCAGTTGAGGGGGCAGAATCTTCCAAAACGTAGGTGGAGGGGGTCCGTCGATGTATGTGTGTGAGCTTAGTGCAGTTGCAATCCTGCAAGCAATGACTGTTGTGTATTCACTGTGTGTGCGTGCATCACGCACGCATGCACACACATAAGTACTTGGGTACACGTGTTGGATTGTGTGTGTTGAAGTGTTTCTAACCGATTCATGCTTGAGTGTTTCAGGCTGTCGTGGAAGTGGCTGTGTGAAGAACAGTGGTTCGTTACGCTCAAGATCTGTTACGATTCTTGAAACAGAATAATAAACAAAATATTGTCTATTTTGTTCAATTTAATTTGGTCTCTTCTAACCTTTGGGTTCCATATTGAAAAGGAACATGCTTGGACATTAACTAATTACATGAGGTTTTTAAGAAGCCAACACTTCCTAAGCAATACTATGAATTCCTCTTCTTTCATGGAACCTGAAAGTTAATTCCCGTGTTCACAAGCACCCATCAGTCCATCTATACTTGACCCTCATGAATCCAGTTTATACCCACAAACCTCCTTTCTTTAAGATCAGTTGTAATATCTCTTCTACCCCATATCTGTATAAATCTCCCAAACAGTTCCATTTTCTCTTCAGTAATTTCAACCAAAACACTGCATTTGTCTATCATGCGTTCTACCCACTCAGCCCATCACCTAGTATTTATATTTATTTATTTACTGCAATTGGGTTGTTACCCGGTGGCAGTGGTTGTTTTACATGTAAACAAAACATGAAATTGTAATATGTTTTCTTTTGGGTAAATCCCCGGTGTCACAATGCTAATAGCCGATGTTTCGGAACCCTCTATCAGTTCCATCTTCATAGGCAGGTGGATGAAGTATGACAGGGGATGGGATGTGTGGTGTATTTATACCTGACAGGGTTCTGGCAGGCTGGTGGAGGA
>Ga0131853_10012992_pt1 | contig 15253 bp, 10 predicted proteins | sample TergutLab28metaG_FD_92764 | JGI IMG/M metagenome (GOLD analysis project Ga0131853, IMG submission 92764) | Labiotermes labralis P1 segment gut microbial communities from Petit-Saut dam, French Guiana - Lab288 P1 (version 2) (version 2) | ecosystem: Host-associated > Arthropoda: Insects >...
ATGCTTGCACTAATATCACCATATCAAATACACACCAACAAACGTACTGATACATTATTAAATAAGAACTTTTTTTTAACTCTATGCGTAACTCAAACACGTTTCAACCCTCAAAGTTTCATCTTCAGGGAGCATAATTGATACACTCGTATCGATAGACATATTTTGCCTGTCTGGCATCAATAAACTGTATCTTGTTCCAACACTATACCAAAAACACCAACAAATGCACACATTTTATCAAACCGCCAATGTATTAACACTATACATAACTCCAACGTGTTTCAACACTTAAAAGTCAATTTTCAGGGAGTACAACTGATATATTCATCAAGGTATCAATCTATCAATTATACTCCCTAAAGATGACCGATTTTATGTGTTTAAACATATTGGAGTTACGTATAGTGTTAGCAAAGTGGTAATTTAATAATTTAGGACTGCATTTGTCGGTGTTGATTTCCTACAGCCCTACACTCAGTTTTCATATGTTCTTATCAGACAGACAGACAGAAAGGGCGAAGCGTGATTGTTGACAAATAAAAACTGTGCTTTTCTGGAAATCAGGAGCATTGGAAAATTACTTTCTTCGTTTTTGTTTCAAACCGCACAAATGCTCACTTATAACCATATGCACAAAATGCAGAGATGTTGGTGCTGATCGTGATAGTACGTATACTAACCATTAAGATTCCAAGGGTGAAGTAGGCCTACGAACCTATAACAATAAACAAATTATGGGATAATATCGATTTTTTTATGTTCAGTGGTCCGTGCATCGTGTAATATATGGCAAAAATTATCAAAAGAAATGCAACAATATACTCGTACAATTTATTTAAATCTGTCAACTGCTCAACATGTTTCGTGTGGTATCTCCACCCATCATCAGGAGCTCATAACACTGTATCTACATTACCTAGCATTAATGAGTCCGTTACTGCTACCTGTCGTGAACGTGGCTGGATAGGAACTGCGATTCCCCCCAGTTCCCGCCCAGCCACGTACACGACAGGTAGCAGTAACGGTCTCATTAATGCCAGATACTGTAGGTACAGTGTTATGAGCTCATGATGATGGGTGGAGATACCACACGAAACATGCAGAGCAGTTTACAGATATAAATAAACCTTATATTGTTGCATCTGGTTGGATAATTATTGCCATATAATATTGATTATTAAGTCAAAGTTTGCAGAACGATGTTTATGTAGATAAAATTCTTCTGGAATAAGACGCCGTGTTGATAACAGTTGGTTGCTGACGTTTCGGAGGATCTTGAAGTCTCCATCTTCAGGGTGGTTCAAGAAGAGCCTTTTCTCAGCTCTTCTTGGACTTCCCTGAACACGATGACAGCACGCTCCTGCAGAAAGTCAACAACGAATTACCACTCTACACGACGTCATAATGCAGAAAGTAAAACGCTAGGATACAATTACACTGACGCCACAGAGGCTTCCCAATTTGTGTCTACTCTAGATTCCTCTTCCAGCTTTCTCTGACCTACGCAGCCTATCCATAGCATATACAGGGTATACACAAAAGAATAGTGCGGTTTCAAAAGTTAACAAGAAATTTATTTGTCACCTTACACAGGCACAACGTACACCGTCAGCAGCAGCAACTGTCCAAGTTTCTCATGCGCTACCAGCAGCTCGCTTCTCATGCTTACTGCGGGGCCGTGGGGCCAGTTTCCATGATGGCGTCGCAGCAGGAAAAGGCTTTCTGTGAGTTTCGTGCACGGTTTAGAAAAGACGCACCTGGTAGGTGCGTCTTTTCTAAACCGTGCACGAAACTCACGCTGCACTGTAATCACAGATCTGGACACCTCAAAACGGAGCACACAGAAAGCCTTTTCCTGCTACGACGCCATCTTGGAAACTGGCCCCGCGGCCCCGCAGTAAGAATGAGAAGCGAGCTGCTGGTAGCGTGTGAGAAACTTGGACAGTTGCTGCTGCTGACGGTGTATGTTGTGCCCGTGTAAGGTGAGAAATAAATTTCTTGTTAACTTTTGAAACCGTACCATTCTTTTGTGTATACCCTGTATTAGTATTAGTATTCATAGTGGTGGTGGTAGTAGTAGTAGTACTGGCAGGTTTAATTATGAGTTTTGTATTATTCTGTGATTATGTAAGGTTTAGTATTAGTAATATAACCTCATAGACTAAACGGTCACTTCTAATCTAATGGCAGTGTGATGTGGAAAGTGGGAACTGACCTTTTATAAATTCAGACTAATCACATCAGTTACAGACTCTCAATGATTAATATGATCTGCAATCTAGGACACATTGCACAGTATCACAGAATTATTAAGTAGACTGTTTGTTGCGTTTACAAATGTCCCCTGCAGGGCTCAGTGACGTGTGTGTCTATACAACATGCTGCAATTCCCAACAGAGGCATCATTATGCCTTAGGCAGCATTTAAAATTCCGTGGTTAAATCCATATTAATAATCTTCACTCTACAGAGATGCCTCACGTCCTGCAGTGCTTTATGGCAGGACATACCACAAACTGCACGTACTGTAACTAGGATCAGCGTTACGTCTGTCACAGTCCAATATCTTCTATATTTGCAGACTGCAGTTTGGTTCCCGGACAAGGTATGCAAACGTCAGGCATTCAATGGTCTTTAAATGAAATTATTCGCTTTAACACGGTGTAAACGTGTTCATACGTAACTCGTCGTCGACAGTAACGTCACATGTGACTGTACACAACGATATCAAAAATAATCTGACGGTCTTGCTTGTAATTTAATCTTATGCAGAAAATATTTCAACGACCTCAAGCACAAATATTGCTAAGGTCAATACAGTCCCGAGTAAAGCAAAACTGAAATGTGCCACAGTAAGTTTATGGAATAAAATTCAGTGCTTTTTAAATTTTTCCTCCCGTGGACGTAAATTCTGTGTACATTAAACCAAAAATAAATATGTTTAATTTCTGATATTATAGATAAATAATTTAGGCTTACATCCCCAAAAAAATCACTTTCGGTTTAATTAATATAAATATTGCCTTTATATACATATAAATGAGAATAATTATAAAACTCTTTAAAATTCGAAGTACGTAATTCGTAATTTACGCTCCTCGTCAAATATTATTCCATGCATTATATATACGGCGCGGCGGGCAACCGTGCCCTAGGGCAGTGTTTCTCAAGCTTTGTGAGACCGCGGCTTTCCAATTTTTTTTAAGTTAATACGTTAAACTAACATAAGTATTAATAATTAATTATGGCATAATCATAAAGAGTATTAGTACACTTATGTGTAAGGTGTGGCATGCTGACAAATATAAAATTACATCTAAATTAGTTATCAATCCCAGGAGAATCTCTCGCGGCCCGGTATAATTGATGCCAGGGCCCGGTACCGGGCCGCGGCCCGGCGGTTGAGAAATACTGATCTAGTGCTCCCATATTCCGGCATTATGATTCTTGTTTGCAGACATTTGGTAGGACTCCCTGGACGGATGACTGGACCATCACACGGAACCTACCTACACCAGACAACACAAATACTCCCGACCATTCCGCTGTCAAAGCGTCCAAAGACAGCTCATATCTTAGATCGCACAGCCAACGTCATCTGGACCACATATTATCATAGAGTAAACCACGTAGATCAGATTGACAGGGCACTCAGCATGCATGGGGGAACATTTAACAAACGTATCAAATTTTGGTCCGAAAATTGTAAAAGAAGAGATTACCTGATGACCCACACCGTGATAAGATTAACTGAATTCGACTGGACCACTAGAGAGGGCAGTACCTTCCCTTAACTTAAAAGATTGAGATTTTTTGCCTAGTTGCGAGAATGGACGCTCTCAAAAAAAAAAAAAAAGAATTGCGTCTCATGATATTCAAGGTAGATTTTACGTCAGGGGTGCACAAATCCACAATCGCCGGCTCTCCTTGGCACCAAAATTTTATACGTGTTGCCTAATATTCTGCGGTCCATAACACTGGATTTTTCTTCTTGTCACCATTTTGGTGCCAATAATTTTGAGGGGGTTCCCATATTTTTTTAAGTTTGTGTACCCTTACTGCATGCTTCACTATGTTTAAATGAGTACATGCAGGCTATATGAGTGCGCCCATACAGTGTTAAACTGGCGTAATTATGGCTCAGGCCCGATTATTTATGTCTCCCCGATATCATTGGAAGTTTGACGTTCATAGGGCCGTGCATAGTAATGTATTTCTATAGTAAAACAAACTAGATGCATCAATGTCTCAAATTTATTTTATTGGAGTAACACTCTACATGTTTCGGACGGTCTTTTCGTCCATCATCAGGAGTTCAAGAACGTACGTATGCCTGTTGCAGTATGTACAGTCTTGAACTCCTGATGATGGACGAAAAGACCGTCCGAAACATGTAGAGTGTTATTCCAATAAAATAAGTTTGAGACATTGATGCATCTAGTTGTTTTTACTATAGAAATTATTGGAAGTCTTTACCACCAAAGAAACAGCCCACATTTGCAACCGGTTCTGCAGTTCGCTCTAACCCTCTGTACACAGCGTACTGCTGGTAAACCAAAAGTACTTCATTATATGAAACAGACTGAAGACTTCACCACTATAACAAGAGCTTTACTTTTGATGATGTCATAATAATACGAACAATGCGTTGCGTGTTTGTTCACGTCAACTAACTTCTCTTACTGTTACCCTGCTTAAACATTCCAAAAGCAAATATGTATATAAGAGAACAGAGGAATATGGAAGTCAGAGGAATAAATGGATTCAGAGCAGAAGGACTGATTACTTCGCTCGACGAATTTTCTGAACGCCAAACAGAACTGTCATGTTAACTGCTATTTGCAATCTTAGATATCGTATGCTCTTTATGTGTGTAACCAGTATATGACTGTGTGCTGCAAAGCAAGATGTTTGAAGAGTGTTATAAAGGAATTCACGTTACGTATTCCGTTGTTGGTCAGAGATACCAGCATCAAAACCTTACAAAAAAGGTTTCTCTGATTGTAAATTTATTACATTCTTTTATGCTTCGTTGCATACAGAATATTCTTTGCAAAACTTGCATGGCACAAAGCATTTCGATATATCTGCGTCAAATAAAATTAACACGGTTCTTAAAAATCACTGTTCGAAGGTACGAACTCATTTTGCTCAGAATACGGGCAAATGTCCGCCTTTGGTGAACACGAAAACGCACATTCGGGTTCCCCAAAAAGCGTCAAATCTCTAGCTTCCTGAAGCGGCTCTCAAGACCACCACCCATCCAAAAACTCTGTGCAGAAAACCGTATGCTGCAACTGAACATCTAATGCTCCTGATGATGTGTGTATGTACCCGAAACATGTCGAGCTAAGAACACATCAATAAACTTACCTAGTTGCATCAAGTTGGCATTTCACTTTATTTCATGAGGAAGATGCACGGTCAAACCACCCTCAAGTGTTCCATTCGTTTACAGTATCCTTAACAACTAGTTCTTTAGATAACAATTGAAAATGTTACTTTTAACTTCACTACTTACCAGCTCACTTCCTTTCCCTTACCCCTTCCACTACAACCGCGCTTCGTCCGTCACCCTGATCTTCGTTACGTTAGAACTGGGAATTAAGTTATATTTTTTTTATCCTTAAGCAACTTTTAACACTGCGCTGCCATCTCTGTAAGGAGTTCAGAACTACACATATCCACTTAAATCATGTGAGAAGAAAGTAAAGCACATTTTCAATCAAATACTGGCTCATATTACTGTCAACCATTGTACAACGAGATTTATCACATATTTATTTTACAAAATATTAATATTAATTGTACATTTGTAATTTAACTTCGTGCTAAAATCGACTGATACTTATGAAGCAGTAATTAATGTATGTTTCTAATGTGATGTGTAATGATTCCGAGGATTTAAAACTTAAATCTGAAGCCGCCCAGTAAGCTGTTTAATGTTTACGCATCTGCTCAGGTTGGATGTTACGCCTTCAGTAACCTGTGACCGTTTCATATCAACTATTTTATTTAAAAATACTGTAATCGTGTATGTAATCTGAAAAACTTTTAACTGCACCTAGATATCATTTAGTATTACAAGGGCATCATCATCATCATCATCATCACTGCATTGTCATCTTGCGACACAAGTCCATAGCCACTTACACACAGATTGTGTGTGATATAGTGTTCTGTTTTCAAGTTTCAGTAACGTCTCTTTTAAGATCACCCACTAGCTCCACAAAGACATTATACCTAATATATTTGACAGTCAAAGGAACGTGCATCAATATACATTCTTATAATCAAAGCCAACAAGATGCACCATTTCTCAACCCTATTTTAGTAAAGGACTCCACATGTTTCGGACAGACTTAGTGAACATCATCAGGAATCTTAATCCTGTATTCACAGCAACCGGTATTTGTCATACTAGTTATGTTGACTGTCTGCTAGCGAGTTCCATCCTGACCTCGCTAGCAGACAGTCAACATAACTAGTATGACAAATACCTATTGCTGTGTATACAGTGTTGAGACTCCTAATGATGGACAGTAGATCTGTCCAAAACGTGTAGAGTTCTTTACCAAAATAAAATTGAGAATTAGTGCATCTTGTTGGCTTTTATTATAAGAACCTAATATATTGTTCATTTATCGCAGACATACATATGCACATAAGAAATATTAATGTGGCTGAAAACGTGCTGGAAATATTGAGGTGTTTGGCTGAAATAAAGTTCAATATTTCCATTAAAACTTTCGTTCCTGGTGGTGGTTTGCGGTGCTGTGAAATCGCAGGGTGTAATGAAAATAACGATACAGAACAGTTGAACACTGTTCGTGGCCGGCTCTGTTTGAACAGCACTTAAGAGTACAGCTGTGTTGGAAAGTTATCTTATCTCGCTGTAGCTTAGCAGTTGCTCTATAAACCATCAGGTTTAACATTCAAAAATACTACTTTCTGGTCTCACAGAAAATACATGGGTTTTGTTTGGGGTCTCATAAAAGACAGAGATTATTTCCGTATACCGCATTAACTGATCGGTCTTTATAAATGAGATCGAGGGTCTTATTTTTATTGGACCGTGCATCATCTTGATAGTTGAATAACGAGAGACCAACTTGATGTCACTTGCTTCATTATTTACCGCTCAGTATGTTTCGGATGTTAATACATCCGTCCTCAGGAGCTTGCGACTTATTTGATGAGTTATTTCATGGGTTGTATTGTTCTGCCTGCATACGGATACCACACCACACCACCCCAGCCAAACCACAACGTAACACCAACACACATCGAACCAGAACAATACAACCCATGAAATAACTCATCAAATAAGTCGCAAGCTCCTGAGGACGGATGTATTAACATCCGAAACATACTGAGCGGTAAATAATGAAGCAAGTGACATCAAGCTGATCTCTCTTTATTCAGAGATCGAGGGTGTTTGCTGAGCGGTACGAACCTAAAATATAATTCAGATTATTCATCGTCTTTTTAAGATCTACTTAGGTTTTCCCACAGCTCGTAACATTGACCGCATCTGAAAAGAGATAGTCCACGCAGCTCAGCAATAACCACACGTGACCCGGTCAGACGCAACTGGCCGGATGTCATTTCGAAATGGTCTCCTTCGCTTCAAGTGAATAATTTGATATAAATCTGAACGCAGTCCTTATGACCGTCTAGGAAGTAAATGCTCACTCCGAATTTGACATCGTACAAACACCATGGGCTCTACAACACTATTTCAAAGATTCAAAATCTGATGTTCTGCAACCCTTGGGTTTTGGAATATTTCACGTTACATAAATGTATTTATTTATAATATAAAACCTCAAGACACACAAGTATACGTAGAACGGAGGACTAATCAGCATTGTGCACGCGTAAACAAGGTCTCGTCGGTGAAAGATATGGAGAAATAAAGCAGATGTGTCATTAGATATACAAAGTAACTAGCTTAATGCCGATCGCACTGGCCGCCCGGTCAAACTCGTCGGTCTGCGGCCTCTCGCTTCCTGTGATTACGGATTCGATTGCCGCCGAGGCGTCGATGTCTGTCTGTTGTGACTGTCGTATGTTGTCAGGTAAAGGTCCCTGCGTCTGGCTGATCACCCGTCCAGAGGAGTTCTTCCGCGTGTGCTGTGTCTGAGTGTGATCGTGAAGCATCCACAATGAGGGGGCCAGGCCCAAAAGGAGCTATCGCGTCATTAACAAAAAAAACTAGCTGAGACATTTAACTATGTCAGTATTTTCCCTTACTTCCTCTTGTATATGAACAAAAATTTCATCTCATAATTTCCTGTTCAATAACCGCTGAAAGTCCAGTAGCAACTATATGTACCACCTGCTGTACAGGGCTCATTCTTATGTTCCGCACGACTCTCACAATCAATATAGATTTCTTCCCTAAACATCACTAACCGATATGACGTCATGCAAACGGAATTTTCTCTGTGTGTCGTAGGAACTGAAGTTTTGTATGTGCTTCAGACAACGTCAGTCTTCGAGCGGTTAATTAACCTATAAAATGTGTGTTATTTGTTTTGCTACTGATCCAAATCCACCAGCAAACTAAGTTTTATGACAGTGTTAAACAATAATGTAGAATATTATGAGTTTCATAGAAGAAGCACGAGCTATAAACACGTACTTGGTGTATCGGTAAGCAAGATTGAGTGGTTAGCTTCTATATTTTCAGATCTCGAGCCTATGCAGTCAGCCGTTAGCTTTAACAAGATAGTCACATTTTCCAATCTGATAAGAAATATGGTCGTGATGGAAAAGAATGTTGGATCTACCCAACGACGCATTTTGGAAACATAGTTCAGCAGTACCTATGAAATTCTGCTATAATATATTCCATACAACTTGACAACAAAGTTCAAAAGAAAAATGAAGACCGTTAGATAAAACAATCTCTTTAGAAATATGTTACTATAAAACGGGTGAATAAAGTTATAAACAGGCCATATAAATGCAGGATGAAGTGGGGTTTTCAGATTTATATATTTATATGTATTAGTATTAAAAATATTGGTGCATCCACTTCTGCTTAATCTTCTTCTTACAAAGCGCTACAACCTGTGGAAGTTTCTGGCTTGCTCAATTACTTTTTTTCAACTATCTCTAATCTGTACTACTATCTTCCATTTGGCTTAGTATTTAACCAACTTGATGCACAAAATTTTTGTTTTACAATAAGTTTGTTTCATGCTTCTACATGCTTCGAGCACATGTGCTCGAAACATGTAGAAGCATGAAATAAACTTATTGTAAAACGACAATTTTGTGCATCAAGTTGGTTAATTACTAAGATAAATATGCTGAGATGCACGGTCAGCAAAACGTCAAAATTACTTTCTTCCAGTTGCTTAGGTTTATGTTCTTTATATCTTCCGAAACGTCATCAACCCAACGTGTTTTAGGTCTTCCAATTGGTCTTTTAGACATGGGCTTCCATCCCTTGATCTTCTGCACATTTTTACCTTCGGCCATGCGTTCAACATGGCCTAGCCAGTTTAGTCTTTGTTTTTTAATAAACCCGATTATATTTTGTCCTTTAAATATTTCGTTGATTTCTTGATTAGTTTTAATACTTCAGTACTTCTGCTTAATAGGGAAACAAAATGTCTTGCAGTCTCTGTATTTGTAGCAAGTTGGAACACAGTGCACTAAGAGACAGTAGCATTCAAACAGTTATACTGGAATGTATGATGCTTACGGGCATCTATAGTTTATGAGCTGCAAAATGCAAACACACGATCGGTGAAAACCTGCGTAGTATCAAATAGGTGTCTGGTTCGAACCTCGAAAATACTGGTCATTATTCCTGATCTACCGTTTCTGTTGCTTCAAGATTCTTAAGGCAAAAGCCGGAATATGAATCTGTTCACCTACACGATGCAATGACTTCTTCAATGCTGTCAGACACCAACATTTTTTAATATTGCACTCCAAGAGTATCTCAGTATTCAGAATCTTTAAATTCTCGCACCAACAGATACATTACGATTTGGAGTTCTTAAGACAGTGCACGAAATGAAGCTTTCTCCTGGGACGGGGTCCCATGCGTTCGAGTGTACTGACATTGCAGATGACAAGCTGTCTGTCTCAAACTTCTCTGTACTTTGCAGACGGGAGCTGCAAATTTTTCCGAAAAGTTGGAACACACTAGACGGTGGCGCATACAGAAAGATATGGATGTAGTAGGATGGGTTTCATCCTGCAAATTTCCTCATGTCTTGTTTCAATGATGGTGTCATTGGAATTTTTCATTGACATAATTTTTCCGATCGCACTATGGCCCTGTGGTCGACTCAGCCTCTAACAGAAATGAGTACCAGGAGCATTTCCTGGGGGTGAAAAGCGGTCGGTGCGTAAGGCTGACAACCTTACCATCATCCTGGGCCATTGTCACCTTATCTTGGAAACTTCACTTCCTGGAACACTCTGGGCACCTCGGGCCTGTAATGGGACTGATTTACCTTTACCTTGTTTCAAGGCCAGTAAACTTAATTTGACATCACTAACCGTCTGGAATTTGTCTATCGTCCAGGGGTACAATCAAGTTAAATGTATTTCTTTTTCTGTGGCGCTGCAGTCCAAATTGGGACTATACCGCTTCATTCTTGAAGTTTCTAGATCACAAACATTTACACACAGCCGGTAGGACTCCTCTGACCGAGTGATCAGCTCGTCGCAGTGGTCTCTACCTACACAACACACAACAGACACAAGACAGGAACAACCATCCACTCAGCGGGATTCGAACGCGCAATCCAGGCAATCGAGCGGACATACGCCTTAGACAGCACGGCCATCGGGATCAGGGATAAGATTGGTCCCCGTCCTCAGACACTCCGGTTCATTCGACAGGTAAAGCTGTTCCAAACCGCTGCGTTACGCCAGTCGGCAGCTCTGACACAGTACGTACCCTAGCTGTTACAGCTGTCAGATGCTGTCCCCGCAACACCGTTCTGAACTTAAACTTCACCACGGAACAAAGAATAAAGTCCAGAAACTGACTGATTCCAAATGTTTTACACCATCGTAGATGGCAGCCGAGGTAACACTTCCGGTATGGTGACTTCCCAACGGTAAGGATAATGTGGGGTTTGAATCCCGGCTGGAACAAGAGAATTTTTCCACCTCCAAATCGACCAGAGAGGCTCTGGGGCCCACTCAGCTTCCTATTTAAGCGGTGCCGGGGTTCGATATTTACCACTCACCGCCATCAACTGCCGAGGTTAGAAGCGGGCGGAGCTATAATCTACTCCGCCTACACACATTCATGGAGTAAACACGAAAAACGTTACATTCTCCCCCCCCCTTTTACCATCCCGGTAGTCGTACTGAATTGTATTAAATTTAATATTATCTCTCCTTCTGCGTCTAAGTTTACAATGTGACATTTGCAACGATAATTTCCAAAAACCAATCCTTATGCATTCGATGTTTCCACTACGTAAGCCACATTGCACACAACCTCATTCCTTTTGATTTAAACGCCTCAGTAGCAACAGATGAACAGCAATCCTCAAAAGCTCCTCATTAACTTTCCCCAGCCTTTTGTTTCTCTTCACTTCACACAACGAAATATTATCTCCTGTGCCCAAAGCAATATACAACAACGGCAGGGGCATTATGACATAATTGTTACAACTGAAGTGTAAGAAATTACACTACAAAGTCTACGTTTCACATGTCAAGTGCTGGTTTCTTTCATGTTATGTGTCGCGATAAATTACACAGAAATGTCAAACAACAATTAACCAGCACTGCGTAAGATAAGGTGTCATTTATATTTCATAGAAAGTTTCACAAGTCCCAATAAGTTAAAACAACGAAAATATACTAAATTATTACACCAACCACTGCACATATATAAAATTTATAAAATTTACACATTAAAACATTAAAAACGCTCCGACATGTTTCGGTCCTAGAACCATCATCAGGGAGCCATGCCCTGCTATGGAAGTGCATTCTGTGCTTCGTTGCAACGAAGCACAGAATGCACTTCCATAGCAGGGCACTCTTCGCAACATAACATTACACAACACGGCATGCTGCCACAATACCCAACTGGTACAGGGAAATTAATGTGACTTTTTATAGTGTGACTTTAGCAAGGACGATACGGCTCCCTGATGATGGTCTTAGGACCGAAACATGTCGGGGCGTTTTTAATGTTTTAATGTGTAAATTTTATAAATTTTATATATGTGCAGTGTTTGGTAAAATAATTGAGTGTCTTGACAACATACACGGTGTAACAACGAAAATTTAAAAAAAACTAAAATATAGGTAAAGGTAAAAATAAAGCAATCCTCGTGCAGGGCTGGATAGGCCCTGAGGGTTCCACGAGGTTGAGGCTCCCAGATGTCAAGAAAATTAACATATGAAAATGGTAAGTTTGTAAGGCCCTATGCACGACCACCTTTAGAGTCTGAGTTGAAATCTGGCCCCTACTGGGGCCGGAAATTATCAAAGAAAAATTTCAATGACACAATCTGGAATCGAAACCGCTGCCTTTCGGCTTGTAGCGCAGTGTCTCGACCAAATGGTCCACCGCGTGACTCCACAATGAAAATAAACATAACTAACATTCTTGACTTTCAAAGTTGTATGCAATATATTAAATTAATTGAATTTCGCAAAATTGTGTTTTGGTTAATTGTTATAATTTTAACTAACACCGCCAGCAATCTAAGGCATGTTACAGCTTCACTGTACCGAGAGTAGCTCCCCGCCTTCCCCCATCTCCCAATCGAAGGTGAAGTTTTACCCGAAAGGTTTCAGGTTCTTAGTCCACTTGAACTGTTTCATCCTGTCATGGTTGACAGTTTCAAATTTCTCGAAGACGTCATATTGTACACAGCAAATGACACCCTCGACAGGAGACCCTACAAAGCATGCGGAGTTCAAACGGAGCCCGAAGCTTTGGAAACATTTGGACTATTGTGTTCGAAATGTTTCATTTAGAATCACCCTGACGTGGTAAACGTGGATAACAAGGGGGATTCCTTTGAAGTCACTAACCAAGAAAAGCAATAACATGTTACTGGGATTTAGAAACAGACGAAAAGCGCGCCACCGATTTAGACGAATAAAAATCAGTACAAATATTGCATAATATTCTCTCTCTCTTTTTAAGACGGCAGAATATTTATGTGGACAGTGCTGGCAACTTATCGGAAATCATTACTGTCGCCTCTGAAGATGTGCAACACTGCTGATACATCTAGATGTCTACATGCCTCTACGGACTCACTACTTCACTGAAACGGATAACAGCGAGACTTTGCTCCAAAACGTATGCGAATGCGCGTCTCCTAACAAGATCTTTAAAAATCAACAATAAATCATACCGTCCCTTGGATTCACTCCCATTAATAATGCATTCTATCGCCCATATATCAGAACGAGGAACTGAGTATAAGTTAGTACAATTTTTGAACAGAATAATTGCGTCAAACATGTCATACGATTTTAATGTATTGTTGTTATGCATATAAGTGAATATTAAATTAGCACAGTTGTATCGAATGGCAACAAAATATATTTAAACACTGCATGATTGAGATGTCGATCACCTTAATTAATAATCTGTTGTACATACATTTTTCTTTCTCACACTTTTTTACTGTGCCTGATGATGGTTTCTGTGTAAGTCGAAACATGTAGCACCCTCAACAGTATAAACGTATTTTTTATGTTTCGTCGAACGTGCATCCCTGTATGATCTTTTTCAAATGAAGCCAACTAGGTGCACACTACTTCTTAGTGCAAGGGTGCTCATAAGTCCCTAGCCCGAACAGGAAGGAAATAAGCTAATGTTTCTGTCAGAATGGCGTGAATTTCCTTCGGCGCCTTGCCTTGCAGAAAAAAAAACTTGATGACAGCTCGCGTCTCGATGTTGCCGAAAGCACGCGCGTCCCTGACATGCATCCGAGCTTTTTTCCTTCTCGATCGGGCTAAGGATTTACCAGCACCCAGGTATATTTATTTCAACGTCTCTACATATTTCGGGCAACTATGTGCCCATCATCAGGAGAACTTACTGTATCTGTGCTGTCTGGTCTGCTACAGCAGAGACAGCCACCCGTACAGAGTGAAAAATACCAGTGTCGCACAGATACAGTAAGTTCTCCTGATGATGGACACATTGTTGCCCAAAACATGTACAGAAGTTAAAATAAATATAGTAAGAAGTAGTGTGCACCTAGTTGGCTTCATTTGAAGACGTATAATTGTTGTTCAAATAGAAATGTAATCGAAGTCCCCTTTTATTCATTTCTTTAATTATGCATCAAGATTACGTGTCTCAACTAAGCCTGATGTGGTGTCTATGCACGCACACAAAATGCAGTACACGCATAATATACATTTTTGTCTGTCTGTCTGTCTGTGCGCCCATCCATCCGTTGTTTCACCTCTAAAACACTGAACGAATTTGAATGCATTGTGATATAACCTGGACACGGCGGAACGTTCTCAGACGAATTTAAATTTAATCCTTGCCGATGCAGTGTAACTTCTGCGCACATGAGGCTTGACTGAACCTTGAATAATTTTCGCAAAAAGCTACCGTCTGTAGGAAAAATTACTATACGATTCAAAATTTGGTTTTTTTTTGTGTCTAATAAGTAAATATGGGAACACTACAAAAGAACTTTTACGCAACATCTTAATTTTATCCTGTACATAATTTTGTGTGCTACTTTGGTTATGGGCTGCACTGTGTACCTCATTCACTGTACAGATTACGATACGAAATGGCATCCGGGGATCAGTTCCCGGCACAGTCAATAATTGTTCTACAGTAGTGTAATAATCACATGCAACACAACTGATTTTAGGCGCGTTCGCAAAATTGCGAAGAGCGACTATTAGCTTCGTCATATCTGTCCGTCCGCCTGGCTTCTGTATGTCCGTCAGTCCGTCCGTCCGTTCGTCAAAGTGGAAAAACTCGGCTCCCACCCGACGGATTTTCATGAAGTTTGATATTTGATGATTTTTCGAAAGTATGTCCAGAAAGTTGAAAAATTCATTAAAATCGGAAAAGAATAACGGCCACTTTACATGAAGACAGTTATACACGTTTTTGATCACATCTCGCTCAGTTCTTCTTAGAATGAGAAATGTTTCAGACAAAATTTGTAGGGAAAATCAAAATATACATTTTCTGTTGAAGAACTTTTTTTTTCGAAAATCTTACCTTTTATGAGATGATGTGGAAAAATACTATACAG
>Ga0131853_10012993_pt1 | contig 15252 bp, 13 predicted proteins | sample TergutLab28metaG_FD_92764 | JGI IMG/M metagenome (GOLD analysis project Ga0131853, IMG submission 92764) | Labiotermes labralis P1 segment gut microbial communities from Petit-Saut dam, French Guiana - Lab288 P1 (version 2) (version 2) | ecosystem: Host-associated > Arthropoda: Insects >...
CACAGTACCTCTCATCTGGTGCTCGTATCTGCATAAAGAGCTGCAAAGTGCGTTAATCAAATGCTTTAGTCAAGTTAATTTTTTATATCCCTCGTTACAGTGAACTGAGAATTTAGTCTCAATAATTTCCACATTCGTACCGTGCAGCATCTTGATAATATCAACGTTTTATTTATTCGCCAACTGATACACTAGTGAGTTGTCTTTAAAAAACAATACTAAAATTAACATTAAAACAGCTCCGATATGTTTCGGTGTTACAGTTACACCATCTTCAGGGAACGCATTAATTCGTGCTTACAAAAGTTACAGTTACAGTTACAGACTGTGACACCGAAACACGTCGCAGCTGTTTTAATGTAAATTTTAATATTGTTTTTTTTAAGACAGCTCACTAGTGCATCGGTTGGTGAATGAATAAAACTTTGATAAGAATTTAGTACTGCAGCCATTCAGAAAATTTGTAATGAACAGTTTTTTTTTGCCACTGCTGACTGAATTGGAGTTAGACAGCAGGTTGACTGCTGTATTTGTCACTTGAGGAGGCGGCGAATGTTAGGGTAAGATATTGACTGAGGCGTCCTCCATTTGTAATACTTGATTTGAATTAAAATATTAAATAGTCCATGCAACAAAGAAGAATAAGTTTATATTTTACTTCGTCTCAGTGCAGCCTCTAAAGACGTGATATATTTACTACCTCTGGCCCACACCAATGAATCACAAAATATTTAATTTCTGGACCCTTAAACTTTGGTTACTTTAGATTGCTAGGATTCTGTACCTCATATCTAAACGAGATACACAATCTTATGTATATTGGACCGTGCATCATTGTAATAGTTGAAGAATAAAAGACCAACTTGACGTCACTTGTTATTTTATTTCACTTCTTATGTACTCAACATGTGTCGGACATTAATATATCCATCATCAGGAACTTGCGACTGTGCTGTTGAATTACCACATCCGTCGTTTTGTTCTCGGTTCATATGCGTTCAGCCTGCAACACAGACACCACTCCAACCCAACCACACCAAATCTCCAACACACATCGAACCAAGAACAATACGACCAATGTGGTAATTAAACAGAATAGTCGCAAGCTCCTGATGATGGATATATTAATGTCCGACACATGTTGAGTACATAAGAAGTGAAATAAAATAGCAAGTGGCATCAAGTTGGTCTCTTATTCTTCAACGAGATACACAATGTCGAAAATTGAACCTATTCCCCAAATTTCTTATTTTTTTTGGAAGAGAAATGAGGTAAAAATTCCGGCATATATGGTGATTCCCGGTACCAATGTATCATTTGTCAAAACCATTTATAATTTTTTTTCGGTGTTTGCTAAGATCAGAGGAAGATACATGCCAGTACACTGTAAAGGGTTAAAAGTCAAACGTTAATGGAGGTCAATGATATAAACCACGAGTTACCTTAAAAATGCACAAAGAGAAAAACGTTCTCATAAGCTATCACAGAGCAAGTAAATTACATAAATTTTATGGCGTACTGTAAAGATTTAAAGAATTGCGTTTTTAAATATTAAGCTCGTACCGCCCACTAAACACATTCCGTCTCGTTTATAAAAATCCGTCCGTTAATGTATCGTATGTACAAAATCGCTGTTTGTTCTAAAGAACCACACAAAGCATAAAAATACATTGTGTGGGTGTAGTATAGGATCGTTGAACGTTAAACCAGATCGTATTTAAAGTAACCACCGCTAGTTAGAGGATTTAAGGAGTATTGAATTTTTAGTCACATGCATTATTCGAACCTGAGCGACTAAATCAAACAGAAATGTTTTTACCACAGCCTAGTAGCCTTTACTGTTATTTAAATTCAATTCTATTGTACTGATCTATATATATCTTTTGGGGTCTATATTACTTGTTTCACGGGTCACAATCAGAGGGCAGCACAAGGAACATCACGCGAACTGCCTGTCACATGTCTCACACACATTATTCAAAAAAATAATGAAAAGGAAATATATTAAAATGAAGGAAAAGCTTATAACGGAGTCAGGAAATATGGAAGGAGGCATTGCCCTCGAGTCAGTGTTCACTTCTAATTTGTGCATTAACCCTCCGCACAAGGTAGCCATATATACTGTACACGTAACTGCAGTTACAAATGGAAACTTGTCACTGTAGATCCTGTATACCAAATGGGCGATGTGAAATGTGTAGAGGGCGGTAACGGTGTGACGTCAGGTGTATAGATGCGAAGCGTCCTGTAATAAAATTGGTAATTATTTTTTGTATTGCAGAGGTAAAAAGTAAAGTAAACCCTTTACAGGCCAGGACGGGCCCTGAGGGTTCCTGGAGGTTGAGGCTCCCAGATTTCAAGACATTCGGCACATAAAGGTCAGCCTTACGCACCGGTCGCCTTTACCCTCCCCCGCCCCCTCCCAGGAAATATTCCTGGTACTCATTTCTGTTAGAGTTTGTGTCGACCCCAGGGCTATAATGCGGCCGGAAGGATTATGCCAATGAAATATTCCAATGACACCATCGGGAATCGAACCCGCGACCTTCCGGCTTGTAGCCTCAAACAACTGCGCCACCGCGTGCTCCATATTGCAAGGGAAGAACCTAAAATGCGTCAAAACACACAAGCAGCTTTTATCCTCGCCGCAGGTCAGAGGCATTATGCCATTGCTTGGTGCATTATTTGGTGTTTGGATCTTAAACCACGTGTGTAACTGAGATATGGCTCCAGTTTTAGTAGCTGCTGTTGCGATGTTAGCTGACGTGTGTAACCGAGATATGAACTGCCACCTTTTGACTCATAGCAAATTTTACGAGTCGGGTCCAATCAAAACGGAGCATCACGCAATCTGTTTGATGAAAAGGAACATTAAATATATAAATTTTTACAGCCTCTAATGCAGAACTTACAGTACCAGGTATGACTGAGGTTAATCGAATATTCTGCAAATGCTGTATTAGCAAGGACAGCCGACAGATCTCAGTTTGCCGTCGCGATTTGCTCTTATGTTACTTACGTACTTCGTTTCGTGATGAGAATTTTAATTTCAGTTTTCATATTCTTCGGACAAATTCGTAATAGCAAGTTGGAGTATTTACTTCGGTGACGTTACATAGGATCAATTAAAAACAGGCGTTCGGACAAAACAATTTATATCGATATATCGAGATATCGAGAGCTTATTGATTCTGCGATATTGAAAATAACGCGGTCAACAGATGTTTCTGTATAATTCTCTCATATTTTCCGAGACGAAAAGAGAAACTGCTGTTCGGACAAGGTTTCTTATGGAGGAATTACTGAGAAAGTTCGCCATTCCGCAATACCAAATCGGTCTGTTTTCCATATCCGCTTACGTGCATTCAGATACAAGCTCAGTTGCCGGAAGATACTGCAAGACGGGCGCAAGGAAATTCAGAGACCTGGAACATAACTCTATAAGGTCCAGTTGTTTCTTTATGTACCACTAGTTTTGACATCCAGAAATTCTACGTTCTGCCTGTACAGTGTATTTGTGTGTTCTGTACGGATCTCAGAACAAACAGCGATTTTTTCCAATACAGCATTATCTGGATGATTTTTATAACCGAGATGGGGTGTGTTTACTGTACGGTACGGACTGATTCCTTTATTATTATTATTATTCGATGGCTGTACATCCCAACTTGGGCTTTGGCCTCTTCAATCCACCGCCTCCAGGCATCTCCGGCCTCTGCCGAACTTCTACAGGTTTTCCGGGCTGCAGGCTGTAGCCTGCAGCCCGGACACTACTCCAGCCTACCCGCACCCAAATTCCAACCTACAGCAAACCAAGAACGAGACGACCAATGTAATAATCAACATTATAATCGTGAGCTCCTGATGATGGGCATACTAATTCTCGAAAAATGTTGAACGTATCATAAGTACAATAAAACAATAAGTAGCATCTATTTGGTTCGTATTCTTCAGTTATCACAATGATGCACGTTCCAATACACATCAAAATCCTCAATACAGGCTAATATTATTATTTAAAAGTTCGAACTAGCAGATGTCATATGCAAATGAGTTTAGATTCTGTTCTTCCTGAGTTATCTTGCTGCTTTAGAAGACTTACAACGAACTGATCACCTACATAGGGAAAACTCTTCTGTGAATAAGATTCAGACAGGAGAGATACCTAAGTCGGTCAGTATCTAAGGACGAAGAGGAACAGGTATGTTTGTGGTTTATTTAACGACGCTGATACCCCCAGGGTACATAGTGTCGTCGAGAATAGGATGATAGGAAATGATAAGTGATGGCAAATTGAAAAGGATTTGGAAGGAAAAGGTCACAGTTTACTGGAGATTCTATCCCGCTATTTGTGTACAGGGACTGAGAAAAACCACTAAAAGCGATGTTATACGTTAGTGCGAGTGTAAGCAAGTGCCTGCAGAATACAAGAAGAATGTAAGTAGAAGGAGGGAAAAGGAAAGGAAAAGGAGGAGAAGAAAAGAGGAAGTAAGAGAGCAGAGAATTAGAGTATGTTTGGTTTTTCTGTAATTGATATTAAACCAAAAGAGTTTATATTTATATGTAAGTAAAACAGGAAATTTAAAATAGTTTCGAACTCCATAGACGTCGGTCGAAAAAAGAATGTATGGTTTAAATCGGCCGGAGTGTGAAGCAGACCACTTCAATCAATGTAGTGTCAAGGTTAATAGTATGTTTTGGTTACAGCTGCACTTCCTTTCGTAATCCTGGTAACACGATATGGCGACTTTAGCATTGCCGCCACTTGTAGTCAGTGGCGTAGGGAGGGTGGAAAAAGTCGGTACAAATTACTGGGGCTCGGCTGGGCGCCAGATTAGGTTGTACTTGTTTTTGTCTTTGTCGGTAACACCATTATTTATCGACTGTACAAATTAACCCTATCAGACCAAGTGGAAAATCGCTCTGCATATGATAGTCTTCCTGAAATTGCGTAAATATTTTCTTTCACCGACTCCCGAACCATCTCTTGGCAGCCCTGTCTGTAGTGCCACGTAAGTGTTTCACTTTGGCTGTCTAGAGAATGCCGGATTAGTGCCTTTAAACTGAAGCGACCGTCTCCAAAATCATTGGCCCCCTCACTATTAATTTTCAAAAGCTAATCTAACACAAGGCATATTTCTTGTGCACTGACGTTAATGCATCCATGAATGAACCCAAACTACCAGAACGTGAACTCGACGGTACTGTCTCATATTTACGCAGTTTGATGTTAGCAGAATTATACCGCTGGGACCCATTAGTTAGCTCATCCAGATTTTTGGAACCGCCGACCTGATTACGGCAGATTGTACGTTGATAATCAGACCCGATGTGTGTTTGTAGACATAGACCCTTGTTCCATCACATATCTCAATTAATATTATATGTAGCAGGGCAGTGGTGAGGGCCCAAATTGCTAGCAATCTTACTGCGCAGAATGGATGCTGTTTGTGTGCAGGCAGTCCGTCTTTGAAGATAACGTAATGCTGGTTGCGTTTGACAAGAATGTCGGCGGTTTGCCCTAAGAAATACGTTTCATATTGGTATGAGCCTGACTTAGTTATAGCTGAAAGGGCCGTCCGTTGAGCGCTGAGCTCTAGGCAGTTGTCGATATGAATAATCCGGGCATGGGAAACCGACACACAAAACATTGTCGAAATTACGCACAAGCATATATCTTAGAAGGCTGTGAGCGTTGGAGGAAGCGGCTTTGGGAGGAAAGTATGTGCGTAAGGGCTACAGGTAAAAGTTGTCTTGGTGCGGACCATGAAGACGCTCAGAGGGAGAAGACGTATAGTTTCATGTGTTCTTAAACCTATCACCAGGTGGCTCTGAATGGTCAGCTTCATGTCCCAACCGTTTTAACCCGTGACCCACCCTCCTGTGTGGGACACAGAACAGGTCCGAATGTTTCGGTAAAGATATAAAAATAGGACGCAGTAAGTGGGAGAAACTGCATAATGTGTGACTTATAGTTTGTACTATTAAACATGTACTACAGTGATGTAAAGAAAGATGATGGGTTGATATATGTAGTACGTATGCGGGCGATGAAATTTGTGTAGATATTTTTTTATATCCGCGTTAAAACGTATTGAATTTTAAAGTCACTGTTGAGTTGTTGGCACCACTGCTGTATGTTCGGGTGTTGGTAATATTGCTGTATGTTCTGGAGTTCCAAGGTTTCAGTTTAGACCCGACGATCGTCAGATTAATTGTTGATCAGTTGGCAGAATATCATCTGAGGTTCAGCCATAAGGGTGTTTGATTTTTACCGTATTTAATTGTTTTAATCAGTTGTGCAGATCTTATAGATCATGAATTGGGAATGGAGCGGGTGTGAGCAATGTAGATATTATTTCTTCATTTCCCTAGAGTGACTGCGTAAACCCGCTACAAGCTCATTCGAAGACCACAGAGTTTAAGTTGTATTACCTCAGTGCCACGTCATAGTGCGTACAAATTTTGTCATGGTGTTGTAAAGAATTAGTTTACTTATGGTGTCTGCTAACCACAGAATTCGTTGGGAGGTTTTGCAGTTTTCTCCCTCGTGCACCTAGCTGTGTAGGTTTACAATGCCATGGTGTCTTCGGCTCTTTATTTTCGCCCATTTTGACTACACAGTCTTGTCCAACAGCCTACGTATGATCATTCTGGAACTACGTTATCTAAGTTCAATTTCTCATAGATTTCACAATCTATTAAATTTTCTAAACCCATATACCGACTTAAGTATAAAATATAAACCAACGCAATGCACCTATTCTAAATTTTAATTTTTAGTTTTTATGTCTTCTACATGTTTCGAACCCGATGGTTCATTTTCAGGAAGACAGTTTTTTACGTATAACGTTATGGTACATTACGTTTTACATGCATCAGTGCAATCAGTCATGTAGGTAGTAGAGTTCGAAACACGTAGACGATATCAAAAAATTAAAAATTAAAATATTAAATTAGAAGAGGGGCATTTTTGTTGGTTTATATTGTGTAATTATATTACAATGCATGGTGGAAAAACATAAAAAATCTACATAAATATCACTGATCTCTCATTTCTGTCATTTCTGTGTCACATTGTCTCTCTCATATCCGTTTCTCACTTTGGAATTTCCCAATCTGTTTGCCCAATGCAACTTTTTAAATTTTTGTCTCATTCTCTTGTTGGAATAGAGAGAACGAGGATAAGGAGAGCGACTGTTTACAGCGATAAAACTGTAGACATGTATTTGGGATGTATTCTAAGAAGTATGAATAGAAGCCGATTTAACAAATTTTCAGACCGATAATTTTAGTGCATTTTATTAATGTATTTCGTGGCAACAGCTTGTACAAAGCCACTACTGACTCCTTCAAAATCCTAACCTATTTACTCTTCATGGTTATCTGCAAATATTGGAGCTGTATCAGCATTGAATTTGAAACAGATGGTTAAAATGAGGTAAGAATAGGTACAGAACTATACAAGAATATCATATGGAAAAATGATAGGTCACAACAGCCAGTGTTAAAATACAGGCCTGTTTGTCGTTTATGAATGACCTCCCATCTTATTCAACACTGTAAACATCTACAGTTTGAAGAGCGTCATTTAAGGAGGAAAGGACCAATAAACAATTCTGGAAACTACGAAATGCGTCCTAATAATTATCTATCAAATTGCTACCCCTGTTTTACTCACACGGTCCTCACTATATTTGTTTTGGTACTGTGTAACCCCTGAATCTGAAATAGAATTATAAAATAATCCGACGTTCAAATCCACATCTAGTGAAGATGTCAGGTCATCTCTTTTGACAGATTATATCATCTGAAGCTGAAACGACGATGTTCAATAACATAAGATTCGTTCAGTCCGAATGGCAGGATGCTCAAGCAGTCGTTTGCTTTTAATTTGTTGCAGTAGTTTGCAAGGAAATACTGAAAACGGAGTAGTTTGGGGTTCCTTATCTTGTTATATAACTGTATGAAAAGAAATGCTCCATCTGTTCAGTTCTCTTTGCGGCACACTGCGTTTTGCTCCATCTCGGAGCTGTTCTCCCCCCTCCCCCTTTTCCTTCCTCAAATTCGAGGTCGACTCACCATAGCGCTTTACGGGGTTTGAACCCTTTCTTGTGTTCGCGCTAACAATGAAGACTTCTGTGGCAGAATTTTTCTTCTTCTGTTCTCCCATTCATCGCCGCAGTACATTGTTTAATTCCCTCTTGTAATGCTCACAACCGCCCTCGGATAAATAGTCTTCAATAAATCTAACCTCTGCTATTCTAGGGCTGCAGAAATTCCTCCGACGTCTCCTTATCTTAGACAACAAAACTGAATCGTTCATTTACGGTATAGAAAAGTGTTCTATATATATGCACCCTTGTAGTTATAACGTATCTGTAATCCAGATTTGTAAACAAGCTTTCTCATTGTTAGCCTGTTTTAGTTCGCCGAAAAAATATGCCTTTTATAGAATAAAACAGTGTTCGATGGAAATTTTACATTGTTTATACCGTGCATTGTGATAAAGTGATTACAGTTAAACCAAATAAGTGTACAATTCTTTTAAATTAATTTCGTGGGAGCTCTTCTACATGTATCCTGCCATGAAGTTTCATCATCAGGAAGTCAGCTGTAGAATACAAGAATTATGGCACAATGTAATGTCCAAGTCGAAGGAAGAAGAACAAACTCTGCTAATTTTTGAATGGAAGATATTTAGAAGAATATATGGTCCTAAATATGAAAAGGGGGAATGGAAAAGTCGGACGATTCGAGAAGTAGAAGAGATGAACAAAGGAGAAAATATAGTGAAATGGATAAAAGGTCAAAGGATAAGCTGGTTAGGTCACCTAGATAGAATGAAGGAGGATAGGATGCCTAAAAAGATCTTCACTCAAGAACTGGAAGGGACGAGAAGAAGGGGAAGACCCAGGAAAAGTTGGAAAGAGGAAGTAGAAAGAGATCCTCAAGTGCTGGGAGTGAGAAGATGGAGAGAGTTGGTGGCAGATAGGAAAAAATGGAAGGACATTTTTCGACAGGCCAAAGCCCACAGTGGGCTGTAGTGCCAATGGGAGAAGAAGAAGAAGAAGATGAAGTAATGTCCAAGTGTATATGGTATTACGGTGAATCGTCAATGTTTGTAAAAGATGGAGTAAATCAACAGCGGTGGAAGCAGGACTGTGGTTAGCACAGTGGGCTCGGTGCTCGGTAAAATTACAAGAGCGCATTTGGTTTCATTTGCAGTAGCTGGCTGGAAATCCACATGTTACGATTTCCGTCCTTGGTTTTTTATTGAATAAGGAAAGACCGAATTAAGGTGCCGTTACGTGCTTGTGTCACGTTGTGATAATTTTTGAACCAACTTTCGAGTTTCTTTAAATGTTTATTGTGAATATCATCGCCCTTGGCATCAAGAAGTATTTGTACCTTCACCAGTCTCGCACTCATATACTTATAGAGCGGGGTAATTGTGCGTCCTACGTGAAGAGATAAGTAACTTACTGGATTGAATGAATCAGTGGCCGTTTCTTTTAAAGGTGCATAAACTGTGCAGATGAGATCTCTTTCCTAAAAAAACATATAATATTTAAAAACTGAAAGTAAAGATCAGGTGGAAGTCCCAGAAGTAAATATAGGTAAAGTTTTCCCTTTACAGGCCCGGTGTGGCCCAGAGGGTGGGTAGAGGTATAGCTCTACTATTCCATGACCGCGGCACTAGAAGGGGGTGAGTGGTCAGCAGCACGCCCCGGCTGCACCTTACCCCCGGGAAAGACCCGGTACCCATTTTACGGGAGGCTGGGTGGGCCCCAGGGCCGGTCTGGACCGGCGGAAAATCTCGTCCCCACCGGGATTCGATCCCGGACAGTCCAACCCGTAGCTCAGTCGCTATACCGACTGAGCTACCCGGCCCACTCCAGATATAAATGGCAAAGTAATATTCAAATAATTTGAAGAAACAGGGCGTAGGAATTTGGAATGCGTGCCTCCGCTCAGGAGAACACAGTGTCTGACGCTAGTAAAGATGATAACGGAGAATGTATTGACAACTGTGAGACTGTCAGCTTCTCAAGAAGGATTTTGCTGCAAGCACATTAATTCGTAACATATTTAAAGAAAACGCCGTGGAATGGACGAATAATCAAGCCTACAGTCGCCAAGAACACGTGTGGAATCGCTGTGCTGCGAACAGCTGAACTCATTCATTGCTGGCATCTCCCCTGGTTCTGTTTGCAGTTCGGTGAGCCCAACATCCTGATGTTATCTGAGGAATTTAAAACTTGAGCGCCGTGTATTGTACGTAAGCCTCGCTCAGGCAGATTGTACAATATTTTATACACAGCGGCCTCGACTCTGCACTCTCATAATTCGCCATTTATTATTCATTTACATATTGCAGTTCAACGACAAACGATACTGAGACGAGAACCAAGGATAGAAGTGTAGGCCTATGCAGCCTGACAAAATGGTCCGTGTTACGTCATTAGCGAGCAATTTGACTGGGCGGTCAGTCTCCTGGACATATTTTCGGGAGGTGCCGATTGCCAACGACATTTCTAGTAAAGGACGAAATTACTGAGATTTATCTTGTTCTCCCTCAGTAATTCCTGAAGAATGCCCGCATAGTAGAGACCATTTTAAAATTGGTCACGGCCATTTTTTTCCCCCACGTCCGTTCCACATCATGTTATAGACCTACCATCAGCACTGCCACTTTCTGTTTTTAGTGCTCTTGGCCGTGATAAATGGTGGCAAACACGAATATTTCATATTTTAGTTACAGCTGCAGTTCATTCTTCTACTGTATTTACATCTGTGGTTTTAAACCTACGTTGTTTGCATAAGATCAAAACGTGTTAGGTGTTCGTGAATTTGTCGTACTGTTTATGTGTCCACACACACACTGCCTTGCCATCGTTACTCTTTCACCAGCTGAATAATTCTTATGAAAATTCTAATGAACTTTATGTTAGAGAAGGTGGGAATCGAAGGCCCCAGTCTATACTTAGGTAATAAATTCTTCCAGAAAAATTAAATACTTCTACAATACCCCCTGTAATTGTTGTTACTACTAATAATAATGATGCTTACGCTACTACTACTACTACTACCACCACCAGCAACAACAACAACAGTAATAATGATAATAACAGCAATACTCAAATGTATGTACAGTTAGACGTAGCAGTAATTTGACATTCAGAATTCAGTGTAATGGCCATGTAGGGTAATAGGATGTCCAGCTTGCTAGACAGTGAGTCAAATTGAACTTCGCTGTAAATGATAAATTTACATTCTTTAAGCACGACATAAACAGGACACTTTTTTTTCTGGACTAGAAGTGAATGAAATTGCGGAACAGCCCTTCAGAAAAATAGCCAGAGCCACTTATTCTTAATTTCTTCTCTCGTTGGCTTTGTCTTGTGTAGCATTTTTAAGTATTCAGGATTGAGCCCGATAACGGACTGTCAGTTTTGGACCCAGTCCGACAGAGATATTGAGAGGCTCCCAGCAAGCAGTGGCATCAAGTAACAAAGACCAGTTTGGAGTGTGAAGATGCAAGGAAATTTGTACCTTAGACATTAGAACACAGCCTTTGTCAGTCACGGCAAGCGATTCATCCCGTTGTCTAATTCTTCGGCAAAGGAACATGGCCTGCTTTATTCTGTTGGGTTTCCTGAATCTCTCTGATGTTGACGAAACGTGAGCATCCTGTTCAGGAGAGAACATTCAGAAAACGGATCAACCAACAGACAGACAGACAGAAAGCGAAAAACATAAGGCATTTACACCGATTTGTGGTTGTGCCTTTCACGGTTAATTAATCGGTTAGTTAACGCATTCGTGTTATGCAACGCTCTGTTTTTGTTATCTTTGTTTCTTGGAAAGTTTGATATTTGCTTAAATGCGTAACTTGCTACTCACAGATCCCCAGTATAAATTAGTTTGTTTTCATAAATGTTGTGTTTTATGCAAGAAGCATTTAAGAATTTGCTACTTTTTAGTCCATTTCAGCCACGGAGACGGCACTTCAGCTGAAAGTGAAACTGGAAGCCCTGTTATTCAGATTATGCTAAAAATCAGAAGACAAATATGGCACGAAGGCAGAGATTGAAATAGATTATAGTCCGTGTACGTTACTTGGCCACACTGTTAACCGCTAGGATTAAGTATCGTCAGTGATAGATCACTCTGGAAATAATATTGAAGGGGTAAAACCGAAGTACCCGGATAAAAAAAAACTTGTTTCTTTGCTGCTTTTTTCACTGCTAATGTTACTTGGACTGGGCATGGAATAAATAACAGTTCGAATTGAAAACAACCAATACGCCTGATATATATATATATATATAGAGAGAGAGAGAGAGAGTGAGAGAGAGAATGAGAGAGAGAGGGAGGGAGGGAGGAACACTTAGTGCCTTGCTTATTTACATTTTCTTTGTTATTGTTGTTGTTGTTGTTGTTGGGCTTAAATATTCATGGAGACTTGAAAGCCTGGTAATTTTTTTTTCAGAACCCTTTTTGAAACGCTTATCTTCGGTGACCTCCTTACGAAATTTTCCGGCGTTTGGCGGAATGTGAAGCCCCAGTGTTGTGTGCCAGTCACTGTTTTGTTTTGATGGCGTTTTACTTTGAATTTGGAAGCAGGACAGGGCGTGAAATTGGTTCTAGAAGCAGCATCGGAGTTGTGGGAAGCTGGTATTGGCACATTTTGACATAATTGGGGGTTGGTTGAAGGTGGTTGTGATGTGTTTGGTACTTGTGTTGGAGGAGAGACCCAGGTTCGGTATTAGACACACCGCAATTTGTTAATCTTGCATGTATGTCGCCGTCTAGTGGAAGAGTAGAACAAAAAACTGCGAGATTTATGCAGTAAATTAAAGCAAGGCACTGTCTTTAACGGAAAAGTTAATTTCTCCTGTACTCACAGACGGCGCTGGTGATTTTGTTTTAAAAATTATTTTGCTAAACACAATTTGATTGCTTAAACATTCGTAACAATGTCTACCATCCGCCGACATAATGTATTCATATTTTCCTTACGACATGCGGAGGAAAAAAGTCTCTCCCTAAAGTGTAATAATTAGTTGTTCCTTGTAATAACAACAGCTTGTTTTTTGTAAGGTTTTTTATGGCTGGACATCCCTAATGGGCCAAGACCTTCTGATTGACGAGCCTTCACGTTCATACTCAGTCACACCAAACTCGGTAGCACTCCTCTGTTCGAGTGATAGGCCCGTCGCAGAAACTTTAGATAAAACAAAGCATTCGCAAGAGACAGACATTCATTCCCCCGGGATTCAAACCCGCAATCCCAGCAAGCGAGTGGCCACAGACCGTTCAGTCAATTGAATCGGATTTTTGTAAGGTATCCATTAAATGTGTACAGATATTTTATGTGATTCGAGTATTTAAAACGGTTAAAATAGTCTAATCTCTATTAATTGTTACGTGTTGCAGCATGATTGTGTCACAGTGAAGGAAAATTGCATAAAAAGTAACTTAGTAATTAACACATTTCATCTAATGTTATCAGCACAACACAGTAAATAACGGTGTTCAGTTCGAGACGGAAATATAAAAGCATTTTAGGTTTCCTGCAGATCGGCTCAAGGAAAAGACTGTTCCGGAGTTGTTGATATGGCAGGATAATATTAAAACGTATCCTAATTCTTACAGTTAGTGATGTATAGGGAAGGAGATTATTTTCAGTCACAAAAATCTTCGTACATTAATCAAGTTGAAATTCATTAAGTTACATGTTTCAGCTTACCTATAGGAGAGATCTTCAGGTGGAAAGATACAAAGGGAATGTTAATAAAAATCCAACCAGATGTAACAGAAAGCAGATATTTATTTATTTATTTACTGCAAAGTCAATCTACATGTTTGGATTGTGCGACTCGCACAATCCAGTCCCGATCAGGCCACGTTGCAGGGAAGTAGCTGTACCAGTATTATGACCTGTACCGGAGGCTGCGGTTACAGTTTTTAGTACTCCTGATGATGGGTGCTGTGACACCCGAAACATGTAGATTGACTTTGCAGTAAATAAATAAATATCTGCATTCTGTTGCATCTGGTTGGATTTTTATTAACATTGAATTATGATGCACGGAACCATGAGCTTAAAAAAATACAAAGGGAATATTGCACATGTGTAATACCTTTTCATCGTTTAGGTTTATTTGTGCTGAGATCTCGACTAGTATGCATATATATATATATATATATAACATGAGCCGAAAATAACTGTCTTAGGTTAAATGTATACAGTAGCAATCACTTAAAAATTCTGGAATATTTGTAGTTAAAAATACAGGTAAAAACATTTGAGCTGGTGTAGTGATCATTAAAAGCAGAGCACAGTGAAGTGCACCTTAAACACTGTTAGTGTGTGATAAAAACAGGGCACAGTGTCAGTGCAGTAATCACCGCCAACGAAGGAAAAAACAACGCGTAAGCAAACAGAACTAAACAGGTAGAACCGCTGGGCACACCTGAAGTTAATATTCATTTAGCAATTTAAGTCAGAGCAAAATAGCTTGTTAGTCTTAAGACTGGGTGTTATTTTAATTATGCGCCAATATGTCGTTTAATAATTAAAAAATTCGGGTATTGAGTTATCTTGTTTCAGGTGCATCATGATAAGGTAAGACGATTGTTTCTTTTGTTGACGGCAAGGAAATTTTGAGTTCCATAACAGAGGAGTTCCTATGTCGGGCTGAGAGAAAGACTGTTTGTGATGTTGCCAGGCGATCATTGGTGAGGATAAAACCGCTATCCTTTTGCTATACCGTGGGGACTCGTACAAACGCAAAGGAAACGTTAGGAAATATTTATGTCTTTGAATTTCCAAAACTTTTCTTTTACTTAAGCCTTATGGAAAAAGAAATATTGGATTGAAATAAGAGAAGAAACTTTGCGTTTCGACTGGGATCAGAATCCAATTGTGAATAATATCCTAGCGCTTGGCAGCAGCATGAATTACATCGAGATATCGAAATGCCCCTCTTCCTTTTGTTTGTTTACTTGCCTACGGTTTTCTTAGTGGATGAGAGATCGGATCAGCTCTTATAAAATTAAGTCCTGTTAAGGCAATTGAGCAGCTATTTAAGTAATTATGACACATTTAAATAAATAAATAAATACACACACACACACACACACACACACATACATACATACATACATACATACACACACACACACACACACACACACATACATACATACACACACACACACACACACACACATACATACACA
>Ga0131853_10012995_pt1 | contig 15252 bp, 12 predicted proteins | sample TergutLab28metaG_FD_92764 | JGI IMG/M metagenome (GOLD analysis project Ga0131853, IMG submission 92764) | Labiotermes labralis P1 segment gut microbial communities from Petit-Saut dam, French Guiana - Lab288 P1 (version 2) (version 2) | ecosystem: Host-associated > Arthropoda: Insects >...
CGCTGTCTTTTTCTTATATCCGCGCTGATCTTCCGGCAAGAGGTTCTCACACTTCTCATTCACACAGAACGGACGCTTATACCCCCGCCCGGATTTCTTAAACATGGTTTCCTGACACTCGGGACAGTTATCCGCCGTGGGCACATCCCAAGTCATGAAGCCGCAATCCATGCCCTTTTCACAGGCATAGAAGGTATAGCCTTTCTTACTCGTCCGCTTCAAAATCTTCGCACCGCACTTCGGACATTTTCCCGGCATCTCAACCACAATCGGCTTCGTAAAATCACAATCGGGGTATCCCGGACAGGCCAAAAACCGCCCAAAGCGCCCGGATTTAATCACCATCTGCTTGCCGCACTTATCACACATCTCGTCAGACAGTTCCGCCGGAATTTGAATCCGCTGTCCGTCCAGGCTTTTCTCCGCTTCATCCAGAGCCATAGAAAACGGCTCGTAAAACTCACCAAGCACCGTCCGCCACTCTTTTTTACCCTCTTCCACTTCGTCCAAAAGCTCTTCCATCCGCGCCGTGAACGTCAGGTCTACAATATCGCCGAATTTATCTTTCATCAGCCCCGTAACAACTGTCCCAAGTGGGGTCGGACGAAGGTGCTTGCCCTCTTTGACAACATACTCACGATCCAATATCGTCGAAATCGTCGGCGCATAGGTACTCGGACGACCAATGCCCTTTTCCTCCATGGCACGGACAAGAGAAGCCTCCGTATACCGTGGGGGCGGCTGGGTGAATTTCTGCTCTTCTTTTACATCCGCCAGCTTCACAGTCTCGCCCTCGGTCAAATCCGGCAAGGGAGACTGGACTTCCTCTTTCTCCTCGTCCTTGCCCTCTTCATACACAGCCGTAAAGCCGGGAAACTTAATCGCCGAATGGTTGGCACGGAACACATAGCCCGCACTTGCCACGTCAATGGTCACACTGTCAAAGATAGCCTCTGCCATCTGGCAAGCCAAAAAGCGACTCCAGATCAGCTTGTACAAACGAAACTGATCCGCAGATAAATCTTTCTTAATATCCTCCGGCGCGAGAAACACATTACTGGGACGAATCGCTTCATGAGCGTCCTGCGCCGCCTTTTTCCCCTTAAACTGCCGCGGGGTACCCGGATGATACTGCTTACCGTACCGCCCCTCCACAAAGCGCTTCGTATCGTCCAGCGCCTCTTGGCTAATCCGCAAAGAATCCGTACGCATATAGGTGATGAGACCCACAAGTCCCTCACCTGTGATCTCCACACCCTCATAAAGCTGCTGGGCAATCCGCATGGCATTCCGGGGCGTCATACCAAGTTTCCGGCTGGCTTCTTGTTGCAAAGTCGATGTAATAAAGGGCGGTGCGGGAGAGCGTTTTTGCTCCCGCTTCTTCACCTGTTCAATTACAAAGGGGGCTTGCTTAATCGCGCTTACAATCGTAGCTACTTCCGCCCCATTGGTGAGTTCCTTTTTCTTCGACCCCTCACCATGAAACCGCGCCTTGAAGCTGCCCGGCTTGCCGATGCGGTCAAGCATCACATCCAGATGCCAATATTCCTCCGGCTTAAACGCCTGTATCTCGTCTTCCCGCTCGACGACGATCCGCGTCGCAACACTCTGCACACGTCCCGCGGAGAGCCCGCGCTTAATTTTCGCCCAAAGGAGGGGCGAGAGCTTATAGCCCACAATCCGATCCAAAATCCGCCGCGCCTGTTGAGAATCCACCAAATCCTGGTCAATCGCCCGGGGATTTGCAATGCTGTCCTGCACAACCTTTTTCGTGATCTCATTAAAGGTAACGCGATGGCTGTTCTGCTCATTGAGCCCCAAAAGCTCCTTGAGATGCCAACTAATCGCCTCACCCTCTCGGTCAGGGTCAGTCGCCAGATAGACGGCATCGCTTTTCTTTACCTCGCGCTTGAGGTCTTTAATGATATCCTCACGATCCGTAGACGGCACATACTCCGGCTCGAATCCGTGGTCAATATCGACCCCCATGGTCTTCTTGGGCAAGTCACGCAGATGCCCCATAGAGGCTTTCACCTTAAAGCTTGGCCCTAAATACTTTTCAATCGTCTTCGCTTTCGCCGGCGATTCCACAATCACCAAATTTTGTCCTGTCTTTGCCATGTATTGGTTAACTCCTTATTTCTGGATGGTATTCTCTTCTATTACAAACGCACCCGTAGGGGCGCTCCCTCAGTCAGCTGCGCTGACAGCTCCCTCAAAACGAGGGAGCCAAAGAGCAAGAACGGTCAAAGCCTCCCTCGTTTACGAGGGAGGTGGCACGAAGTGCCGGAGGGAGTGCACAGACGCGCAATGCGCGCCCCTACACCTTACACCAAACTATACCGCTTCCCCGGATGCGCCCGGATGATACCCGCAATCTCCAGGGTCGTCAAGCAGACATTCACCTTCTGCACCGGCAAATCACATTTGGCGATAATCTCATCCACATGAACCGGCTCATGTCCCAAAACGGACGCCACAGCCTGTTCCGCCGCACTGCGATTCTTGAGCGCCTCTTTCACGTCAATATAATCCTCTTTGGAAGCCTTGTCAATCACTTTTTTTGCCGAAGTTTGCCGCTTCGGCGCGGCGACTGTCTCTGTTTGCATCTCCCGCTTGGCCGGTTTCGGCGCTTGGGCAAGCGCTTCTGGACTGAGTACATGGGCAAACTGCATCTCATAGTCCCGCAACACATGCCACCCTGTCGCAGCAGCCGCATATCCATCCGCAATGAGCGCATTAGACGCAACACTCGTCGGCGAATCAATATTCGCAGGCACAACAAATACGTCACGCCCTTGATTGATCGCATGGTCAATCGAATGCATCGTCCCGCTTTTCGCCGTTGGAATCTCCACCGCGACTAAAGCAAGGGAAAGCCCCGTCATAATCCGATTCCGCCGCGGAAAATGCCGCCCGGCAGGCTCTGCCCCCGGTGGATATTCACTCACAAGCGCACCGTTCTGGAGCACCTCTTCAAACAAGGCCACATTTTCCGGCGGATATACACGCTCCACACCACAACCCAGCACACCAATCACAGACCCGCCCTCACGCAATGCACCCTCAGCGGCGGCTGTGTCAATCCCCCTGGCAAGCCCGGACACGACCAGTCCGCCATACCGTGTTACTTCCCCGGCGATCCGCGCCGCTGCCGCCATGCCATAGGGCGAACAATCCCGCGTACCCGCAATGACGACCGCCGCCTCGTCGTCCACCACAGGCAATCGTCCCCGGACATATAGCACAAAGGGCGCGTCATCAATGTCCCGCAGTCTCTGTGGATATTCCGCATCCTGCTGTGTCAAGATACGGCCGCCCAAGGCTTGCATCTCGTCTTGGATTTTATACACATGGTCAAGCTTCTTGTCAGATAAGGCATTGAGCTCAAAGCCTTTAAACCCCATACTCGGAACTTTCTCAAAATCCGCCCGTTCAGCAAAATACATCTCCATAGGCCCACCGAAATAGTCCAGCAGTCGATAAGTCTGCGCCGAATTGATCCCAAGTTCATTCATCCAAATCCAATATTTGAGTTCCGCCATGGTATATCCCTCCTTGACTGTTTTTGTTGCTATCCATGCACTCCCTCCGTCAGGCTTCGCCTGCCACCTCCCTCGAATCGAGGGAGGCTTTGTCCTTGACCCTTGGCTCCCTCGTTTTGAGGGAGCTGTCAGCGTAGCTGACTGAGGGAGCGCCCTTATTACCATGCGAATTGAAACCTGCGGGCGAACACAGTTCGCCCCTACGAAGACCCTTTATACACTTCCCAAAGCAAAATCGCACCCGCGATGTTCGCATTCAGCGACTCCATATCCTCCATGGGTATTCGCACCGTGTCATGGCAACATGCCAAAAGCTCCGGCGATAAGCCCCTACCCTCACTGCCAATCGCAAAAGCCACACGGGTTGGCATAGCATCTCCCGCTATACGTCCACCCTCAGATAATGCCGCGCCTAACAGCAATAAATCATTTTGGTTTACATAATTCATAATTCCGTCTACATCCATCACACAAACCGCTTGCCGAAATACCGCCCCCATAGACGCTCTCACAGTCCGGGGATGGTACAAGTCCGCCGTGTCACCTGTGAGGATCACCTGATCCGCCCCAAAAGCATGTGCCGTACGAATCAGACCGCCCACATTACCGGGGTCTTGAATGCCATCCAAAATCAACACACATTTCGCATCAGAAACAGGCTCTACCTCCCGACGCTTACACACAAACACAATCCCCTGCGGTGACTTCTGGGGCGATATAGACGCAAGTACATCTTCCGGCACTAAAATCACATGTGCCGCGCCAGAGACCGCCAAATCGCGCGCTGAGACCGCCACAAGGGTAATCTCCGCCCCCGACCGCAAAGCCTCCTCATACAGCTTCACACCATCACAGAGGAACGCCCCGCACGCATCCCGATACTTCACGTCTGTGCCAAGCTTCTTCAGATGTTGCACCTGCGGGTTTTTCCGGCTCGTAATCTCCTCCATACAAAACGCCTTCCATTCAAATCACGGGGCAAGCGCACCTGCGCAAGCCCCGCCCCAAAACTGTCAACTGTCAATTTTCAACTGTCAACTGCCCTTTTTCCGGCTTCATGGTCGGGAAGAGGATGACATCCCGAATAGATGCGCTGTCTGTCAGCAACATGACCATCCGATCAATCCCAATCCCGCACCCGCCTGTGGGTGGCAGTCCATATTCCAGTGCCGTGACGAAATCCTCGTCCATCATGGTGGCTTCTTCGTCCCCGGCTTCCCGCATATCTGCCTGACGCTGGAAACGAGCTTTCTGGTCAATGGGGTCATTGAGTTCTGAGAAGGCATTCGCCATCTCACGCCCTGTCATAAACAGCTCAAACCGCTCTGTCAGCCGCGGATCAGTCGGACACCGCTTCGCCAATGGAGACACCTCCACCGGATGATCCAAAATAAAGGTAGGCTGAATCAGCTTCGATTCCACACGCTGGTCAAAGCACGCAAAAAGGATATTCCCCCAAGTCCGCTCTTTCGGAAGTTCCACCCCTATACGCTTCGCGGCGGCAATCGCTTCTTCATCTGTACTCATCGCCATAAAATCAAGCCCTGTATACTGCTTCACGGCCTCCGCCATAGTAAGCCGCGCAAAAGGCGCAGCCAAGCTCACAGGCTCGCCTTGATAGGAAATCTCCGTCGTACCCAAAATATCCTGGGCAGCCGTCACAAAAATCCCCTCCGTGCGATCCATCATGTCGTTATAATCCGCATAGGCCTCGTAAAACTCAACCGTAGTAAACTCCGGGTTATGCCGGGGGCTCATCCCCTCATTGCGGAACAGCCGCCCGATCTCATACACACGCTCAATACCGCCCACAACCAGACGCTTGAGGTGTAACTCCGTCGCGATACGCAGATACATCTGCAAATCCAAGGTATTATGATGGGTCGTAAACGGCCGCGCATTCGCACCGCCGGACAGCGTGTCCAATATAGGGGTTTCTACCTCTAAGTACCCTCTGTCGTCCAAATAACGCCGGATCGCTTGAATAATCTTCGTCCGAATCTCAAAGGTTCGCCGAACATCGGGATTCATAATCAAATCCACATACCGCTGACGATAGCGGAGTTCTTGATTCGTAAGCCCATGAAACTTCTCCGGCAACGGAAGCAGCGACTTGCTCAATAGCTGCACATGTTTCACCTTAACCGAAATCTCCCCCCGCTTCGTGCGAAACACAGTGCCGGAGACACCGATAATATCACCAATATCCCAGTGACGGAACGCGTCAAATAGTTCCTCACCCATGTCATCCACTTTAATATAAAGCTGGATGCGCCCTTGGTCGTCTTGGATATCAACAAAGAACGCCTTCCCCATGACGCGCTTACTCATCATGCGCCCCGCCAAGGAAACCTCTTTGCCGTCCATCTCTTCAAATTTCTCTTTGATCTCGGCACTATACGCCGTGCGCACAAACTTCGTCACATGAAAGGGATCACGTCCCGCCTCCTGCAACTTCGCCAGCTTGTCCCGTCTTACTTGCAGCATCTCGGAAAGACTAAGCGTCTCTTCACCCTGTACCCGGTTCTCTTCGGACATCTATATCACTCTTTCGTAGGGGCGGATTCTATATCCGCCCTGCTTATGTTTTATACCGTTACCCATGTTCATACCATTACATGGGCGGATATGGAATCCGCCCCTACAAGCTCCCGATCTCAGGCTACGCCTACCACCTCCCTCAATTTGAGGGAGGCTTTGCCCTTGACCTTCACCCTCTTTTGTAAAGAGGGTGCCCCGCAGGGGCGGGTGTTTTACGCCCTAGTCTCCTTCGTTTACGAGGGAGGTGGCAGGCGTAGCCTGACGGAGGGAGCACTAATTCTTAATCGACAAAATTTCCAACTCAAAATCCCCGGCCGGTGCATGTACAGTAACTTTCTCACCTTTTTTCCGATCAATCAGCGCCAAACCAATGGGCGAATCATCAGAGACACGCAATTGCATCGGATCAGCTTCTTGACTGCCCACAATCTCATAGGTATCCTCGTCCCCGGTGGCAAGCTCGCGCACCTTGACCTTAGAACCCAAAGAAATCATCCCCGCACGGTTCTTCTGCTCGATGATCTCCGCGTTATCAATCAAATTTTTAATCTCGGCAATTTTGGAATACAGTCTACCCTGCTCGTTCTTCGCCTCGTCGTATTCGCTGTTTTCAGAAAGATCGCCAAAACTCCGCGCCTCTTTAATTTGCTCCGCCACTTCCTTTTCCCGTACGGTATGCAAATAGTTGAGTTCCTCCACCAAGGCATCGTAGCGCGCCTTACTCATTTTGAACTTGTTTTCACCGGCCATTTTCTTACCATCCTTTCAGCACAAATCTTGTGCTTCATAAGTCCTTATGAAAATATCATCGCGCAATAAAAGAAGCGCGATGATCGCTTGTATTATAGTCACTTTATGTGCCCTTGTCAATAGACAGACTATGAATTCATCAAAACCTTTTCTTTCTTGTGCTCAAATTCCGTTTGGGTTAAAACCCCATCATCCAGCAAAACTTGGAGCATGGCAAGCTTATCATCCGCACTTGGAGCGGGTAAGCCGGCTTGGAATGTTTCCTTTTCCTTTGCTTTAAAATAGTATTTAATTTCCAATGCAATCGCAATGACGATATACCCGCCAATCATATTACTTACCACTACGCCCAAAGCGGGAATTTCAATCACAAAAAACCAGTTCAATATCCAAGTATAAATGTAAAAAAGCGAAACCATTCCTACAAAGCCTATCGCATAGAACACCGTATGCTTCAAGATTCTGTTGCCACCGCTACCTTTCTTCCAAATAAGCATGTCCAGCAAATAGAAGAGAATCACGCTTATAATCAACAGCAGATCTCGGTTAAGCAGCCGCATCAACACAAGTTCTCCCACACCTCCAAAGCCTGGGTATTCCATCGTCTGGAACGTCTCAACCCAGTATAACATTTTAGAGACTGCAAGATACGCAAACAGTATCTCTTTGATCGGCAACCATCTTTTCTTTTTCATATGCATACCCCCTACACACTATCCCAACAGCGCAATGGCTTTCGCCAGTTGCAAATCCTCTTCCGCGTCCTCATTCTCCACCAAGTAATCCGGCCGGATGCCGCCCACCTCGTACAAATCCACTCGTCCCGGTGTCAGATAGCGGCTGGTAGAAAGCCGTACCGCACCGCCGTCCATTAGCGGGATCATGATCTGGCTACGGCTCTTGCCGGAGGTGGGCATACCCACAATCTCCGCCCAGTCATACTCCTGCAAAATCGCCGCGAAAAACTCCGCCGCACTAAAGGAGTGTTCGTTGACGAGCACCACCATAGGCATGTCTAAATAATCTTCACCCGAAAAATGTACCGTCTCCTGTCCGTCTTGGTCTTCAAAGACAAAGAGTTCTCCCGCAGGTAAGAGATAGTTTAAAATCCGCAACAGCTCATCCACACGCCCCCCCGGGTTCGAGCGCACGTCAAAGATCAGCCCCTCCGCCCCCTCTTCCAGCAAGGCCTCTATCGCGCTAATCGTCTCCCTGCCGCTGGTATTGTCAAAGTTGGCAATGCGAATATAGCCCACATTGTCATCCATCATCTCAAAGGTCACCGGATTCACAATGAAATCCCGCACCGCAACCTCCGCCCTGCGCATCCCATCATCCGTACCGCGCACCTCTAAGACAACCACATCCCCAAAGTGATCTGTGATAATCTGGCGCACCTCATCATCGTCCATTTCAGAGACCAGGTCATCAAAGAGCGCAACAATCACATCCCCGCCCGTAAGCCCCGCATCCTCTGCAGGACTGCCCGGCGTCACACTGACGACTACCATCTCATTGGTCTCTTCATCCCGCGTAAAGAGAATGCCAATTCCCTGTTGCTGGTTACGCAAGCGAGCCAGTTGCTCCGCATATTCCTCCGGGTTCAAATAGCCCGACCAACGGTCACCCAAGGCAAACACGGTAGCGGCAAGCGCCATCTCTGTGAGGTGCGCCTCGTCAACCTCGCCCACATATTGGTCGGAGATAATCTCCCGTATCTCACGGAAGCGTTGCACATCCTCATAATGGGGACTGCCCGCGCCAAAATGAGCGCCCAGTACAAAGAAGCTAAGCACAAAAGTCGCTGATGCTGCAAGCAGCATCAGCGCAATCACTATTTTTATCGAAACACGTCTGCCCATTGATTCCTCTATCTTTTCTGTCAGTGGGGACGATATCAAACCGCCCCCCTATACACATTATGCCGTCCTAGCTAAAATAGAGCATCGGGTTAACCCGCACACCATTACGAATGATCTCAAAGTGGATATGCGGCCCGGTAGAGTTCCCGGTAGAACCGACACGGGCAATAACCTGCCCCTGTACCACGTTTGCGCCCCGCTGAACAAGGTTTGCACTATTGTGAGCATACAGCGTCACATAGCCGTTACCATGGTTAATCATAACGGTATTACCAAATCCACCCATCCAGCCGGAAAAACTAACCACACCGCTAGCCGCTGCCAGAATATTTGTACCGTTGATTCCCGGTGCTGCAATATCAATACCGCCGTGGTTCGTCGAACCGATGCCCCCCGGGCTCTGTCTTGGGCCAAAGCCGGATGACACTCTTGTTGTGAAATCAGACGGCCAAATAAAGCTACCGGTACCGGCACGCGCCGGCGCGCCGCCCATACCGCCGCCCCCCGGACTTTGTCCGGCAGCCGCTTGACGCTCCAGTTCACGAATGGCCTCTTGACGCGCCGCGTCTAATGAGCCAAGCAACTGGGCTTGACGCAAGGCTTCCTCTGAAGCCGCCTCATACTGCGCCTGTAGTGCCGCACGTTCGATTTCCTGGGCTTCAATCCGCGCTTCTACTTCACGGATGCGCTCTTCTAGGTTCGCTTCTTCTATCTGTAACTGGTCACGCTCAGCTTCTAACTGTGCAATCAGTATTTCAAGTTCCGCTTGGTCTGCCAACAGTTCCGCCTTATATATTTGAACCGCTTCACGATACCGCGCCAGCGCTTCTGCAATCCGCTGGTCAGCTTCCATGATCTCACCGGCGTCATGAATCCGCGTAATCAGTTCGCTGAAGCTACGGGCACTTAATAGAAGTTGTATGTAACTGATCCGTCCGCCCTCTTCCATGGCACGGATGCGGCGGCGATACAGATCCAGTTGATCCGCCTCACGCTCCATAGCCTCTTCCAAGCGGATTTGCTTATCGGCGATCATTCGCTCATAGATGGCAATTTGCTCTTCTGTAAGCTCAATATGGTCTCTAAGCAGATCAAGCTGTTCTTGTAAGACATTCAGCTCTTCCAAATAGCCGCCCTCTTGCTCCCGTAAAGCGGCAATACGGGCATTCACATCACCCATCTGGGCGGAAAGGTCAGCGGCACGGCTTTCTAGGTTACTGATCTGACTCCGCGCCTCGTTGATCTCCCGATCAATCTGGGCAAGATTTCTGCCCTGTGCCGTAATACTTGCCACCGCACCCACAAATAAAGTCACGATCATGAGCGCTGCAAGCACCAAAGCGATAATTCTTACGGATTTATTCTTCTGCCTTTGCATTGATAAAAGTCCTCCAAATCTCAGTTACAAGACCACACTATACCTTCAAATAGTTCCGAATTGCAATCACACTACCGAGCGTACCAACGGTAAGCCCCGTCCCCACAAAGACCATCACCATAAGATCGGCCACTTCACCGAAACTCAGCACGGAAATCAAGTTTCCGCCGGACAGTCCCAGTATCTGGTCAGCCAATAGGCCATAGATACCCCACTGGATTCCAAAGGCAACCACAGAACCTGTCAGCCCCAGTAAGAATCCTTGGAAAATAAACGGCCAACGGATGAACCAATTCGTTGCACCTACCATTCTCATTATAGCGATTTCTTCCCGTCTGTCAAATGTGGCAAGCTTAATCGTGTTCGCAATAATGAAGATGGAGATAATCAAAAGTACGCCAACAATGGCGATAAACACCGTGGTAATAATGTTCCGAAAGGTCACAAACCATGCGGCAATCTCGAAATCTACCGCAACATCATCAACCCCCGGCACTTGTACCAAACGCGCCGCTGTCGCTTGTATATAGGCAATATCTTCCATTACAATAATATAACGATGACGGAAGACAGAAGCGTCTAGTCCCTCCGCTTCAAAATCTCTATCCTCATGTTCTGCCACCCAGCGATCCCAAGCTTCTTCGCGGCTAATAAAAGTAGCGCTCTCCACGTTTGTCACAGCTAAGATCACATGTTCCAGTCCCCGGGCTTCTTCCTCGGACAAATGTTCATCAATGAACGCTACAACCTCATTGCGGTTTTCCACTTCATCAATCAGGTCACTTATATTCATGGCAACCAAGAGGAAGCTACCCATAATCACAAGACAGGCAACGATAATCGCCACAGAGGCAAAGCTCATAAAGCCATGTGTGAAGATGCTGGAAGTACCCTCTTTTATATAGTAGAATAAATTATTCCGTCGTTTGCGTCTCGGCGAGTTTTTGCTCATACGTGACATACCCTCTCATTCCGTCTGAAATAACACGTCCGTTATCTAAGGAAATCACTCGTTTCGCAAACTGGTTCACCAGTTCTTTTTCATGGGTCACAACCAGCACAGTTGTCCCCAGCTCATTGATCTTTTCGAGTAACATCATAATTTCCAAACTGCGCACCGGGTCTAAGTTCCCCGTGGGCTCATCGGCGATAATCGTCGATGGATTGTTCACAAGCGCACGGGCAATGGCCACACGCTGCTGCTCACCGCCGGATAGCTCCTCCGGCCTGCGGTCTGTGTCTACATTTAGACCCACCAAGTCAAGCACATATGGCACACGCTTGCGGATCTCTTTTTCCCGCGCACCGACAACACGCATGGCAAAGGCCACATTTTCATAAACAGACTTCTTCTCAATCAAGCGGAAGTCCTGGAAAATGATTCCCAATGTCCGGCGCATTTGTGACTTTTTCCGACTGCGAATCTTATTCGTTGCATACCCATTGACCTGTACCGTACCCTCTGTGGGCATCACTTCGGCCGTCAAGAGTTTCATAATCGTAGACTTCCCCGAGCCGGACGGGCCAACCATAAAGGCAAACTCCCCATCCTGCAAGGTGATATCTACACCCTTGAGCGCCCGTGTACCGTTGTCATAGGCTTTTTGAACTTCTTTCATAATAATCATGGGACTATTGTTTCTCCCTTTTTGATTTTCCCCGCCAAAGGCGGGGAAAGGTGATCATTCTAATGTTTTGACGCCTGCACGTTTAGATACTTCTTCACCATCAGCGCCACTTTAAACACAATGGCATGGTCAAACTCCCGCAGATCAAGACCTGTCAGCTTTTTAATCTTCTCCAAACGATACACCAGCGTGTTCCGATGAACAAACAGCTTCCGGCTTGTCTCTGACACGTTGAGGTTATTCTCAAAGAAGCGGTTGATGGTATACAGGGTCTCTGGATCTAAGGAATCAATGGGACTCTTTTTAAAGATTTCAGACAAAAACATCTCACAAAGGGTAATGGGAAGCTGGTAAATCAGCCGTCCGATGCCCAAATGCTCGTAGTGGATGATGGTCTTCTCCGTATCAAACACCTTGCCCACTTCAATGGCAACCTGCGCTTCTTTATAACGATCCGCCAACTCACGCAAATGACGTGCCAGTGTACCTACACCAATAACTGTCTTAATCGAGAGTTCCGTCAAAATCGTTTCTTCCACTTTTGTGGCGATTTCCAATAACGCCCCACTCTCCACAGTCGGGTCTACTTCTTTAATTAAGACAATATCCGTCTCACTTACAGACACGACAAAATCCCGTTCCTTTTCCGGGAACAGGTTCTGTACCACTTCAAGTGCCGCAATGTCGTGTTTGTCCGTCTGGCGAATCAGGAACACCGCCCGGGACACGTCCATAGAGAAATGGAGTTCCTTCGCACGGGCATAAATATCCCCCGGCAAAATATTGTCGGAGATGATGTTCTTAATAAACGCAACCTTATCGTGCTTTTCTTCATAATAAAGCTTCGCCTCATTAAACGCCACAGCCGACATCAGACAAACCGTCCGCGCAATGATATCAACGCCCTCTACAAAGACCGCATACTCTACATCCGCGCTCCATCCGGACAGGATTTTATACGTACGGTTCGCGTTTGTAATCACCTGATCTTTGCTCTCCGGAAAAGAGACATCCTCAAGTTTTGTGCCAATGAGCGAAAGCTCGCTGCTGGAAACCACTGTAGATTCTGAATCCACCACACCAATCACACGATCCGTGGCCTCTTTCATCTGGACAATCACACTTTGAAATACTCTGCTAGACACGAATTTAACCCCCCAACATTCATTTGGAACTTTCCATTCGTTATTTTGAACATTTACATAATAACCTATTCCAATGGGTTTTTCAATAATTTTTCGAGATTTTTTTGTGAATTTTTTTCATCTATTGTATTTTCCAGCCGAAAACACCAGAATTTTCCTGTCAATTTTGCCGATTATTCCAGCCCGCGCACTTTTTTCCGTGCCGCGGACTGCATTCTTATTTATGCATTTTCACGATTGTGCCCGAACACGCTACATTCCATATATCAAAGACTGCCCCGTTTGTGCATCAAAGATGTGTAGTTTTTCCAGATCCAAATAAAGCGGCACAGTGTCTCCATCTGTCACAGTCGTCTGGTTTCCGACCACTGCAACAAGGGCGATATCTTCCGTTTTGAAATACAGGTTCATTTCCGCGCCCGTCAGTTCTCGCCGTTCAAGGGGCAGGGCAAGTTTCCATTCCGGCAAGGTCTCTTTCGGCACATCATATACATCCGTCGGACGCAGACCGAATGTAACAGGCTTACCCACAAAGTCACACACCTTGGGGTTTTCCGCCATAGACTTAGAAAGCGGCAAGCAAAACGAACCAAACACAGCAGACAACACACCGTCCACCATCTGGAGTGTACCATCAAACAAATTCATTTGGGGCGTCCCAATAAAGGTCGCCACAAACAGATTCCGGGGCTTTTCATACACCTCTTGGGGAGAGGCCGCTTGTTGGATCAAACCCTTGTGCATGACAACGATCATATCCCCCATGGTCATGGCCTCCACTTGGTCATGGGTCACATAGATAAAGGTCGCCCCCAGTCTACGGTGCAATTCCCGCAGTTCCGCCCGCATGGTACTGCGAAGCCGTGCGTCTAGGTTAGACAGCGGCTCATCAAACAAAAACGCTTTCGGATGACGCACAAGCGCCCTGCCCAAAGCCGCCCTCTGCCGCTCGCCCCCGGACAGCGCACCCGGAAAGCGAGACAATAAATGCGAAATCTCCAAACTAGCCGCCGCCGCGTCTACCCGTCTGCGAATCTCTCGCTTGGGAAGCTTCTGGATCGTCAGCGAAAAGGCCATGTTCTCAAACACCGTCATGTGGGGGTACAGCGCATAGTTCTGGAACACCATGGCAATATCCCGCTCAGCCGGCGGTACATCGTTTACGACTTGTCCGTCAATCGTAATCTCCCCCGCCGTAATCCCCTCAAGCCCCGCGATCATCCGCAATGTGGTACTCTTCCCACAACCGGACGGCCCAACAAATATCACAAATGCCCGATCTCGGATTTCCAAATTAAAGTCCGAGACAGCCACAACATCCCCAGCATATACTTTCTTTACGTCAGTCAGCGTCACTTTTGCCATAGACTGATAGCCTCCTTTTTCTGATTCGCTTATTATAGCATGTTTTCTGCTACAAGACAAAACGTAGGGGCGGATTCCATATCCGCCCGGTTCACAGAATCATCGACATGGACAGGGCGGATATGGAATCCGCCCCTACAGCCAAAACAAATCGCCCAAGCCTGCATAAGGGTGTCCCCCTCAGAATAGAGTTGTACAAAAGGGGGAAACGATATGTTTATCATCACCGCAAAACTAAGCAAAAAAAGAGCGTTGCTCATCGTCCTAGCGCTGGCACTTATCATTGGAGGTATCATTTTACTGGCAGGCAACAGAGACCGAAACCAAACGCACCTATCCATCGAATCAGAAGCCGATATCATCGCCCATCTAGCAGACCTGGGCTGGGAAGTCGCACCTGACGCGCTGGAGATCCAGACCGTACTCATCCCGCGGGAGTTTACAGAGCTTTTTGAACACTATAACGACATGCAAAAAGAAGCCGGCTTCGATCTCGGCAATTACCGGGGACACGAAGCCGTCCGATATACTTATAGAATCCTAAACCACCCAAGCCAAACAGAGGGCGTCATTGTAGATGTCCTAGTCGCCGACGGCCGCATCATCGGCGGCGATCTCCAATCCATCCATCTGGATGGGTTCATACACGGTCTAATCGCAAGAGAGGGCGCATAATGCGCCCTCTCTTTTTGTAGGATATATTCTTTTGCCCTTAAGCTCCTTTCGTAAAGGAACTGTCAGCGTAGCTGACTGAGGTTTTGCCCTTGACCTTTGTGCGGTGGTACGTGAAACCACCCCGGCAAGCTTCGCTTGCCACCCCTCCAAGGAGGGGAATTAAGGGCGCGGTATATCCAAATTCCCCTCCTTGGAGGGGTGGCAGGTCGTGCCGGGGTGGTTGTCACAACACACAAAGGGCGTAAAACCGACCTTAGGCTACGCCTGCCACCTCCTTTACGAAAGGAGGTTTTGGGCTTTCGGGACTAGAAGAAATGGCGGAATAGTTTTTCAAATTGTTTTTCGGCCTCTTCTTTGGAGGAG
>Ga0131853_10012997_pt1 | contig 15249 bp, 8 predicted proteins | sample TergutLab28metaG_FD_92764 | JGI IMG/M metagenome (GOLD analysis project Ga0131853, IMG submission 92764) | Labiotermes labralis P1 segment gut microbial communities from Petit-Saut dam, French Guiana - Lab288 P1 (version 2) (version 2) | ecosystem: Host-associated > Arthropoda: Insects >...
GTACAACGGTGCACTTTACCTTTACCTATACCTCTACTCCCCCTATGGACCGTACGGCCCGTACAGAGCCTCAGTGCCTGTACAACGGTGCACTTTACCTTTACCTATACCTCTACTCCCCCTGTGGACCGTACGGCCTGTACAGAACCTCAGTGCCTGTACAACGGTGCACTTTACCTTTACCTATACCTCTACTCCCCCTATGGACCGTACGGCCCGTACAGAACCTCAGTGCCTGTACAACGGTGCACTTTACCTTTACCTATACCTCTACTCCCCCTATGGACCGTACGGCCTGTACAGAACCTCAGTGCATGTACAACGGTGCACTTTACCGTTACCTTTAGCTTTACCTACATGTTTCGAACCTCTTGGGTTCCGGACACATTGTCCTATCCAGCAGACTGCTCACACCGATGGATGTAAAACATACCGTACTGCATATACAGTGTCTCCCTGAGGATGAACCCAAGAGGTTCGAAACATAAAGGAGACAACTTACTCACTTACTTACTTACTCCATGGTGCAGAGTCCTTCTTGAGCAGCTAACTGGTTTGCAGCTAGTCAAGAAATTCCCTGCATTTCACGGAACCCGAAGGTTCATTACCGCACTCACAAGAGTCCGCCACCTGTCTCTATCCTGGGCCAGCCCAATCCAGTCCATATACCCACATCCCATCTCCTGGAGATCCGTCCTAATATTATCCACCCATCTACGCCTAGGTCTTCCCAGTGGTCTCCTCTCCTCCAGTTTCCCCACCAAGACCCTACAAACCCCTCTCTCCTCACCCATACGCGCCACATGCCCAGCCCATCTCATTCTTCTCGATTTTATCACCCGCACAATATTGGGTGAGAAATACAGATCATTTAGCTCCTCGTTATGCAATCTCCTCCATTCCCCCGTTACCTCGTCCCTCCTCGGTCCAAATATTCTCCTCAACACCACGTTCTCAAACACCCTCAGCTTCCTTGCTTATTTCGTTGGTTTGTATTGTATAATTATATCACAACGCATAATAAAAAAACATAAAATTATTCAGTTAGTCGTGGATATGGATGTACGTCGCAACACCAGCTTCCATCACGCAATTCGTTTCCCTTCACGCCCCCTACGATAGGGCAACAAGTGAAACTTGTCATTTCTCCTGTGTTGTAGCAACGTCAGATCCACGCGGAGCCACAGACTCCGACGGATCATGGTGTATCCCTCAGAAGGCAGACTAATGGGCACGAAATTTTGTTAAAAGACATCTGAGGGTGAAAAGCCGAAATATTAGGAGGAATATCTGTAACAATCCCACATGATAGATGGACTGCCATGGGATCAAATCCGGGTCTCTGTTGTGAAAATACAAGAGACTGACCAACTAAGATACGGCACGATCAAAACATTTGCCGTAGCAGTATATAAAGTTTTTATATCCCGCTGCATACAGAAGTCAGAATTCGGTCGTTGAAGATATAAGCACAGCTGCGACCACGTCGATATGAAAGTTTTTCACCCCAGATGTTGCCTAAAACCACTTTCAAACCTGAAGCAATAACTGGAGGGCCGACAATGTACAGAATAAACATGGCAATCTATTTATTGTCAGACCATGTAAGAAAAGAGCTGACGACCTACAAGTTAAGTAGGCATCAAATAAAAATGGTAACTGCGACTGTAGAACCAAAAGACATAAGCACAGCCTCAGTAAGGGACCTTTGCCTCTTCATACGAGGCTAAGGGCTATTGAGGCTGAGCTGAACGAAATATTAGGGATGCACAATAAGCCTAAGGCTGCGGTGCATTCGGTGCATAAGCTGACGGGTCCGAAGAAGAAGAAGAAGAAGAAGAAGAAGAAGAAGAAGAAGACGAAGAAGAAGAAGAAGAAGGAGGAGGAGGAGGAGGAGGAGGCGGAGGAGAAGAAGAAGGAGGAGGAGGAGGAGGCGGAGGAGAAGAAGAAGGAGGAGGAGGAGAAGGAGAAGGAGAAGACGAAGAAGAAGAAGAAGAGGAGGAGGAGGAGAAGAAGGAGGAGAAGGAGAAGAATAAGACGAAGAAGAAGAGGAGGAGGCGGAGTAGAAGCATTTGCTGAATTAATACAAGAGAGTGACTGTCGCTTCCTGTGTGTAATGCAACAAACAAATTCAAGTACGTAAATTTCTAAGTTACAATTTTCAAACCATAAATTATTAATTTAAACGGGACATTCATTACAATAACCTGATAAAGAACAACATAACCTTACATTTTACAGTCACTAAAACTTCAAACGTCTTTATATTATCCACATCGCAGATGCAGTAAATCGGTTCAAAATACGGAGGCATAGGTCGTAACCTCCACTGTACAGCCACCTTTACACGTGACCTCTTAATTAACAAAGCTGCCCTTGTGTTGAAAATGCCTTGTTTTATGAATAAATACTGACAGTCTTAAACGCTGACGCTGCGAAGATGCTGACCTACACTATGGCAGTTCTTACTTCGGGCTTGCGGAGTGCCGTACCATGACGGCACATTATACCGAGTGTCCCAAAATTCACTTTACCGAGTCATTGTCTTAGGACGAAAACACTATATACCGAGTGTCCCAAAATTCACTTTACCGAGTCATTGTCTTAGGACGAAAACACTATATACCGAGTGTCCCAAAATTCACTTTACCGAGTCATTGTCATAGACGAAAACACTATATACCGAGTGTCCCAAAATTCACTTAACCGAGTCATTGTCTTAGGACGAAAACACTATATACCGAGTGTCCCAAAATTCACTTTATCGAGTCCACTGTCATATGACGAAAATATTATATACCGAGTGTCCCAAGAATCGCTTTACCGAGTCCTTAACTGTCATTATTTTCTCTCGAATTCATGTTACAAAAACTGTCCTAACACAAACTCTTGTTTCAGTTGCCAAACGTTACTGTCAGAATCTGGTGGCGATTGGTTGGCTGTATAGCAGCAACCAGTAGCGTTTCCCTGTAGCGTGAATACAGTCTCGGTTAAGGGACTTTAGGACGCTCTATAAACTGCAGGATTAAGTCAGACAAAGAGCACTTACATTGCTGAAGAAGCACGCCTTCTGTGAAGGTTATGCAGAGTTAATTCTCTTGCTGCAGCAGATTTTGGATCGAATCCAGGCCTGAGAAATGGACTGAGTGTATCCACACAGAGTGACCGCGACCTGTCTCTCTTTGGGGTCACACTGAGGACAGAGGGCGGCGGTTGGGTGCGTTCCTGCTCCTCCAGGGTTCTTCTCTTTACTTTTTCACCACGTAACCTCGACACCAGCTTCATGTCCATACACAACATACTTTCTTGCCACCTGTCACTTCGCGCCTCTTCCTCTAACAACACCCAGTAACCCACGTCACCATGCTGCCTTGTCACACGGAACTGATAAAAGTTTTTAGAATTAACGCTGTTTAATTTGATACAATGGTAGCAAATTACACAGCCCAGGTAAACGTATACTTAAAACACTACATGTAATTGAATGTCATTCAATTACATGTAGATTCCAGTAAATTGATTCTTCATCTTACGTTTTCTGCCGTAAATATGCACAAGGGCTAAATCTGAGACATTTCGTGTTATAACTTTACCACCATGTTGCCAGACGATAAGGGCTTTTCTTAGATGTCAGGCTAGTCTCTTTCTGTCATGATTGTTTTCTTCTCTCCTTAAGACAAGGGCTTAGATTAGACGTCAGGCTAGTCTCTTTCTGTCATGATGTTTTCTTCTCTCCTTACGACAAGGGCTTAGATTAGACGTCAGGCTAGTCTCTCTACAATAAACCCCTTTGTAGCCAAAACAGTAGCGGTGGAGATTTAAGAGGAAAGATTTAAAATTTGGCCTTCAAACGTATGCTGACGTAAAAGTGCTTCAAAATTATGAATACCGGTACCGTAATAAGATATCCCTCCACGTTTCTGCACATAATAATTGTATTATATGTCGAAAATAGTGCAAGAAGGGGAGTACAGAATATTAACAGCCGCGTAATTGATTTCCAGTCGGGGTTGTGGGGTGGGAGTAGCAACTGGGGGCAAGTGATGTAATCTTCTGGGATATTACGGTATGCCTTTTGACACAGCGACACAACGCACCGTCCCTGTAGGCCTGCTACAACACGACAACGAAGAATGTCGTATCTCTAAAGTAACGGGCATCTAGAAAAACTGGTGGTAAAATTTGTATAACAAGCCACATGAATTAGACACAAAATTACTTTTGTCGAGAAACGTATCCAATTTTGGTAACAAAGAACAAATAGCCAAAACGAACTTTATGTTTTGTTGACCGTGCATCCCTGTATAATTTGTTTCAAATGAAGCCAACTCGGTGCACACTACTTCTTAGCATATTTATTTCAACTTCTCTACATGTTTCGGGCAACTATGTGCCCATCATCAGGAGAACTTACTGTATCTATGCGACACTGATATTTTTCACTGTATTGATGGCTGTCTGGTCTGCTGGTTTGGAATGAGTGTCATCCCAAACCAGCAGACCAGACAGCCACCTATAGAGAGTGAAAAATACCAGTATCGCATAGACACAGTAAGTTCTCCTGATGATGTCGCCCGAAGCATGTAGAGAAGCTGAAATAAATATACCAAGAAGTAGTGTGCACCTAGTTGACTTCATTTGCAACCCAATTCGAACATTTAAGAAGGAAACCCCAAATATTTGTTTTATATTTAACTTCTATTTGGCAAAGCTCTCTGTTGCACTTATTATATACAGCGCCAGACTAAATATGTTCTTTATTTTATCCGAAAAGCTGTATTTGTCAAATAAAATGTTGATCTTATATAATGACCAGCGGTATGTATAGCGCAGTTTGGAACAACGTAAGGATGGAGAGGGCGTAGGTATAGTTCTGGAGAAAGGAGATCGTGAGCTGGTTAAAAGTTTGAGCTCAGCTCCTAGGAAATCCAATTAAGATTTTTAGGAGAAACAGCGATAAAATCAAAGTCCAAAACAACTTTTTGTTCCGTAAATTGTCTAGAAAGATGAATGCAAGGAAGAGCAGACTGCTGGTTAAAGGAGTCTTGTAGTGAACTCCGAACTCCGTCTAAAACTCCGGCTAACAACAACGACAATCAAAGGCTAAGTCACTTTGTGACCAATACTCTGAGCCACATCGAGCAGCGTGTGACAAGTATGAGGGACAATGGCATGTCTATTATAACAGATTCAATAGCTGTCGTTCACAACGGAATTACTTTCTTGTGAAGCCAAGCACTGCCCTTTTCACAGCGAGCTGAGATTTCGTCTGCTGTAGTTTCTTTGCTCAGAGCACACAAAGCGAACACAGCAAAGAAATCGCCGCTCAACTGTCATTTGGCAAACCGTACTTCCGAAAGTGCATAGAAGATCCTGACTTTCACACTAAAACTTCTAGGACACATTTAAATTCGGTTTACTCGACATAAAATTCCTTACTTCTTATTGAAATCATATTTAATATTATCAGGGGTTTGAAAAGGGGATCATAGGAAAAAGATCACGCAGAATAAAGTAAGAAGTTTTCTATTTAAGACGCTACGAACATTCTTGTAAAATCCAGCCGGCCTAGGGTAGTTCGTGGGCCGGGTAGCTCAGTCGGTATAGCGAGTGACTACGGGCTGGACGGTCCGGGATTGAGTCCCGGTGGGGACGAGATTTTCCGCCCGTCCAGATCTGCCCTGGGGCCCACCCAGCCTCCTGTAAAATCGGCACCGGGTCTTTCCCGGGGGTAAAGTGCGGCCGGGGCGTGCTGCTGACCACTCACCCCCTTCTAGTGCCGCGGTAATGTAAGAGTAGAGCCATACCTCTACCCAACCTCTGGGCCACACCGGGCCTTTAACGGGATCACTTCTAGGGTAGTTCAGCGCTTATGCCGGGAATTCTTAGCGTCGTAAAATGAATATTCTGTATAAAAAGGTAAAGTGATCCCGTTACAGGCCCGGTGTGGCCCAGAGGGTGGGTAGAGGTATGGCTCTACTCTTACATTACCGCGGCACTAGAAGGGTGTGAGTGGTCAGCAGCACGCCCCGGCCGCACTTTACCTCCGGGAAAGACCTGGTAACCATTTTGCGGGAAGCTGTTTGGGCCCCAGGGCCGGTCTGGACAGGTGCGGAAAATCTCGTCCCCACCGAGATTCGATCCCGGACCGTCCAGCCCGTAGCTCAGTCACTATACCGACTGAGCTACCCGGCACACAAATATTTTGTGTAAACGTCATTAACGACAACAATTTGCGAACAGATAATTTGATATGGTGAATAATTACAGAATTTTAAAGAAGAATATTTTAAAATCTGCCGTTAATTAAGAGTGCGATTAGCCTTTTACCAATCAGTAATCAGCAAACTTACAAACACACTTTAGGGTTTACGAAAGTAAGCAATTTAGATCAGCAACAATGAAGCCTGTTTTTCCTCTGCACACATTTACACACAAAAGTACGAGCTTCTAACAGCGCACAAACTGGTGTAGTCCCACGGTCAGTACATGTGTCATTTATGGTGGAAGAAGTGGCTCTGTGACTGTTTCTTCTCTAAGCACTTCAGTTTTCCCCTGTCACTATCATTCAACCAATGCTTCATACTCACTCATCACCGATGCTATACAGTATTAGCAACTGACAGAGTCGATAAATACCACAGGCAATTATGCATATCAATGGGCATCGTTACTGACAGCCTTGTTCCGCAAAGCAAGTTTCATCCAATTTTGTCGGGGTTGAAAATCAAATTTTCCCATCATCACAATTTTTGAAAATGCTAACTCATAAACATTAAATCTCAATAAATCTGTTATCTTTCTAATGGCAAAAAGGCAAATCAGTCCCGTTACAAGCCTGGAGTGGGTTCCAGGAAGTTAAGGTTCCCAGATTTCATGACGACGGCACAGGATTGTGGTAAGATTGTCAGCCTTACACACCGGCCGCCTGTACCCCCCGGAAATGCTCCTGGTACTCATTTCTGTTAGAGGCTGAGTCAACCTCAGGGTCATAGTGCGATCGGAAGGATTATGTCAATGAAAAATTCCAATGACACCATCTGGAATTGAAAAGTGTTTTGTCCGAATATTGATTTATTCAGTGTTCTATGGCATACACATTCGTAATATAATTGGATATAGAACCTCTTAGTGATGTGTTACTGTCTATTGTGTTCTGATGTGTGCTCGTTAGGTCATTGTGCGGTCTCTTGGACCTCAACTCTCCTGGTCCATCTGCGATGTGGCTTTTGATATTTCTGTATCCTAATCTTGCCTGTGGCTTCAGAACCAGCGACCTTCCGATTTGTAGCACAGAGCCTTAACCACTGTGCTACCGCGGTCACATCGCCATCAAATTGATAGATATCTAAAATATATGAAGGTGGTGGCCGTGCAGAATTTACATTATATAAAAAAATATTTTACAAGATTTACCTATTTTTGCATGAACTCTTTCTACATATCTTTCCAAGAATAATAAAAAAAAATAGTCTATCATCTCCATTTTACCACCTCAGAAATTAGCGCGTCTTCCATGTTGTCATTACTGATAGAAACAAAACATCAATTTATTGGAAATCTGTCAGTTTGAAAATGTTAAACGGGACACACACATGCACATGTACAATATGGTTATCTAATAAAAGTGCTATGTCTGTTGCTAGGAAGGAAAACAGGCTGAAGATTACTGCCAGTGAATTCATTCACAGATTGTATTAATTAAAACGGAACCGGACGCAGGGATTGAATACACACAAAAAGGCCCTCCAAAGATGATTAAAAGTAATGAGTGTTCTGAATTGCATTTCTATCAGCAGTCTATAAGTGCGGTGTTAGCAAAACAATGCTAAATAACATGGCATTACATTACACAATCAGCTTGGACTATTTGCAGAGGCAGGTATGGCCTGGTGAAGTAATATGCATGCAATTCAGACGGCTTAGCAACCAGCAGTCTACCACACTGTTTGGCATCATACGGAAGGGAAACAAAAGAATGAAGATTATTGTGCTTATAGAAGGTTCTTCGGTTGGGGGTTTTCAAAGCGAGGGAGGAATATGGAATTTGTTCGAGAATAGGGTGCTCAGGAAGATATTTTGGCCTAAGAGGGACTGGAGACAACTACATAACGAGGAGCTTTATGATGTGTAGTCCTCCTGACCAAATATTGTTCGGGTGATCAAGTACTGAACAATGAATGTAATGGTATCCATCCATGTGCGTAAATTAATAACACAATCTCAAAAATCAAGGTAAAAGAACGCCCGACGACGACGATTTTCGATAGAAATACGTAACCTTTGAAGAAAACAAAGTTCGTCGTTAGACCGAACAGTCTGTACCTTTGTGACGGAACAATGATATTGGGTGGGCATGTAGCATATACACGTATATGGCACAGAGGACAGGTGCATGTAGGGTTTAGTGGGGATGCCTGAGGGAAAGAGACTATTTGGAAGACCAAGGCGTAGATGGGATAATAATATTAAAATGATTATTTACGAAATAGGATGTGGGCGTGGACCGGATTGATCTGGGTCGGGATAAGGACAGCTGGCTGGCTGTTGTGAACACGGTGACGAAACCTATGTTTCCACAAAACACTGGAAATTTTTTGAGTAGATGAGGAACTCTTAGCTTTTCAAGGGCTTTGCTCCATAGAGTTAGTCTTCGGATTGTGACATACTGTAGGTAGTGGGAATTTAGCATATGGAAGAAACTTACTGTGGCTATCCTCCATCACGAAAGAATAAGTCCCCCCGAAATATCGGTAACCACCTATGAGACAACAACACAGCAGTATGTCCCATAAGATCACGACACAATTTTTCAGCATAGTGGAAACCCGAAATCCACTTACTTAAGCAGATTTGTGTTGCCGGCTGTAAGACTTAGCGGTACATATGCCTAGACCAACATACTCGGACATGTAATAACACAGGTTCCCACAGCGGTTATGTCAAATATTCAAGTCTCTTGAGATGTAATGCCAATACGACTGGAAAGTAGTCACAGTTGATTCGAAAGAATATCGTGCATCAATCTTCACGGTCGAAGACTCCAGTTCATCCCTGTAACAATTTTTGGCTGTGGGACTCTGCCAAGATTGTAACAACACATTACTTCGAAAGGTCGGTACAATTTTACCAGCAACATATCAGAAGTCTTGGACGTTCAGTTTATTATTACTCTTGAGGCATTTAAAACTACAGAGATGTTGGGGTTTAAATTCCGTCTGCTGACCAGGACAGAGGCTTTACACATATAACAAACTTAAATGAGTTCACAGCTCTACACTCGAGGGCGCTCAGGTCGGCAGGATGTGAAGGTCTGCGCAGGGTACAGAGGAAGGGCTTGAGGGTTTAAGGGATGCCTTTATATTACTTACTTACTTACTTACTCCATGGTACAGAGTCCTTCTTGAGAAGCTAACTGGTTTGCAGCTAGTCAGGAAATTCCCCGCATTTCACGGAACCCGAAGGTTCATTACCTCACTCACAAGCGTCCGCCACCTGTCCCTATCCTGGGCCAGCCCAATCCAGTCCATACACCCACAACCCACCTCCTGGAGATTAATCTTAATATTATCCACCCATCTACGTCTAGGTCTCCCCAGTGGTCTCTTTCCCTCCGGTTCCCCACCAAGACCCTATACACCCCCATCTCCTCACCCATACGCGCCATATGCCCAGCCCATTTCATTCTTCTCGATTTTATCACGATGCTTTTATATTAACAACGTAAATGCAATGTCGCTGCTAAACGTATGTTCATAACCTTTCATCGAATTCTAAGGAGGTCCAAACTGAAGGGAAATAAGGTTATGTATTCGCTTTAAGGGGGCGCTCATTTGCTCCGACATACGTCATTCGAGCCAGTGCAAGGGTTAAAGACTTAAGCTAAGTAAAATTTTGCACTCAATAGTTTGGAGTTCGAACATGAAATATGTTTAACTTTCACGGCAAAGCCTTAAATAAACCCAGTATCAAGACGACTGTTCTGTGATACAAACCATTTGTCACGGAAAATTTTTATAATTTGAAATTCAATTGAAATTTTATGTGAGTTGAACGATGCATTATTCCGTGTAATGAATATAAACTACGTCATTATAGAAGACAAATAGCAGTAGTGACCTCACGAGTGTAGGGAGGCGAAAGAAGCAGTAAGTTCATAGTGACCTATATCAAAAACAAGCCAGCAGTGTCAACGATCTTTTCATGAGAAACGATGTACGTTATTCTTATGGATCTCCATTTGTCTAGGAAAGACGGAGTGAAGAGTGGGGAAACCAGAGTGTCGTAAGAAATCGCATGTTGATGTGTAACGTTGGGAAGCTAATATATTCACAGCTTATAGCCGACAAGATGCAACGTTTCACAATTTATTTATTTCTGTAAGACGCTCTACATATTTCAGACAGTTTTTTTTTCCGTCCATCATCAGGAAGTCAAAACTGCAATACAGCGTCAGTTATTGGTGTGACAAATACCTGACGCTGTATGTGCAGGCAAATGGGAAAATACATATTTGGGAAATAATTGACGAGAAATTCATTAGGATTTAAGGGAAAGTAAAACCGGAAATATTAGCTCATGCACTCATTCTTTAATGATTCTACCTCCTATTTTCTGAGATGCGAAAATTTGGTACCTTATACACGTGTTAGAAAATATAACACACTATATTAAGCTCACGGTTCCGTGCATCGTAATTCAATGTTAATAAAAATCCAACCAGATGCAACAGTATGCAGATATTTATTTACAGCAAAGTCACTCTACATGTTTCGGGTGTCACAGCACCCACCATAAGGAGTACTAATAACTGTAACCGCAGCCTCTGGTACAGGTCATAATATCGGTACAGCTTATTCCCTCCAACGTAGCCTGATCGGGATCCCACGTTGGAGGGAAGTAGCTGTACCGTTATTATGACCTGTACCGGAGGCTGCGGTTGCAGGTATTAGTACTCCTGATGATGGGTGCTGTGACACCCGAAACATGTAGAGTGACTTTGCAGTAAATAAATATCTGCAAACTGTTGCATCTGGTTGGATTTTTATTAACGTAACACACTATTCTTGATTTCATACTTTCGCCGTGTTCTGAATGTTGTATGTTTTCTTCTGGGTAATTCCCCGGCGTCAGAATTTTATATTCCGACGTTTCGGAACACTGTTCCATCTTCATAGGCAAGTAGGTATGAAGATTCTTCATACCTACCCGCCTATAAAGATGGAACAGAGTGGTCCGAAACGTCGGCATATAAAATTCTGGCGCCGGCGAATTACCCAGAAGAAAGCATACAATATAACATACTAATTTCGACCTGCCAGAACATCAAACTTCAATCTTTTTTTTTCAACCACCACGCACCGCAGCAGAAGACGATGATTAGGCTTATTTTTTAGGTTTCGTCCCTCATTAATCTACTGTTATCTAACCGTCGAACACAAAATACGTCTGCACAGATTCGGTTCAAATCAGCAACACACTACGTAATTAGTGGTTCAGAAATGAGGATGTTATTACAAATACCGCTACAATGTTATTCGAACACCCTGTATCGCATTTGTCACTCTGAAACGTGAATAAATTAACGAACATATGGCTGCCATAACGCGACAAACTTGCTGTCATATTCGTTCTCTCTCGGGCATAATGTCGCTCATATACAAGGTCAATACGCAGAAGGCCTAGAGACTTCTCTTGTTCCATGTATTACCGCTGTCGTCTCTTCAGCTGCGTGCCACTAGAATGTCTTTATTTTTAACCCACTTCACTACTTCACAAGAAATAAAGGCCATTCATATCGATTAATTTGTAAGGTCGTTAATTCAACAAGTTATGGGTAGCCTGATGGTACTGATGAATAAATTATTGAGTACAAATTAGTAACAGGATGTATCACAAGTCTGACACCAACATGTCCGTGTGTATTCATAAAGTGTTTTTGTTCAGTCACAACACATCAATATATAGCTAATAATACACAGTTCTAGCTACATGTTTCGGTTTATCAATCCATCTTCAGGCCACTATTTATTATATGAAGGTACATTCAATGTGTGTCTACGTTATGGGATCCCATATTGTTTAAACTGATAAAAACTAAAATCGTACCGGTTTTTTTACAATTTTAATTTCAAGTTAATGTATTTTTAAAATGTATTGACATAATATAATTTTAAAACCAGATGTAAATCAGAGCGTAGTTACTTTCATAGTAAAACTTATGTAAACTTATATACATCTCCAGTTGATCAAGAACTCATGTCAATTGGACGTTCAAATGAGTCTGTGTTACATTCGGTGTATGTATACATACAACTGGAGCCAAATGCATGTCATTTCAATATGCTTATACTCTTGATTCAACAATATAGTTTATATCACAAATTTGACGTTCAGGTGTCCGTGAATCGTGGTAATAATAAAACCAATTACATGCACTAATTTCCCAAATTTATTTTTGGAATAAAACACTACATGTTTCGGACATTTCCTCTGTCAATCATCAGCAGGTTTTCACTGCACACACAGCAATGGTATAGGTCATACAGGTTTGCTGACAGCTTGCGAGCAGGATCAGGACGGAACTGCAGTTCATTCCTGATCCTGCTTTATTATAAGAATTTATATCACAAGTATGCTCAAATTTATAAACCGAAAAAAGTATCCAAAACTATGTACTATTGACTATACACTGATGCCGTGTTTTTGACTGAATAAAATACTTTATGAATAACACAACGGGATGGCTCCTATCAACAAAGAAATACCCGTGTGTGTTCTTAATACCTTCTGAGCTAACTGAATTGGCCTAACATAGCTTCATATTTTTGATGTTTTGCTGACCGTGCATCTCAGTATATTTATCTCAGTATTTAACCAACTTGATGCACAAAATTTGTTTTACAATAACTTTTATTTCATGCCTCCACATGTTTCGAACACTATGTGCTCATCATCAGGAAGTCAAAATTGCATGTAGAGGCATGAAATAAAACTTGATGTGAAACAAATTTTGTGCATCAAATTGGTTAAATACTGAGATAAACAACTTCATATGTTCCAACAACTGTGCTATAACTAGGTACACTAATATACAAACAAGTGGTTATCCCGCTATATGTTTCGGCCTTTTTTCGGCCATCTTCAAGGAGGTATTCAACAAACATAATTTCAGTTATGGCTGTTTATGTTACAGACGTGCAATGGTAGAGATGAAATTCAGATAGTAAAATGGATAAAAAGATTAAAAAGAATGTTAATATCTGTATTTTCACTCCAATAACTGCCCATCTATGACATAAATAAACATTACTGTATTTTTACTGATGAATACCTCCATACGGTTGGTCAAAAATTTCCGAAATAATTAACACACGTTTATATATTACATACCTAATAACAGTGCAGCTATTTAAATAAACATAATGCACGGAACATGGATAATTTAAATAACTTATTTGACGTTCATACGGCCGTGTATCGTAACATTATTTCTATAGTAAAACCAACTAGATGAACCAATGTATCAAATTTATTTTATTTTGGGAATAAAATATATTTGATACATTGGCGCATCTAGTTGGTTTTACTATAGAAATAAATTAAATAACTTAATATGAACATCATCTTAGAAATGTAGTGGTGAAGTACACACAACGTAATTGGCAAACAAGACTTTTATTTTGTGCTGAACTTGTGTTTGAAGATTTGTTTTGTAAATCTCCATAGCTGAATAGCAATATTTGAAGTTCAGGTGACTGCGCACTTTATAAATTCTTATAATAAAACCAACTTAAATGCACTAATTTCTCAAATTTATTTTTGGAATAAAATTCTACGTGTTTCGGACAGTTTCTCTGTCCATCATCAGGAGTTTTTTACTGTACACGCAGCAATGGTTTATGTCATACAGGTTTGCAGACATCTTGGGAGCAGGATCAGGATGGAACTGGTTTCGTCCTGATCCGGCTGTATGACATATACTATTTTGGAAATAAAATAAATTTTATACATTGGTGCATCTAGTTGGTTTTACTATTGAAATAAATTAAATCGCTTAATATGGACATCATCTTAGAAGCTTCAACTCACTATGCATTTCGCAGGGTAAAAGAAACAAGAAAGCTTCTTATAATAAAACCAACTAGATGCACTAATTTCTCAAATTTATTTTGCGATAAAACTCTACATGTTTCGGACAGTTGCTCTGTCCATCATCAGGAGTTTTTTACTGTACACACAGCTGCTTTATATGTCTACAAGTTTGGTGACAGCTTGCGAGCAGGATCAGGACGTCACTGGTTCCGTCCTGATCCTGCTTGCAAGCTGTCAGCAAAACTGTATGACATATACCATTGCTGTGTGTACAGTAAAAAAACTCCTGATGATCGACAGAGGAACTGTCCGAAACATGCAGTTTTTTCCATAAATAAATTTGGGAAATTGGGGCATCTAGTTGGTTTTTTTTATCAGAATCTATCACGATGCACGGTCACCTGAACGTCAAACACGAAGGATGTACCAATTTTGGATTGTGGGAAGCCATTATAGCACCAATTGATAGATTTTATGTGCTAACAGATCCTTGGAAAATATATGTCCTTTGTTACTTATTTTCTGCGCGTTTGTAGAATGTAAAATAAGGGCATGGTGATCGCGTGCAACCAATATTGAGCTTTAATTGTGCCGGCAATGAAAAATGAATCACTGGTGCCAAGCACGTGACACGTATTGTGTAGAAAAACCTTAAACATGTCCTGGAAACTATGTGCGGACCATTTCTGTGTATATCACGTGTTGAACAGTTACAGACGTGGGCAGGATGTGTGCCGTTTGATATCGTAAATCTAAAGACCAGACCCAGTGAAGGCTTGAATTTGCAAAAGGACGCAGAAACGAAATTTGACGAGTAACTTCGGTCATTTGGTCGCCGCGAAATTAAGTTCCCGAACAGTAAACTATGTTTTATCGACTTCCACCGTCCATAGGCACTAACAAAGAAGAATGCCTAGTTGGACGCAATCAACATATGACAGTATATACAGGGTGTCCCTGGAGGAATGTGCCAGATTTCGGGAGGGTGTTCCTTATGTTAAAGTATACCGATATAACCCAAAACACCTATGCCCAAAGTTGAACGGTTACGGAGATAATGGCCAGAGAAGTTTGAAACTTTGACAGCTGTTACACATTTATTGATTACCAAATACATATTAAAACTGGCAGGAATATGTGGTTTCTGTAATGTTA
>Ga0131853_10012998_pt1 | contig 15249 bp, 17 predicted proteins | sample TergutLab28metaG_FD_92764 | JGI IMG/M metagenome (GOLD analysis project Ga0131853, IMG submission 92764) | Labiotermes labralis P1 segment gut microbial communities from Petit-Saut dam, French Guiana - Lab288 P1 (version 2) (version 2) | ecosystem: Host-associated > Arthropoda: Insects >...
GAGATAGCCCCCATTTACTTAATTATATTCCAGATATTAAACTTTCAAGGTCTCGTGCACCGTGCAATATCCTATGTATTTCAATCAGATCGCTGCCAATTATTTTGTAAAATATCATGTAATTGTGAATGCCTGTCCATCTGTACTTTGGGTTGTGCGGATATGATGGATAGCGCATGGGCATTTCCTGCAAAGATTGTATGCGTTCGTTTATGGCTTGTAAAATTTTATCGGTGAACCGTGTATCCTTTGCGTCAAGGTTCTTTTCAATTTCGAACAAATTTTGTCTTGCACCATGCATGTATTTGACGTTATACATTTTGCCTTCTCCGCTCCCAAATTTCGTTCCATACCTCGTCATGGGTATACCATTCGGTATTAGGGTCTGCCGCTTCCAGCTCTGCTTTTTTCAGCTCGTTAATAATATATTGGTGCTGCAAGTAGTCCTCATATTTTGCATAATCCTCCATACTAATTAGAACGGTATCGCCCCTACCGTGGCTAGTGATGATTACCGGGTTGCTTTTTTTTGCGATGTTCGCAATGTCCCTGTAATGATTTCGTAAATCCTTTGAAGGTCTAACCTGAACATGTGGCATTTGCACTCTCTCCTTCCTTTCAATGTCCATATTATATCCTTATATGACTACCATTTGCAACTGCCTAACCTTTGCTATATTTATTTGACAAAATCTAATGAAAATGATATTATCCTTTGGACATCGGCAAACGGTGTTTTTTTATATGATTTTCTATATGAAATGAAAGTGAGGAACAAATCATGCGCACAAAAATTACACTGGCTTGCACAGACTGTAAGCAACGTAATTACAACACAACAAAAGAGAAAAAAAATCATCCAGACCGTATGGAAACCAAAAAATACTGCCGCTTTTGCAACAAACATACTGCACACCGTGAAACAAAATAAGCAGTCAGGAGCATACAAACATGAATGATGAAAAGAAAACAAAAAAAGAAGTCAAACAAGATGATAATATCCTAAGAGGTGTTTATCAAACTTATCGTGCCGAATTTAAAAAAATTGTTTGGCCTTCTCGTGAAACACTTTTTAAACACACTGTTACAGTTATTGCGGTATCACTTATCTTTGGTGCTTATATTGCACTAAATGATTTTGCATTTGCAGCAATTTTTAGACAGTTTGTTAACTTGGTGAGCTAATTATGTCAGATATGATGACAGAAACAATGCCAAATGAGCTGCCAAATGATTTATTAGAAGAAGTAGAAGCAGTATCGGAAGAAACACTAATGGTTAAACCTGCTAAAAAACAGGAAGATGCCAAGTGGTACGTAGTTCATACCTACAGCGGTTATGAAAACAAAGTAAAAGCCAACATTGAAAAAATTGTAGAAAACCGTAACATGCACGACCTTTTTGAGCAGATTGTTGTTCCAATCCAAGAAAGTATTGAAATAAAAAATGGACAAAAAAAATCTGTTTCACGTAAAGTTTACCCTGGTTATGTTCTGCTTAAAATGATTGTAACAGACGAAACATGGTATATTGTGCGAAATACCCGTGGTGTTACAAGTTTTGTTGGTCCGGCTTCAAAACCAGTACCTTTAACTGATGAAGAAGTTGTAACAATGGGAATTGAAGTGCTGGACTACAAGCTTGATATCGACCTTGGAGAACTGGTACGAATTGTTACAGGTCCATTTGAAGGCTCTGTGGGTAATGTAAAAGAAATCAATAAACAAAAGAAAACAGTCACAATTTCGCTTTCTGTCTTTGGACGTGAAACTCAAGTGGAAGTTGACTATCATGTGCTTCAAAGAATGCAATAATAATGCAATAAAAAGTTATTTAATTTAGTGGGAGAGATTTGCAAAAGGTAAGTCTCGTAAATACCACATAGGAGGAAAAAACAGTGGCAAAAAAAGTCACAGCTTATGTAAAGCTTCAAATTGAAGCTGGAAAAGCTACACCAGCACCACCAGTTGGGCCGGCTCTTGGTCAACATGGCTTAAACATGATGGGCTTTTGTAAAGAATTTAACGAGCGTACAAAAAACGATGCAGGCATGATTATTCCTGTAGTTGTTACAGTTTTTGCGGACAAAAGTTTTTCATTTATAACAAAAACACCACCAGCGGCTGTGCTTCTAAAAAAAGCATGTGGAATCCCAAAAGCAGCCGGAGCACCGGGACCAGGTGTAAAAGTTGCAACAATATCTAAGGCAGAAGTTCAAAAGATTGCGGAACTTAAAATGGTAGACTTAAATGCTGCCGACGTTGATGCGGCAATAAGCATGGTTTCTGGAACAGCCAGAAGCATGGGCATTGTCGTAGTAGACTAAAGGAGGCAGAGAATAAAATGAAAAAACGTGGAAAAAAATATAGAGAAGTTGCTAAACTAGTTGAAGCAGGTAAGTTTTACGATGTAAACGAAGCAATGGATTTAGTACAAAAAACAAGTATCACAAAGTTTGACTCAATGGTGGAAGCGCATGTCCGCCTTGGTGTTGACAGTAGACACGCTGACCAACAAGTGCGTGGTGCGGTTGTTCTTCCTCACGGAACAGGGCGTGACGTTAGAGTTCTTGTTTTTGCAAAAGGTGAAAAAGCTGTTGAAGCGGAAAAAGCCGGTGCGGATTTTGTTGGAGCAGAAGAGCTTGTAGCAAAAATCCAAGGCGAAAACTGGTTTGAGTTTGATGTAGTTGTAGCAACCCCGGACATGATGGCTGTAGTTGGGCGTATTGGTCGTGTACTTGGGCCAAAAGGTCTTATGCCAAACCCAAAAGCCGGGACAGTTACTGCTGATGTTACCAAAGCAATTGCAGATATTAAAGCCGGTAAAATTGAATACCGTTTGGATAAAACAAACATTATTCACGTACCGGTAGGCAAAGTTTCCTTTGGTACTGAAAAACTTGCGGAAAACTTCCAAACACTTATGGCTGCTGTAATTAAAGCAAAACCATCTGCTGCAAAGGGTACTTATTTAAAAAGTGTAACCCTTGCAAGCACAATGGGTCCTGGTGTGAAAGTTAATACAAACCGTGTAGGCGAACAGCAATAATTTATTGATTATTAAAGGGTAGTTTTTACTGCCCTTTTTTTGTACATACTAGCAAACCGCTAGGAAGTCCCTACTTAAATGGAGGTATTTATATGGAGCTGCTTAGAGCAATTGAACGGATACGTACTCCTTTTTTGGATACAGTATTTGAGTACATTACCATGCTTGGTGAAGAAATGATTTTGATTATTATTTTTTGTGCTTTATTTTGGTGCATAAATAAAAAAATGGCTTATGTTATGGGTGTTACTTTCTTTGTATCAAGCCTTGCGGTGCAGGGGTTAAAGGTGGTTTTTCGTATTCCAAGACCTTGGATTTATGACCCAACATTTACACCGGTTGAAGGTGCGTTAGAGTATGCAACAGGGTATGCGTTCCCAAGTGGGCATACTCAAGCTGGTGCAACTTTGATGGGTTCGCTTGGTGTTCAGTTTAAAAACTGGATTTTAAGGATTCTATTTTTTACTTTAGCATTGCTTGTTGGTTTTTCACGTATGTATCTTGGGGTTCATACAATTTCTGATGTAATTGTTTCACTTGTTATTACATTTGCCATTTTGTTTTTTGCTATGTTGTATTTCAAAAATGATGAAATTAATATAAAACGTGAGTTTATTTTAATGGTTTCAATAATTTTTATTGCTGTGGTTGTTCTTGTCTTGGCAGGTGTTATGTATTTGACTGAAACTGTTGACCATGGGAATGTGCGAGACAGCGTACTTGCTGGTGGTGCTTCTATTGGTTTTGCAATTGGTATGTTTGTTGAGCGGGTGTATATAAGGTTTTCGGTTAAAACACAAAATATTTATTTGCAGATTGTAAAATATATAGTTGGTATTGCCGGGGTGCTTGCACTTCAAGAAGGATTGAGGGTTTTTGGCTCTGGTCTTATTATGGATGGGATTCGGTACTTTTTTATGGTAATTTGGATTGTGCTTTTGTATCCTTTAATCATTAAAAGATTCTTATCAAAAAAAGGTGAATATCATGAAAAAGTTTAGATTGTGTGTTTATGTAATTTTTATTACGATTTTTGCTGTTGCATGTGGCAGTGTTAATTCAAATGATAATGAAGGAGAAACTGCCGGAGAGTGGATTCCGTTTAATCAAAACATAGAGCGTACAAATGCTTTTGAAACTACAACTCAAGTTATTCGTAGTGATTATACATCTTCTTATTTTAGCTTTGAAGATTATTTAGTTGAACTACTAGGTGAGGAATTTGCACTAGAGTATATAAGGCTTATAGATGTTTTAAATACTATCATTGACTACTTTGGCTCAGATAATTTTTTTTACAACATTTTTAATGATGAATATTTTGACTTTATAGGAGGCGTAACGATAGAATCGAGAAATGGCGTTGTACGTTTTTTGCTTGTAGAAGGATTGGAATATAGAGCCGCTGATTTTTTAAAATTTGTATATGGAAATGATTCTATTGTTGTTGATTCAACTGATATTTCTTTAAGAGAGCTTTCACTATTAGTTAATGAGGTTTGGACAGCGGTTTTTGATGATGATTTTGGTACTGTAAGTGGTATCAATTATCAAATAAGACAACAAATGAGTATAAATAGGGTTATTGTTTATATTGAGGATATTACAGATGAAAAAATAGAATTATTTAGGACATTAGTGTTTGATTCACCAATTATTATTTTTGAAGATATGGACGATTTTGATGAGCTAATATTTTGGTAATTTAAAGATGCAGGTGACTGCGAAGCAGTTTCCTGGTACATAACAAAACGCTATCGGCTTATGTAAGCTGATAGCGTTTTTAGTATGAAGTAATTTTATTTTCCTATGCCTCATCAACCTCCGGAGCATCAAGGTCTTCCTTAGTTATATCCTTATTTCTATGAAGCATGTCATAAATAATCGGGACAACAAACAAGGTCATAGCAGTTGAGTAAAAAAGCCCACCAATTGTTGCAATTGCCATTGGCTGCATCATTTCTGTACCTTCACCAATACCAATTGCCATTACACTCATAGCAAAAATTGTTGAAATTGCAGTCATGAGTATTGGGCGGATACGTTTGCGCCCTGCGTCAACTATTGCATCAACTTTGCTCATTCCTTCCCAACGCATTTGGTTTATACGGCTTACTATTACAATACCATTGTTTGTTGAAACACCGGCAAGAAGTATTAAGCCAATCATTGCAACAATGGAAAGTGGCATACCGGCAATTATAAGTCCAACAAAACCACCGGTAAATGCAAGCGGAATTGTAAACATAATAATAAATGGTGAAAGTAGGGACTGGAACTGCGCAACCATTATAAGGTAGGTAAATAACAAACCAAGTGCTAACATTAGGATTAAGTCGTTCATTGCATCTGCAATTGCTTCTGCCTCACCACCAATAATAATTTGTGTACCGTCAGCAGGGACAAAATCTTCAAGTAAACGTTCAATTTCTTGGTTTACAAGTCCTACGTTAAATCCATCTTCAATTTCACCGTTTATTGTAACAAAACGGTTTCTGTTTATACGATTAATTGATGTGAAGCCAATGTCATAGGAAAGTTCTGCAACATCGCTTAAAATAACAAAACCTGATGGAGTAGGGATTAACATGTTTTCAATGTCTTGTATACCGGGTGCTATAAAATCACCATCGGAAATAATAATTTCATAGTTCCTGCCGGAAAGGGTCATGTTCATGGTTCTTTCCGGGGTAGAAATTGTACCCATAGCTGTCATGAAGACTTGGGCAACAGTCAAACCATGAGCCATAGCTGCGTCTTTGTCTACAATAATACGAAGCTCTGGTGCGGCATTTTCTGTAATATCGGTTATGTTTATTGCACCGGGGACGGAGTTTATAAGCTCCGCTAAAGCAATAGCAGTGTCACGGATATTGTCAAGGTCATGACCTTCAACACGAATAGAAATTTGTGGGCCTACCATCATTCCCATACCACCGTCAGCACCATCAATGTCAGCTTCAAGTCCAAGGGATTCACTTATTTCACGAAGCAAAATATTTAACTCATCAGAAGTGATTGAGCGGTTTTCATACAAAATTACATACATAGAAATTGTAGTACTTTGGCCACCGCCTCCGCCACCACCGCCAAAGCCCATTCCTGCACCAAGCATTGCCATCATACCTCCACCGCCAATGCTTACACCAACGGTTTCAACATCTTCTATGGCAAGAACCAACTCGGAAAGTTCCTCCGCAACAAGTACAGTTTCATCAAAAGTCGAGCCTTCCGGCATTTCAGCAGTTACAGAAATTTGAGCCATGTCCATTGCAGGGAACATTTCCATACCCTGTCTGCCAATTGCCCAAATGCTTACTACAAAAGCTACAACGGAAAAAGCAAGTACTAACCATTTAAAACGGAGTGTAAAACGAAGAGCAACCTCATACTTGTCCACAAAACGAGTAAAAAGCTTTCCTTCCTGGTCTTTTTTTACGTTTTTAAGCATAACCGACGAAGCAGCCGGAACAACTGTTAAAGCAATAATAAGACTTGCAAGAAGTGAGTATGCAATCGTAAGTCCAAGGTCTTGGAAGATTTGTCTTGTCATACCTTCTGTAAAAACAATAGGCAAAAACATTGCAGTAGTAGTTAAAGTTGCAGCAATAATTGCACCAGAAACTTGTTTTGCACCGGAAACTGCCGCACGGGCAGCACTTCTGCTTGTGGAACTTCTCATTCTATAAATATTTTCGATTACAACAATAGAGTTGTCTACAAGCATACCAACAGTTAGTGCAAGCCCACCCATCGAAATCATGTTTAAGCTAACCCCTGTAAAGTACATAAGCGTAAACGCAAGCATAAGGCTTACCGGTATTGAGACTGCAATAATTAAAGTTGGGCGTAAATCTTTTAAAAATAATAAAAGAACGATTATTGCTAAAATACCACCGGCAAGTAAACTGTTTAAAACAGAGCCAATAATTGTACCAATCATTTCGCCTTGGTCCATTAAAATTGCAAAACCAAGCCCGGGGTAATCTGCCATTAAAACGTCCATGCGTTCACGTACTGCATTTGCAATATCAGCCGTTGTAAACTCACTTTGGCGTTGAATACTAAGCATTACAGATGGGTTTCCATTTACACGGGTAAATGAAAGGTGACTGTCATCTGTAACAAACACATCGGCAACGTCGCTTAAACGTATAGGCTCCATGCCATGCAGCCCCATCATAGACGGGTCAAAAATCAACATATTTTTTATTTCTTCGGTGCTGTCAAACCTGTCACCAACACGAACTACATAAGTAATATCATCTTCTGTAATCATACCTGCCGGCATTGCAAAGTTTTGGGCTGTTAAAATCCCCATTATGGTTTCAACTGTTACCATTTCGGCAGGGATTCCAACTTCGGAAATATCATCAAATCCCATATCACCAAAGCCACCGTTGCCGCCAAATCCGGTTAAATCCTGGCTTTCTGTATGGGCAGCTTGAGCGGCTTCTATTACAGCAGGGATTTCACTTTCTATTATTAACTCAATTTCTTCCGGTTCATAACCTTCTGCTAAAAGCTCATGAAAGCGGTTTGCCGAAAATTCTTCAACTGTACGAGTAATAAGTGCTTCAATATGCTGTTGCATTTCTTGCATTTGAGCCATTGCAGCGGCAAATTCGGCTTGGATAAATGATTCTAAAGCTTGTCTTAGGTTTTCATTTATAGCTTCAATGCGTTCGCTTTCAACTACAACATGCATTTGATTTTGTACAAGACCTGAAAGGTTTACCATTGCAACACCCGGCACACCTTCAAGGGCTGGAGCGAGTGTTTCCGCAGTAAACTCGGAAAGCTCGTCAATTGGCATACCTTCCATAAAAACGTTTGCAGTCATTATAGGAAGCATTTCCGGGTTTATACGAATAATTGTTGGACGGGAAACACCGTCTGGAAGGGTAAGCATGTCAAGTGCTTCACGAAGTTCAAGTGAAGCGGAGTCCATATTTGTAGACTCGGTAAACTGCAAAATAATGATTGACATATGCTCATTGGAAATTGATTGTACTGTGTCAATTCCACTTAATATACTTAAACGGGCTTCAAGCGGAATGGAAACATCTCTTTCCACTTGCTCGGGTGTTGCACCAATATAAGTAGTAAAAACTGCCGAAAAGGGCAAGTCCATTGCCGGAAGCAAATCTGTTGAAGTTCTTGTGAAGGAAACTATCCCCAAAACAATAACTAAAATTACACCTACGAGTACGGTAAATGGTTTTTTTACACTAAATTTTTCTAACACTTAATATCTCCTCTCGAATAGAAAAGTTTGCTTCGCAAACTTTTAACACTCGTATACTATACAACAAAATCAAAATTTGTGCGACATATTCTTAGGAACTTGCATAAATGATAATTTAGTTATATTTATCTTTTATCTTGAAACACATCTCGTACAAATGTACAATCACGAAGCAAATTTATGATGAAAGGAGTGTATGTTATGCAAATTGGTTTTTTATATCCAGTCAAGGATGCTGGAGGCATATTGCAGTACAAGACATTAATCTAAAGGGGAATACCTTATGTCTGCAATATGCCTAAAAAACTATAATAGGCTTTGGATTCCTCTATTTAATTTGAGGGGAATCCACTGTGAAAAATGCATATGTAACATTTCTTATGCGTGGCGACGGTTATTTGCCAGGAGCACTAACCCTTGCTTATGCATTAAAAATGCAATCAAACAAAGATTGTATCTGTCTTATAACTAATGATATATCAGAAAAAGCACGCCATACACTACAGGTGATATATGACAAAGTAATAAATATAGATGAAATAAGTGTAAAAAGTGCAGTAAAAGGCGGCAGAAGTGACCGAAATACCCTCTTTACACGCTTTCAGGCACTAAGACTGTGCGAGGGCGGAGAGTTGGGTGTAGCATACGACAAAATTGTTTTACTTGATGCTGATATATTACCCCTTAGCAACTATGATACCCTCTTTTCGTTAAACACACCTGCTGGGGTTATTATGGAAAATAAAGATTTGTGTTACGCTGATGGGAGACGAGACGCTTTAAAATGGAGTTGGCATAGTCTTTATGAGCCACTATGCCCTCATGGTGCGCAAATTCCAAAAGAAGTAACGAACCGTATAAAAACAGACCCGTCTAATATGGGTGTAAACTCAGGATTGTGGGTTCTTACCCCTTCGTTAACTGAGTATACCAATGTAATTGAGGCAATACACAATCCGGAGAACAAAGCAAAAAACTTCCCATGGCCGGAAATGCAACTAGGCACATTGTTTTGGTCAGGTCAGTGGACAAACATTGATATTCGTTATTGTTCAATTGGTGGATATCCTAGTCCTGATGTGCTGTATGGAATCCATTTTGCCGGACTTAAACCGTGGCAGCGGAAAAACCGCTCTATTAAGCATTATGCTAACTTTCCTGATTTTAAACTATGGTATGATTTCTTTAGTGCTATGTATTGGCACTATGAAGCAATACGTGAATTATCAAGTATTAAAATGCTTTATAAATTTATTCAGGCAAGATAAATCAAAAAGGGACAATAATTTTAAATTATTGTCCCTTCCTTATTTTTATTCAGTTTTACCCTTCAAAACTACAACCCCAAGAGGAGGTAATTTAATCGGGACACTATACTCTTTGCCATCACACAAGTATTCTTCAGCAATTAAAATATCAGGGTTTGTAATACCGCTTCCACCATATCTTGAATCATCACTGTTTAAAACTTCTGTATAACTCCCTGGTGCAGGCAATCCAACACGATATTCCAAGTCAGGTGTTGGTGTAAAATTACATACAAAAATTAAATATTCATATGAAGAACCTTTTAATTCCTGCTCTTTTTTACTGCGCCTGCGTTTTTCTGCAACTCTATAGAATGATAGTATGCTTCTTTCGTTATCATCACAGTTTATCCAGCGGAAACCATCACCTTCAAAATCTTTTTGCCAAAGTGCTTGTTCTTCTAAATATAAGTGGTTAATATCTTTAACAAATGTTTTCATTTGGCGGTGGTGTTCGTACTCATCCAGTAAAAACCAGTCAAGTGTCCGCTCCTCGCTCCATTCGCTGTATTGGGCAAACTCTCCGCCCATAAACAATAGCTTTTTACCTGGGTGTCCTATCATATAGCCAAAAGCAGTACGGAGATTAGCCATCTTTTGCCAATTATCTCCCGGCATTTTGTTTACAAGCGACCCTTTGCCATGAACAACTTCGTCATGAGAAAGCACCAAGATATATTTTTCGGAATAAGCATAAACCATACTAAAGGTTAAGTTATGATGATGGTGTTTACGATAAACACTATCCATTTGCATATATTCAAGGAAGTCATTCATCCAACCCATATTCCATTTGAGGCTAAAACCAAGTCCATCATGTTTGGTCGGTCTTGTTACGCCTGTCCATGCTGTGGATTCTTCTGCCATCATCATCACATTTGGGTGCTTTTCCAACAAAACAGAGTTCATATGCTTCATAAACTCAACCGCATCAATATTTTCACGTCCACCATATTGATTCGGCACCCATTCACCATATTTTTTTCCATAGTCAAGGTACAACATTGAAGCAACAGCGTCAACACGCAAACCGTCAATATGAAATTTATCTATCCAATAAAGTGCATTTGCAATTAAAAAGTTTTTAACCTCGTTGCGTCCGTAGTTAAAAATAAGTGTTCCCCAATCAGGGTGTTCACCTTGGCGTGGGTCTTCATGCTCATACAAACGTGTACCATCAAACCAAGCAAGACCATGTGCGTCTTTTGGAAAATGAGCAGGCACCCAGTCCATAATTACACCAATGCCGTTTTGGTGACAGGAATCAACAAAAGCCATAAATTCTTTTGGGTTTCCATAACGACTGGTTGCTGCATAGTATCCCGTCACTTGATAACCCCATGACCCGTCAAATGGGTGCTCATTTATTGGCATAAGCTCAACATGGGTATAACCCATATCTTTTACATAAGGGATAAGTTCCGCTGTAATTTCCGGCCAGCTCATAAAACGCCAGCCGTCCTCTGCAACACGTCTCCAGCTTCCGGCATGAAACTCGTAAATATTAACTGGTCCATCAAGTGGGTCATTTTTTTTGCGGCTGTTAATCCACTTTGTATCGCCCCATTTGTAGCCGTTTATATCATAAACCATTGATGATGTACTTGGTCGTAGTTCAGCAAAAAAAGCATAGGGGTCAGATTTGTGGAAAAACGCACCTGTGTGTGATGAAATTTCAAATTTATATTTATCATAATCTTTTAAACCGGGGATAAAAAGCTCCCAAACTCCTCCGCTTCCAAGCGAGCGCATTGGATTTCTTAAACCATTCCAGCCATTAAAATCACCAACAACAGATATACGTTTAGCATTTGGTGCCCAAACACCAAAAAGTACCCCTTCAACCCCTTCGTGCTTCATTGGCGTTGCTCCAAGCTTGTTGTAAATTTCATAATGGGTACCGCTTCCAAAAAGGTGCAAATCCAGTTCAGAAATTGCAGGCGTAAAATTGTATGGGTCGAAACTTTCCCATTCTCCGCCATCATGACCTGTGAATTTTAGCTTATAACGAAAATGCTTTTGCAAAGGAAGCGAGGTAGTAAAAAAGCCCATAGTATGCTCAAGACCCATTTCGTACCGCTCTTTGGGTTTTTTAGGGTTAAACATTTCTACAGCGGTTGCTGATGGGTTAAAAACACGCACGACAGTATGCTTTTCGTTTTCGTAAGTTACGTCGTGCATACCAAGCACATGATGTGGGTCGGCATGTTCGCCATTTACTATTTGCATAAGTTCATGCATGTTTGTAGTAATCAAGAAAACCATCTCCCAAATAGACTTTTTCTAATAATATGTCAATCTTAACATATAAATTTGGCTTTTGGAAGTAATTCTTGCAGTTTTGCAGTATTTAGCGATATACTTAAACGAAGGAGTGTTTTAGTTATGACAAAAAAACCAAAATTAGTGATTTTCGACATGGACGGGACAATGCTTGACACAGAAAGGATATCCCTTGCGGGGCTTATTCATGCAACAAAAACAATGGGGTATGAAACTACCGAGGGCTTTTTTACCGAAATGATAGGAAGAAATGTTGCATTTGCAAAACAACTTGCAAATGAAAGGTATGGAGAAAGTTTTGACTTTGAGCTGGCTCACAACCTTCATCTTGAATATGTAGACGAATATTTTAAAAATTATGGTGTTCCAATAAAAGAAGGGCTTGTGCATTTACTTAACAAATTAGAAGAAATGGGTATTAAAAAATGCGTGGCAACTTCTACAGCAAAGGGAAGAGCCACGCATAAACTTAAATTTGCAAATTTGCTTCATTATTTTGAAGTAATTGTTGGAGGGGACGAGGTGGTGGAAAGTAAACCAAACCCCGAAATATTTCTAAAAGCTGCTAGTTACTGTAATATAGCACCAGAGGACTGCTTAATAATCGAAGATTCGATTGCCGGTGCAAATGGTGCGTTTAATGCAAAAATCCCGGTAATACTCGTGCCGGATATTGGACCGCTAACTGATGAAGTAAAAAATAAAGCAGTAGCTGTTTGCAAAAATTTATTTGATGTAGCAAATGAAATTGAGCTATTAAATTTTTAGCAAAATTGTAGCTTGCTCTGCGGCTGCTTGCTCTGCAACTCTTTTACTGTGACCTTCGCCTTTACCCAAAATTTTATCACCGTGTTTTGCAACTGCAACAAATTTCTTGTTGTGGGCTGGACCTTCTTCATGGACTATGCTGTAAGTTGCAGGTACACGGTATTTTTTTTGCAAAAACTCTTGAAGTTTTGTTTTATAGTCTTTATTTTTTATCGTATCCTTATCTAAAATAGGGGCAAACAGCTTAAATACAACATGTTTGACTTCTTCTATTCGCCCACTATCCAGGTAAATTGCGCCAAGAATTGCTTCGAGTGCGTCAGCCAAAATAGAGTTTTTATCCCGACCTCCGTTGCTTGCCTCACCTTGACCAAGCAGCAAAAAGTTTCCAAGCTTTAATCGACGGGCAATCCTGGCAAGGCTTTCTTCACAAACAATGCTTGCTCTCTTGGATGTAAGTTCTCCCTCGGTCATTTCGCCATATCTATGATACAATAAATCGCTTATACAAAGCTCTAAAACTGCGTCTCCTAAATATTCAAGACGCTCATTTGACTCTTTTACATTCAACTTATTTTCATTAATAAAAGATGAATGTGTGATTGCGTTGCGCAAAACATTATGGCGGTTGAATGTATACCCTAGCCGGGTCTGCAACTCATCACTCATGAATTTAATGCTTTTTTAATATATTTTGCAGCGTCACCAACAGTTTTTATACTTTCTGCATCTTCATTTTCAAATTCCATACCAAAAACCTCTTCTAAATCAGAAATGATTTGAAAAATGTCAAGGCTGTCTGCATTTAAGTCGTCTTTAAATGTTGTTTCCTCTGTGATTGTGTTTGCAGGTATGTCCATTTGCTCTGCAATAATGTCTCTTATTTTTTCAAATTCCATGTTGAAAAATCCTTCCTTTACCTTCTTTTACAAGCTTTTGTTTTCAAAGATTACTGCCTGTTTAATTGCGTTTTTTATGGCTAAAGCATCACTAGAGCCGTGTGCTTTAACCACAATATTATTTAACCCAAGGAATGGGGCTCCGCCAACCTCACGGTAATCATACCGTTTTTTTACCCTTCCAAAGGCACTTTTTGCTAGTAGTGCTCCAATTTTAGATACTGGTGTTGCCATAAGTTCCTCTTTTATCGTGCCAAGCATGGTTTTTGCAAAACCCTCCATAAACTTTAAAACAACATTTCCGGTAAAACCGTCGCATACGGCTACATCGCAAATACCATATGGAACGTCACGACCCTCTGCGTTGCCAATAAAGTTTAAGCTTGACCCTTTAAGTAAAGTATATGCCGCTTTTGCGAGTTCATTCCCTTTTTCTTCTTCTGCTCCAACATTTATTAATCCAACTTTTGGGTTTTTAATTCCCAGGCAGCGTTCCATATAGTCTGCACCAATCTGCCCAAATTGAAGTAAATAATTTGGTTTAGAGTCTACGTTTGCACCGCTGTCTATAAGCAATGTAAAACCTTTTGGGGTCGGCAGGAGTGTACCAAGTGCAGGGCGTTCAATGCCTTTTTTACGCCCAATAATTACTGTTGCACCGGTAAGAAGCGCACCGGTTGAGCCGGCAGAGACAAAACCATTTGCGTTGCCTTCTTTTACATATTTAAGTCCTACAACAATTGAAGCTTCCTTTTTGCGCCTAAAAGCCAACGTCGGGCTTTCGCTTGGTAAAATCACATCAGGTGCATGTAGTATACTTATATTATCACATTTTTTTTCATTAGAAAGAAGCCCTTTTAGCTCGCCTTCCGGCCCAACTAAAACTAAGCTTATATCTTTAAATTCCTCAGCAGCCATGACAGCACCTTTTACTACTGCCTCTGCACCCAAATCACCGCCAAGTGTATCAACTGCTATTATAATTTTACTCACAAAAAAGCCCCTCTAAATATATGGATAAAATAAAACACGGACTTCGGCAAAATTTTTAGTAAAAGCCAAAAATCCGTGTTAAATTATTCTGCCATTTTTAAAACTTCACGCCTATTGTATGAACCGCAAGCTTTGCAAACACGGTGTGATGGTACAAGCTCATTGCACTTTGCACATGGCACAAGGTTTGGCATAGCAATTTTCCAAGTTTGCGCACGTCTTTTATTGCGCCTTGCTTTGGATGTTTTCTTTTTTGGACAAATCATGGTGTGTTCCTCCCTGAATTTCAATCAGACAAGATTATACTATTTTAACTAAGAAAATGTCAATGGTTTCGTTGCTCTTTTTACGACTATATGCTAGCAGTCGACCCACGTACAACAAGCAAAGGCTCAAGCTTTACATGGCTAATAGGGTTATCATTCATAATCCCATGAATTAATGCGCAAGCAGTTTCGCCAATAAGCAACGGATTTTGAGCAATAGAAGTCAGCGGTGGTGTAGACCCAAGGCAAAGCGGCTGATTGTCAAAACCAATAATAGAGTAATCATCAGGGATACTAAAACCAAGTGCCTGAAACCTGCGGATAGCCCCAAAAGCCATCAAATCACTGGCAAAATAAATTGCAGAAACATTTGTTTTTATGAAATAGTCAGCAGCAGTTGCACCACTTTCCATAGTGTAATCACCATCAAAATAAAA
>Ga0131853_10012999_pt1 | contig 15248 bp, 13 predicted proteins | sample TergutLab28metaG_FD_92764 | JGI IMG/M metagenome (GOLD analysis project Ga0131853, IMG submission 92764) | Labiotermes labralis P1 segment gut microbial communities from Petit-Saut dam, French Guiana - Lab288 P1 (version 2) (version 2) | ecosystem: Host-associated > Arthropoda: Insects >...
AAATAAGAGGGGCATTGGCGGTACCGGACACAACAAATGTTAAATTATTGAGACAAGCAAAGGAAAAATCGATAAATATTTTTGAGTTTTAAAGTTTATAATGTCTGTAAATAGGCGGCCATCGTGGCTTCTCGTCCCAGACGCTAAAACACCTAGCTACGCCACTGCTCCAAAAACCTGACTACGCCACTATTCAGAATGCATTACGTCTGCCTAACAAAGGTCAACCGGTTAAAACTGGTTAAAGCTGTTTTGGAAAATTAACGCTGGTTAATGAGAGAAATGTACTCTAGACAAACTGTAGGCATTTTTCATGTTAACAACACGTGGTACCGTACATACAGTTTCCGCGTTTCGGATGAATAAAGCGTCTAGTTGCATTCTTAACCCTAAAACCAACTTCATAAAATTCCAAGTTATCGTGCGCCAAACCGTAACCACGAACACACAACACAGGAAAGTGGGACAGAAGTAAAGCTTAGGTGAGGCCCGCTCAAACTTCCGTGTGTTGGGGGCAACTTCGGCAAAATAAATTTCGAATGCATGCGGGCAACAAGAAATTCACTATACAGGAAGAAGAAAGAATAGTTCTACGTACAATTATGCGTATATTTCACCTGTGTATTTTCTATACTTCATGTACAATAAAAATATACCCATAACAGGAGCATTACTGCAACGTGCAGTTCACAACCTAGGCTAGACTGTCGCTATTTTTGGAACATCTCTACAGAACGCATCAGTAGCGTTATGCGTGTCTCCATAAATCAGTAACTCGAAAGTTTTCAAAATTACTTCGGTGTTCTATCCTGGCTTTGCCAGGTGTAGAGCTGAAAACCGTTCTCTAAACCTGCATGTCTCTGCGGACAGAATGAACGGCCCTGGCGTACGTCATACTGGGCCTAGCATCACGTCACGAATAAGCGTAGGGGAAGTAGGTGAAGATATCCATGTATTTACCGTAGCACCCACAAGACAGGAGGCTGGGTGGGGGTCCCACAGCCGGCCAGAAAGCTACGGAGAACAGCTGGGAGGGGTCAGCTTCACGCCCCAGCTGCGTTACCCCCGGGGAAAGAGCTCCCGGTACACATTAGGTAAGAGGCTGGGGTGGACACCCGAGCCAGTATGCACGTTGTGGAGAAGAAAAAATATCCCGGTACCAATTGGATAAGGATGGGCCGGGATGGCGTAGTCGGTATAGCGACTCGCTACGGGCTGGACGGTCCGGGGATCGAATCCCGGTGGAGTCTAGATTTTCCGCACCAGTCCAGACCGGCCCTGGGGCCCAACCATCCTCCTACACAATTGCTACCGGGTCTTTCTCGGGGGTAGAGCGGCCAGGGTGTGGCGTTGACCACCCACCCCCATCTAGCGCCGAGGTTAAGGAAAGAGCAGAGCTATACCTCTACTCTCCCTTTGGGCATTCTTGGCCTGTTCTAGGGCGAACTTTACCTTTTACCAATCAGATAAGAGGCTGGGACAGCCCCCGAGCCAGAGTGCACGGTTTGGAGAAGAAAAAAATACTTTACCACTGCCGATATTCGCCGGTCGTCCAGCCCAAAGCCTATACCGCCTGAGCTGTGGAGTCCGTCCTAACTTCTTTGTACACCGAGATGAATTGTCGACTACACATCCCGTAATCTAGGCCTAGATCCTACAGGAAAAGACCCCTCTGTAACTATCGACGTGGTTGGTCGGGTCACAGTTCTAGACGTAGTGGGCAGCAACAGTTACCCTGGTCATTCCGTACTTCGTTCGTCACCGACAGCTGTCATGACGTGCGCCTCAGTACGAGGTGTGGGGTTCTTGTGGCGTTATACACTGATACAAATGTCATCTGGGATGGAACGCTGTGCAGTCTGGCAGAAATGTACCCACGATTCGGAAGAGCTTGTCGCTTCCGTCTTCAGGAAAGAACAGTAAGCCAACCTCTCCCACTGGCTCACTCGCAGCCCTGTTTCCTTCTCGCCTTTCCTCATATCTGTACCATAGTTTGTCTGTACTCTTATACCCAAAGATGTACACATTAAATTCCCCAAATCACTGGTACCTTTCTAAAAAGACAGTAGTGTTATACCACCAAGATTGTAATCTTTACACCCGATACAGTACACAACTCTTATCTGCAGCATTTTTGGATTCTGCTTACATTAAACTATATACACGTAAGATTAGATTAGAAAATTTCAGCACGTAAACAATACCCAATATGAGGGCCAGCAGATAACGAAGTCACCTTTTCATCACACCGTTCCAATAACATTGTTTTTCATGTTAAAACACTGTCATCACGTTTAAAACTCTGCAGGCAGATATCGGGATATAACTTCAAAGAATACAAGACAATGGACGTACAACGCAACATTGTCGCGCGTTTTAAAGTGTTTCGCTACCCTCACAGCTACCCTCTACTCCAAGACAGCGATTTTATGGCGATTAACGTCGCCAGCCAGCAACAACGCAACGCACTTAGGTCTGAATGCGAATGCCCGATATTTTTGTCCGACTTTAATCAAATTTGGGTTTTATCGACAAATTTTCGTAAAAACTTTCAAATTTCACTGAAATCCGCCCAGTGGGAGCCGCGCAGATACACGCGGCCACATAGGCGGAAAGACATGATGAAGCTAATATGCGCTTCTCGCGACTATCCGAAAGCGCCCAAAAACGATCCCTCAGTACTATCGGGCATCCCAACCGTCGGCCCTGCTTTGTAAAGAAACACGAACAGGAACAGTAATCACTGTTACACATGGCTAGGCAAAAAGGGGCACACTTACCACGGTTCTATACGTCTGAGCACAAAGAGGCACACCTATAAATGTTCTATATAGCTAGGCACAAATAGGCACGCCTATCACTGTTCTATATGCCCAGGAACAAACAGACAACCTATCACTGTTCTATATGGCTAGGCACAAACAGGCACACATATCACTGTTCTATATGGCTAGGAACAAACAGGCACATTTATCACTGTTCTATGTGGCTAGGCACAAACAGGCATACATATCACTGTTCTATACGGCTAGGCACAAATAGGCACACATATCACTGTTCTATATGGCTAGGCACACATATCACTGTTCTATATGACTAGGCACAAATAGGCACACATCACTGTTCTATATGGCTAGGCACAAACACGCACACCTATCATTGTTCTATACGGCTAAGTAGAAACAGGAAAGTTACCACTGTTCTATACGGCTGGGCAAAAACAGGCACACTGTCAACTGCGCTATAGGGCTAAGCACAAACAGGCACACCTATCACTGTTCTACACTACAACTTTTCTTTAGAAACAAATCTACGCGCTACTAACCCAATCCAACACGGCTATCCTACGCACAACCGCAACCCCACCTAGGCACGACACTAGGCACTAACCTAACTCTACCTAGGAACTCCCCTACGCAAACCCCAACCCCACCTAGGAACTAGCCTACGCAAAAACCCAATCTAATACGGTAACCAACCTACACACTAATCGAACACAACTGCCATCTTATTATTTTGCTTTTTTTTCCAAAATTATGAGGTTCTTGAAAATTCTCAAAAAACAATCCCCGCCCTTTATGGGACTCGAGAATACATAAGCGTGCTAAGAACATCCCACACCAAGTTCAGACGCAGCTGGGATGTGACAAAGTAGTTTCGTATACACGAAAAAACGTTTCGGACAAACCTACTGTCTCCATCTTCAATGTAGCAGAACAAACAAAATAGGGGGGGGGAGCCCGTCGGTGCTACAGACAAACAAATTTGAGCTTATGAGTGAACCAACGGCACCAGGCAGCATGTTCTACGTTAATAACACTGGCTTCGTACTGAGGATAGCTCACCAGATCTGGTGTTCTCATAGCGGCGACCACTAAGATCACAAGTAAGGTAAACTCCACTTATCCGGACGCAGGTTATCCGGATCTCCAATTATCGGGATCGGCTTGGCCCTTCGGGTAAATTTGTCGAGAATTCTACAGAACTAACCTGCCTTGAAATTACCGGTTATCGGATCAAGTACAGTACAGTGTTATGGCTTCTATAACTTCAAATCAGGAGTGATCGAAAGGTTTAGACGCACAGTCGAACTGCAAACTGACAATGTAGCCTATTTTCAAATAAAAATCCAATTATCCGGATTTCCTGCATAGCCGGTTGGCTTACCGTCCCAATTAATCCGGATAAGTGGAGTTCTACTGGAACTGGGATGTGACGCCGTGTACGCTGCTAGACGACTTCCGTCCTTCGCGGAAAAAAAAAAATTAGCCCCCACCCACCTTAACATCCAAACCGGACCCCTTGTGTAGGCTGTCCACGACTGTTTTTGCATTGTATTCACAGCTGCGCTTCGCATCTGGTCTTCTCCAGCTGTTAGGCCGTGAGCTCACGCCACGTAACACTGCGCCCGGTACTAAGGAGGAGAGGTGGAGGCCAATGTTTACCTACAAATTATAAGTCGTGTATTTTGTTGAACAGTAATGTTCAGCCCTCACCTCAAACAATGTAATACTGTAAATTGAATGGCGCCCTTCCTAATGACTCTCACCCTCCAACAAACCACACCCCTACAGCCGTAGCCACGAGGCCCATGTTATTAATTGCCTCATTATTACAGCCTTGGGGTTTATAAGTTATTGCTCTAAGACAAGCCAAACAAGACAGCCAATGTACGTATAAACATAACATTAAGGCGCGTTCGCGGAACCACTGTTGTCGTAGGAAACCAATAACTATTACATATTCTGGGTGTGTGTCTGTAGCCTTAATTATCAAGAATGCAATGCGCCATGTTGTCATCTGTGGCCTGTCCGGCTCTGCAATATTTTCCCACATCATAAACGGCAAGATTTTCGAAAAAAAAAGTTATTGAATATAAAATGTGTGTTTTGATTTCTCTACAAATGCTGTCTGAAACATTTATCATTTCTAAGAAGAATTCGGCGAGATATTATCACAAACGTGCATTGGTTTTTATGTAAAGTACTGATATTGACATTGATATATTTGTTAACTCCAATTGGGTTCACACCCGGTGGCAGTAGTACAGTACACATTTACACACAAACAATACATAGAACAACATAATTAACACAACAATGCATAGAACAATACAATAACTTTCATTCTTGTCTGATTTTTATGAAACTATTTTTCTGGGCATTCTTAAAAAAAAATACTAAAATACAAAATTTCATCAAATCCGTCCTGGGGGGGGGGGGATGTTCCACGCGGAAGGACAAACATGCCGGCGTTAGTAGTCACGTTTCGCAATCTTGCGAACGCGCCTAAAACGGCATCACTACAGGCTGTCCTGCTCGTGATAAGTGGCCGCATGTGACCTTTACACTGAGGAAGAGATTTTTGTCATCAGCTTCGATGACATAACTGAATTACCACCTGTGCGGTGCAATGCTGACGTGCATGTACATCTGCACTCAGCACTTGCAAATATCTCATTACTAGCACACAACTCTTTGAAAGTAAAATAGGAAAACATTGCAATTCCCATCTTTGGGTATGATGTCCACAGGTAACTAACTCTATACTTCACTACATTACAGCTCTTGATGGGTAACATCAAATCAAAATCACCAAAAAAACATGCGCAATGAACCTTAAAATTCGTGAAAACACATAGTCTGATACTAAGATTTGCTGCTGACTTACTTACTCAATGGAGCAGAGTCCTTCTTGAGAGGCCAACCGGTTCTCAGCTAGTAGAAAAATTCCCCCCATTTTATGGAACCCGAAGGTTCATTACCGCATTCACAAGTGCCCGCCACCTGTCCCTATCCTGAGCCGGACCGATCCAGTCCATGCCCCCACATCCCACTTCCTGAAGATCCATCGTAACATTATCCCTTCATCTTCGCCTGGGTCTTCCGAGTGGTCTCTTTCCCTCGTTTCCCTATCAAAATCCTGTATAAACCTCCCCTCCCCACACGTTCCACATGCCCCGCCCATCTCATTCTCCTCGATTTGATCACCCGAACAATACTGTGTGAGGAGTACAGATCATTAAGCTCGTCATTACGTAGTTTTCTCCACTCCTCTGTTACCTGGTCCCTCTTAGGCCCAAATATTCTCGTCAGCGCCCTAATCTCAAACAGGGTGCCGAGGAGAATATTTGTGCTGCTACCTGAAGATAACTTCTTATCGGCAAAGGTCAAAGCTGCAATACCGAAGGGCAAATACTTTTCCAGTGCAACATAACGACAGACCATTTTCGGTGATCGCTGCCACCTAACGTACGTACCAGTAACTATGTGAATGGCTTCCTACTTTGGAACAGACCAGCGACAGTTCAGTGCTTCTTTATATTCAAATATTCTTCTGAAAAAGAAGATCTGAAACCTTTACGGCGAACAAATGAAATTCAGTTCTCTTAGGACGCTAAACCCTTATGACGGAGACATTCACAACTTCCGAAAAGCTGCAAATCCATTCTTTCTTAACAATGCCGATGCTTGGGAAGACTTCCTGGCATTTTAAAACGCGCTTTCTCGCGTACAACAAACCGTAACATTTCAGTACTGAGTAGCGAATGTTAACACACGTAGTGCAATGCCATCTGCAAACAGCGAGTAAATGATGATGAAATTTTTTTAACGTCTGTGTGTTGTTCTCTGTCACAGCGATGTCGATCCTGAATAAATGTATGATCCCTTTCATACACGCACATGTAACACGATCTTCTCTGCGTAACAAAATTGTTTATAAATGAAAATATTGTGGTTCTTGGATATGGCAACGTGTAGTTCTGCACCACAGTATAGGTGGAAGCTGCTGCCTCCTTATTTTTGGTATAAAAAAGAAGACAGCAGTTTTCTCCGACCGCTGGCAAGCCTTCGTACCTACCAAACAATAAGGAAAGCAGGAATCTTCAGTCGCTGCCGTGACAACCTTAAACCTCATATTTATAGCCCACTTCCCACTTAAGTGCTAACACATGAATCACCCTGTATAATCAGCTTCAGCGGCTCTCTACGGTTGTCCGTGACCACAGGTTGCCGGGAGGGGCAACAGGATGTAGCCACGCGGACAGTAATCTCATTAACAATATGATGGTAGCTCTTAATGGACTGCCTTAATTTCACAGCATCACAAAGGCATATCGAATATTATGCATGGGCGTGGCGAACGAGACAATGGAGCCACGTGCAAAAAATCCCCCCCCCCCCTTTCCGCCTACTTCGTAATTAACACTTCCATATATATATATATATATATATATATATATATACACACACATAACACATACATAGACGGGTACAAGGGCCCCAATTTTTATAAATAAAAAAACCGGGAGATTTAAAAACATTTCGGTTGGCCGAAAGGAGGGGAGATAACCAGTGAATCAATATACAAAAAAACAGCAGCGTTATTGCTGCAACGAGCTAACTCATAAAAATTATGTTATAGTGGTACAAAAAAAAACAAAATACTATTACTACTACTACTACTACTACTACTAATAATAATAATAATAGACAAAGAAGATGAACATTCAAACTCGGACACTCAGTTCACAAACCAGTTTCTCTTTACATATCCGTTCCTCATCCTTCGCAGTTTCAGTCCACACTCTATAATCACCAATCTACATATCTTCCTCTCTCTCCCTCTCCTATTCCTTCTGATGGCCGTCCTAACCCTGTAGATGTTTTCTTCTACCGTGGGAAAGTCAAAATGTTCGTACCCATTGTCAGATACTGTCAGGATACATCGCATTTTCATCACCTGTAAAAACCCACAAAACCAAGGCCGCTCCGGGAAAAATGGGACAAATGGGATGGATACCTATCCAGAAATGTTTCTGTAAAGCGTCATGCTAGTCCCCAGTCAGGTTAGCTGACGGAAGAGTTGTTCCTGTTCTGTCTGTAGAATGGAGGTAAAGCTCCATGCAATCTTAATCTTGGCACTAGACGAAACAGAGTTCAGTTCAGCCTACGGCCGCTGTAGTCCCAAAGTAAACATCCCCCGATATAACTGACAAGTGGCCTTGTGAGTTCAAGCCGTTTGATTGTCAGCGTTCTCAAGAAATGGATGACAATACCGTATCACGTCGAATTTACAACGCTCTCTAATACGTGACGCACCGCACTTTTAAAAATGGATTTTCAGAAAAGAAAAATGTTGCTAGCAAATATATTTCACTGCCCGTAAAATTTACTACTTTTAACAGGGGCATTTGTTCTTCGAGGAAAAGTGTTGTTTTAAAGACATTCGAATAGTTAAAAATAGTACCTCGAATTTAAAACGTGCCCTAATTTTCAGTTCGGAAAAATACGAAAAGTAAAGGCGCGCCTCAAACTCCAATTAATACGCTACTTATGCTCCTAGCACAAGCGGACTACCTTACAGCTGAGCCCACGCGTCTCAGAAAACTATTCTAACCTGAATTACATGTGACAACAGATTCGTTCTGCTTCATCTTCCGACGACTCAGCAACTGAAGCGGCTGGCTGCAGTTTGGGTTTCACAACAACGTTTTACATTCACATACAGAGCACAGAGTGCGAGTGGACTGACTGCACTGTATCAACTGCAGCGGTTGTTTTGCATCATATAATACGAGACGATCATCGCTTTCCATAAACTTGAGAGGATTTGGGAGAAACCGTTTGTGGCTAATTTCAATACACGTCACGGGTCCACAAATTTTCCAAAAATCTAGACGCAATCACCAAATTCTATGGAGAACTGTGAACATGTTACCTGACCGTTTTCTGTTTGGTGCGTACGAACTGTTCCCCGTTTGAACATGCAAGGTAACACGCGGAGAACTGCCATGATTATGCTGTAAGAATTCGACGCAACCATACAAAGTCTAAATACCAGGGCCAACAGGCACCCGGGATTTGTGAGCCCCTGATGTAGACTGTCTGGATATTCCCCAGGACGAACTAAGAAAGCAAAAAAGGATGACTAACCCCAGCGACGGCAGTATTACATTTGACCGCGATTCGAACCCGTTAACTCGCAAATGCAAATCCCTAATCACGTCCACTTCAGTGCCAAGGCCTCTGAGCTGTATTCGGTAGGTGCCTGGTTCACATTCCAGCCAGGACACACTATCCTGAGGTTCACGTAGTTCTCCTTACCCCCTCGCAAGGCAGAATACCTCCAATTATGCCATAACTGCTTCCTCCCGCATACTGCCCATTTCGTTATCCACTCTCACCCAATCACGCCATGTGCCACGGTCCAAGCTACTGGCCGCATCGTTAAATTGACTAAAAAATAACAATATATATCTGCAGCTTTGCCGTTGAGTCAACTGGATCAGCATAATAAATGCAGCTTCATCTCCACGCCGATCGAATATATTTCTTTGGGCCCCCCCAAAAAAACTTCACCTTCGCCATCTTCCATCCTTCTATAGAACAGTATCTGGGAGTACTGACGACCTTTGATGTGGACAGCGGCTCCTGCATTCACGTAATTCTTAACACGTTCATTCAGAGACGTTATGACGTCACAATCTTACTGACTCAGTACTCTTTCAGGTTCAACTGCATTCCACAGGCCGCGGTTACAAACTACCAGCCAACTCAAACACGTTACCTTGCATTCGAAACCAAAAGCCTTAGTAATGTTTAGGGAACCACCCATCGTCTGAGGCTAAAAACGCCACGTTTCGGACACCGAATGTCTCCCTTTTTCTTTTCCACCTGAAGACACAGACACATCCATTCTCCGAAACGCGGTCGGTTTTTATAGCCCGAGAAGGTGGGCAACGTACAAAATGTCCGTCATGTCTGCTACAATGCACCAGGGGTACACAAATCCCGGTTGCCCAATAACCCTCTGCTATATAAATGATACGATATATACGAGTATATATATATATATATATATATGTGTGTGTGTGTGTGTGTGTGTATTTGTTAACTGCAAGTGGGTTGACACCCGGTGCCAGCAGTACAGTACACATTTTCACACAAATACACAAGACAATACATTGAAACACAATAGCCAGAGCGGAACATATATAACAATAAGAATACATGAACATAACAAGAATAATACATAATATACAAAATTAAATAGAAGCGTACAAAACATACAACCATATATACAACGATACAAAATAGAACCAACAGAATATGAAAGCAGCAGCAAACTTCACATGATCTGTATATCTTCTAGCAACTATAGACACCCTAAGACCTTCACTCCACTTCACTACACTTGTCGACGGACGGTGGCGCTGATGTTTGTGGGTCCCCATCATGGAAATTGCTTCACGTCACCATTCTGCAGCCTAGAAATTTCAGATGGCTCCTTAGATTTTTGGAAAATTTGTGTACCCGTTCAATACATCATCGCCAGAATCCTTTAGAGTGGACAACACCTTACTATCGATGCTCACAGTTTGCCACTGCACTCTTCTTTTATCATGTCCGGTGAGTGTAGCTATGTTACACTCTGTAACCTCACGGACATTTCCTGGGGAGTCAATACCCGTTCGGTTAGTACCCGCCTCTCGCAGAACCCGCAGGTGTATTACTATGTTCAGAACAGCCCGCCACTTCTCCCTATCCAGTCCACATCCACCCATCCACCCTATATTCTTAAGACTGCTTCTGGTATTATCCTCCCATGTATGCCCCCGTCTTCGAAGCGGTCACATTCCTTCACGGTTCCTCAGTCAAAACCCAGCACTCCTCTGTCGTCTCCCCCATGCGTCCCACACCGGGCACCAGAAATAGATTTCAAAATTACATACGAAACGGATGCCGTTGTATGTTCAGACGGACTTGAACTTAATACGTCCTTATGTAGTCTCGAATATTTCGGCTGATGCTGGAACCAAACTTAAAATACTCGCTTAATCTTTCAAAGGCGCAACGTATCTGCCTTATATGAGGATTCTGTGCGTACCGCGCAGTAAACACTCTCCACATCAGTAATAAAAACCAATCATTTAATGTTGTGTAAGGCAAAATTTGCTGCTTGTTCCGTGATCCATACAAAACACACAAACTCCATGTGATCACAACGTTGAATTTTTTAATGTTAAACCTTGTGGTACGTAAAGTTACTGATAGGCTTTAAAAAACGTTAAAGATGGTTCCCCCATACAAATGCATGACATGCGTAATCCCTGCGACTAATTGTAAATTTACCTCATCAGCCCACCGGATTGATTTCGGTCACCCAACTCCAGTGATGAAGTGCCTCTGCGCTGGGCGTGAGTTCAGAGAAAATAAGATAGTTAATATCTGATTAACACAATTACGCGTCACACAATAATAGGGCTTTTGACTTCACTATGGCAGTGCTACGTTTTCTTGACAAAACAACGTGTCAAAAAAAGTTCACAAATAGTGCTCCACACCACAACGTTCTTCACTCAAATCCCGGGCGGACTACTTGTAATGCAGCGGGTATTTAGCATACTGCTTGGGCACAAAAAAAAAATAAGATGGCTTAGACTAGGGAGGAACGTACCACGCACGGAAAATATCAGAAATGCATATAAAATTTTAAGCTAAACAAATCTCAGAAACGCAGGAAATGTGATAATGTCGACTGGGTTCATCTCGCTCAGATGTGAACCGAGGACAGACTACATGAAGGCGGCCAATGAACCGTCAACTTCCATAAGAGATGGAGAGTTTCGTGATTGGCTGAAGACCTATCTGCCTCTCAACAGAACACCTCTCACCACGCGCCATGTCACCTTCCGGACAGCTTGCATTCCACATTCCTTCCAAATGACCATTCAATGCATATCCGGCTGCAAGAATATCGGCGCTGATCACAAGGCGATCTCACCACAGAACGGAAATTAAAGTCAAATTTGTAAGGCGGAACATTCCAAAGTCTGGCAGTCAGATATTTAAAGCATGAATTACTATCTGCCCAAGTAATACTCTGTCAGTCAGAAAGGCGAACATGCTTAAATTCAATCCGTTACATCCCCGTGGCCACTACACGAAAGTATCATCAGCTTTCGTGTTAAGAACTCTCCACTTTTACGATACAATGTCGTCATGTGCTTATCGATTCTCAGAGTATACACGATTATTTCCCGAAACAGCATTAAAACGTTGGTATCTGTAAAGGGCAGGCAGTGTTTTCTCAGAAAGGAAGGAACACCTCGTCTACCACTGGCCGGATGGTCATGAAATTTGATATTTGAGTATTTTTCGGAATTCTATCCAGAAAACTCAAGTTTCATTAAAATATGACAAGAATAACGCGCACTATTCATCAAAACTTATGCGCATTTATGACAGCATCTCGCTGAATTCTTCTTATAAATGACAAACGTTTCATACAAATTTTATGGAGAAAATCAAAATATGCATTGTACGTTCAATAACTTTCTCCCCGAAAGTCGTGCTCTTTATTAGATGTAAAAAAAGAGGGCACACGTGGAGAGGCCACAGAGGACAAAACAATATGGCGCATGCGCTTTGGATGCTGGATAAGCGAGGCTACAGACACACACTCAGAATATTCAATACTTACTGTTTTCCACGGCAACAATGGTTACGCGAAGGCGCCCCATGTTCGTTATAGGTGCCTTGCCTGTCTTGTTTCGTTAACTATCATTGACCTAAGGCCACGGTCGTGATATAATGATCAACCAGCCACGAACAGTCACGGTAGACCCAGTAAAGGTCATAACCATTACATTATACGAACAAAACCAACTAGGGCAATAAAACAGACACTTCACCCCCGCAACATCGCGCGAAGGCAATAGTTATTTTGCAATAATGAAGAACACGATAGGCCTATCTGAATGTTATGTCTTTCCTTTGATTCTGGTTTCGAATTCCTTTCTGTACAGCAGCGGCAAGGAAGGACGAGGAGGGAAAAAAAAAAGATGCCCGAGGTTACACTGAACTAGTTTTCTGCAATCAGAAACCAGTTTAAATCCTTGTTGCGCATCGCCTTGCTTTGCTTCACGTCTGGTTTTTCTCGTTCCGACTTCTGTTACGACGCTATCTGTGACTGCGGGACAGAACGACGGGGTGTAAATGAATAACGCAATGGATAGGAACTGGAAGGAATCGTTAGTAGTCAGATTTAAAGTAATGTCATGGTATTTGGGGGAAGTGAATACAACCAAGAAAAACCTCAACACAGAAAAGTCGATGTCCCTTCCAAGATTCGAACCTGGTATCCCCCGATTGCAAGCCCGAAGTGTTACCGCTTTGGCAAAATTTCTAGGACCCTATGCGCTTGTGGGAATGAATGTACAATATTCTTCGAAATGCAAATGCTTACGACTGGAGACGTTAAAACTGATGTACACCCTAGCGTCAATAACAATTTTAAAAAGCTAGAAAATGAACGCAAGGCAGTAAAACTTCCAGTTATTGCCCCTATTAAACCTACGCCATACATTAGCAGCAGTCTGCTTTTCTCTGCTTAACAGAACTGGAGCCCATAATTCTGGACTGTAAGTGTTTAGATCGTCAACTGTTTATTCGGCCTCAGCTAGTACCTGACACAGAACACTGGCTGTTTCCATTATTAAGGAGACCAATGACGAATGTACGTCAGTCTTCATGTACATCGTCCGTTATTTTTGTGCGATTTTAACAATACCTAAAGTAGGTCGACAAACTTTTTATGAACATCCGCCATATAAAGTTTCAGAAACATCTATCTTGTGGAAGATAGGATCATCCATGAGGTTGAAGTGACAGACCATAGACGTTCTTCGCATGCGAACGTGCATACCCAAGGCATCCAAGGTCAAATAAATATTACTACTTTCAACACACGAAAATCTTGAAGTTCTGACCGTGGTACTACATACTGACCCACAAAAAGTCCATAAACGTCAATCTAACCTGCGGCTCATAAATGTAGCTAAACCGATTAATTTCCCTCCATTGGTAATGTGCAGACGATGAGGGAAAAGAGCGTCATTGTCTACACCGGGCCCGTCCAATCGGCAATAGGCTGCACGTGACACTGCTATGTTGTCCCCGGAGAGTTTTTAAATGGTGGGGGGGGGGGGAATAAAATAAATCCTCCCTGGCAAAGCCGAAATAGAACACCAAAGTAATTCCGAAAAACTGTGAGCTCTATGTAATCACGCACAATACATTAAAATCCTAATTCACTTTGTAAAAATGTGCTAAAAACAGGGACACCATAGCCTTTATCGCGAATCGCACTTTTCAACAAATTTTTACTCTTATTACAGATATACGTACCATGTATAGGTATACTCTGATGTATAAAAATAAACAAATGAAATTACACATATAATTATACGTATACTCATGCACTCTTAATCGTGCATCGTATTTTATGTTGCCCTCACCACATCAAAGGTACAGCGGGCCTGTCTACACTGACACTCGCCCACAAGTTCCTCGTTCACACAGTTCTGTTTCACACAAAGTTCAAACGTAGCAAATTATGTAAGTAAACAGTCCACACGTTTAGTTACGCAACGGGCAACAGCTGATGAGAGCTGGTGAAAAGTATGAACAGCTGCACAGAGGTTTGACTGAGACTGGAACAAGATACGGAAAGCAAATAACTGACGGAACAATTTGAAACAGGATGTTCTTCAAACACACGTCCCTTTCTTTAAACACTTCTGTACGTATGTTGAGGCCAAATGGACTTCAGACTGAATAATTAGAGAAAACGGGAATAGGGGTACAGCTCCCCTATTCTTAAACTCGGGCCTAGGCGGTGAGCGGTCAACTTGGCCGCTTTAGCTCCGTGAAAGAACCCCGGTACACATCGAACAGGAGGATGGATGGATCCTAGGGCCGGTTAGACGTTTTAGAGACCAGAAAATTCGTTGTCCCTGCACGGATTCGAACCCAGAGCGTCTATCCCGTCGCCTAGTCTCTACACTGAATGTACTCATTACATATTGAAAACGTGACATTTGACAGACATTACCTTAAGCAGCGTGCTACTAATACGAACTGCCACAAAAATTGGGCAGACATTACCTTCAGCAGCGTGCTGTTAATACGAACTGCCACAAAAACTGGACAGACATTACCTTAAGCAGCGTGCTGTTAATACGAACTGCCACAAAAACTGGACAGACATTACCTTAAGCAGCGTGCTACTAATACGAACTGCCACAAAAACTGGACACACATTACCTTCAGCAGCGTGCTGTTAATACGAACTGCAACAAAAACTGGACACACATTACCTTAAGCAGCGTGCTACTAATACGAACTGCCACAAAAACTGGACACACATTACCTTCAGCAGCGTGCTGTTAATACGAACTGCAA
>Ga0131853_10013000_pt1 | contig 15248 bp, 6 predicted proteins | sample TergutLab28metaG_FD_92764 | JGI IMG/M metagenome (GOLD analysis project Ga0131853, IMG submission 92764) | Labiotermes labralis P1 segment gut microbial communities from Petit-Saut dam, French Guiana - Lab288 P1 (version 2) (version 2) | ecosystem: Host-associated > Arthropoda: Insects >...
CGGTAATGAACCTTCGGGTTCCGTGAAATGCGGGGAATTTCTTGACTAGCTGCAAACCAGTTAGCTTCTCAAGAAGGACTCTGCTCCATGGAGTAAGTAAGTAAGTAAGTAAGTAAGTAAGTATTCTGGGAATATTAAGTGAAATGTCGGTCCATAATAATAGCACGGGTTTTAGTGAACGCAATTATACCCTCTCAATCTGAACCGTGATTGCCGTCAAGTGTCGTAGTATATTTAATACTTTTCAGTCATTCAATCGATAGATCAGTCATTGAAGGTACACACAGTAGCCCCACGCTTCTTTGATGGCTCAAGCGAATTAATGGATTTTGATTAACATTGGTGTATGTAAGACGTATGAATCGAAAACGAGTCTGTTTTTATTTCATTGGCCAGTACTGGCCAATCAGAACTCCTTCATTAGATGAAGATGAAAAGTATTGTTTTATGCATGAGTTAAAGTTTTCAGAGCGTTTGTGATGAAGATCAAAGTCTTCTGGGGTATGACGACGTGTCACTTCGTAACTAACGACATTTCTAAGGAGCTTTCTGCCTCCATCTTCAAGTAGTCCAGAAAGAGCTACCGCGAAGATGGAAGTCAGCACGATTCTCTGTTAAGTCGGTATTTCTAATAACCAATCGACAAGGTACCATATTCCAGAAGACTTTAATCTTTATGTTTTCGGTTAGGAGCTGCTGCTGCTGCTGCTGCTGCTGCTGCTGCTGCTGATGATGATGATGATGATTATGTAGCTGGCATTTGATTATGTTCATATTGAAGGTTACGGTATGTACATGCAGATCATTGTCCTGTGTCAGTCTGTGTAGCAGCCTTTTGTGCTTTCCAAGGTTTTACTCCAATATGTCTTCCCTGATGAGAGTCAAAGGAATTTTGTTGTGTGAAAATCCTTCATGTTCTGCTCTGCAAGTATGACCATCTCGTGTCAAAATTAATTTTTTTTTGACAGAGGCCATCCCGTTATGTATTAACAAATTTGTATACTGTACTATGTACCGTCAGTACACAACAGTATATCAGTACAATGATATATACACTCAGGTCGCATTACGGCTACATGTTTCGACCATAAACGGTCATCTTCAGGCCAATGAAGAACATTTTTTAAGGTACAATAAAGTAGCACTCAATGGGATCCCATTTCGCTTACAGTAACAGTTAAAATAATGTATGATGAATTGTCATCGTACATTATTTTATTATTCCCGGTACGTAAATAGATTTGAGTGTATATACTTGTCCACCACAACTATATGATGGTAGGGATATGTATATAATTTATTACATAAAGAACAACTACACGTTTAGTCCCTTTTCATTGGCCATCTACAGGTTGATAAATGAAAAAACTTTGTAAGCAGCTATACTCGACTTGTGTGTGTTGTACACAGTGGGGAGGTAAGAGGTGAAATGGGTACGACATCTCGCATGTGTTGTGTAGGATGGGTGGTGTGGGTACACGGGTTCTGCTATTTTTGCTATTCTAGGTTAATATAGTTGGATCTATGGTATCATCTTATGTTTGTAGAGATTATATGTACAAGTACACTTAGCTTATAAATATACAGTTTGCAAATTTCTATAAATGTAGTGTCTATAGTTATGGTAGGTTCGTTGATGTAAGACTATATACAATATAGTTCCTATACTATTATAATAATAAATATAATAACAAAGTGATTAGGTCACTGAACCCACTATAACTATAGGAACTATATTGTGTGTAGTCTTACATCAACGAACCTACCATAACTATAGACACTACATTTATAGAAATTTGCAAACTGTATATTTATAAGCTAAGTGTACTTGTACATATAATCTCTACAAACATAAGATGATACCGTAGATCTAACCATATTACCTAGACATAGCATACAATAGCAGAACCCCCATGTACCCACACCACCCATCCTACACAACACATACGAGATCTCGTGCCCACCTCACCTCTTACCTCCCCACTGTAATACAGCCCACATAAGTCGCGTATAGCTGCTTACTAAGTTTTTTTTCATTTATCAACCTGAATATGGCCAATGAAAAGTGCCGAAACATGTAGTTGTTCTTTATGTAATAAATTATATACATATCTCTACCATCATATAATTGTGGTGGATAAGTATATACACTCAAATCTAGTTTATTATAAACACAGCGGGGATGACGAACCTTATGATCCCGGTACGTAAACTTGACACTCACGTCCAGGTGGTACCGAGATTAAGGAAGTGTCGACCTATACCTCCGTAGCCCCACACTGCAATCATGGCGCAGTGCCCATGTACACCTTTACCTTTAAATTTTTACAGTGGTTTAACATTGTGTAGGGGACCGCGGTAGCACAGTGGTTAAGGTGCTGTGTTACAATTCGGAAGGTCGCTGGTTCGATCCCAGCTTGTGTCAGTGGATTTTTCATTGATATAAAATCCTTCCGATCGCACTATGGCCCTGGGGTCGACTCAGCCTGTAACAGAAACGAGTACCAGGAGAATTTCCTACGGGTAAAGGCGGTCGGTGCGTAAGGCTGACAACCTACCACCATCCTGTGCCGTTCCCACGAAATCTGGGAACCTTAACTTCCTGGAACCCTCTGGGCCTGTCCAGGCCTGTAATGGGACTGCTTTTAACATAGTGTAACAGATCATAATGCGGTTTGTTTGTACTGTTCTGTTGTTCCCCCCTTCCCCGTTTAATTAGTGTAACTTTATTTTTCAATGAATTCCACCAGTTTTTTCGGCAAGGTATTCCTGCACTGTTACCATATTTGTTTGTTTTTTTTCCATAAGTATCTAGATGACGGGGGAGGGGAGACCCTGGTTTCAGGATATGGATGAGTTAAGGCATGTCATTGCCTAGAAAAGAGACGAGTCATGATCAGCTGTTGTAGCCTGTGTTTTTGTGCGCCGTAGTTAAACCGCCTGGACTTCGTTCTTCATTCATCAAAACAGTTTGGTGTTGTAGGGACAATCTCGTGATCAGAAGGAAGGAGACTGGCATAAACGAGAGGTTCCCCGCAGGTAACGTTGCTGAGGCGAGAAGCTAACCACTCAACGGTAAGAATGAGTGGAACTCTACCTCCATAAGGTGCTAATTATCCGACCAAGCACAACATATAGATCTAGTACAACAGTATTTTATTATATAGTACAATGTGTTTCGACTGTACAGATCAGCCTTCATCAGGTAGATGGCGGATACACACACCTCTACTCTTCCATGCACAGGGACAGATTTACCCTTTTAAGCAGTATCATTTTATGTCATGCAGCCCAAAAATGATGGAAAAAAGTTAGTAGTGAATACCTACCGCTTACGGATTGTGTCATTCCGTTGCGTTTCCCGCCTACGTGAACGATGCAAGTGCTGCTTGATACCAGGTGGTACAAGGATGCTTTGTTGACTTTTCTTTGTGCAGCAGTGTGAGAACCTGACCGAGAAGGACGCGATGCTGTCATTCTCCTTACTTAATTTCGAAATCTTGCTACGTTCGACATCATCACTGTTGAACCAAGATTCACCATGGAGTTGGTCTTCCCATGGAAAGCGGTTAGTCGCAGGCCTCTCACCGCAGAGGCTGGGGTTCCAATCAAGGCCAGTGTGTGGGATTTCTGGTGGACTGAGTGCCATTGGGACATGTTTCTGTCCTAGTACTTACTGTTTCCCTTCCTTACTTACTTCATGGAGCAGAGACCTTCCTGAGAAGCTAACCGTTTGTCAGCTAGTCAAGAAATTCCCCGCATTTTATGGAACCCGAAGGTTCATTACCTCATTCACAAGTGTCCGCCACCTGTCCCTATCCAGAGCCAGCTCGATCCAGTTCATACCCCCCACATCCCACTTCCTGAAGATCCGTCTTAATATTATCCTCCCATCTACGCCTTGGTCTCCCAAGTGGCCTTTCTCCCTCAGGTTTCCTCACCAATAACTGTGTACGCCTAACTTACTGGTTCCCTATCAATATCATTTCACCAGTGCTCGATACGCATTTTTTATTCTTCTACCACCGACGATTTATTGTCTTATCAACGGACAGATTTGTTAAATAAGATATAATACAGTCACACGAAGTTTACTGCTGAGGAATTATACAAAAGTTTCAAAGTTGCCTGCATTGAGTGTTATGTACTGTAATGTGTCTGGCACTCTGAAAACAATGAACGTCTCTGGTTTGGTCAGTGCTTGGAGAGAGCCATGTAGGAAGCTGGGGTGAATAAACCTGTGATGGAGAACAAATAAATTGGCGTACTTCCTGACCGACACAATTATAGAGATCGACATGTAGGTAATTGGAAACACCAGATAAGCTCACCTATGCCATTTCTAAACAAGCGGTCGTTGCGGATATAACTGGATTCGAAACCTAACGAGTCAATCGATTTTAACATCCGTTGTTGTCTGATTTTTCGATGTTTTATGTTAACAGTTTGTGATAGGCTAAATTGACTTGTATAGGCAGCCTATTAGAACAAAGCTATGCGCTGGGTTTGGAATTAATTTGTTGTAAAATTCTCGTAGATTTAACAGTTTGAGTAAATTTGTGGGTTTTACACAGTGGAAAGGAGCACACTTTGGCTCAGTTGGTTGAGGCACTGCGCTACAAGCCGAAAGATCGCGAGTTCGATTCACGAGGGCGGTACTGGAAGTCTTCATTAACATAGTACTTCTGGCCGTACTATGGCCTTGGTGTTGACTCAGCCTCTACCAGAAATGGGTGCCAGGAATATTTCCTGGGGGTTAAAGGCGACCGGTACGTAGGGCTGACAACCTTACCACCTTCATGTGCCGATTGTCTTAAAATCTGGAAGCCTCAATTACCTGCAACCCCCAAGGCCTGTCCAGGGTTCTGCAGGGATTGCTTTACCTTTACCTTTACTTTCAAACTGTGGAGAACATTCATCCAAGTATGAAGCACATTGTTTTTCAAAAGTTCGAAGGTTCGCGAACGGCAATTCGTAAATCACTCCCGTTTAAGGCAGTGGTTTACTGTGCTGATTTTTGGCATTTCGCAATGAGGATGTATGGGGAAATGGAAGCACATCTCCACATACTCTTAACCTGGTCATAAAAGCAGACGATTTGTCAGCTTCACGCCTCGGCTGCTTAATTCTCTGCGACATAGCTTCTGCAGGGTGCATGTGAGGCTAGGAATGCAATACAGCCAGTGTGCAGATTGTGGAGAGGAGGAAAATCTCTTATACCCCTGACGGATAACGAACCCCGATCCTCGGTCGTCCAGGCCGTAGTCTTGTACCTTCTGACGTCTCCCGTCCCTAATCACTGCCGTGGGATCTTTACCGGAACTGTGGTCACACCTTTTCCGATATGTGGGTGTCTAGGATGATCGGATCGTACTAACCAAACATGGTTGTAGCTACTCTTTTGCGAATTGTCCACTGAAGGCCTCACACTGCTCTGTAAATAACGCGCACGTGTGAATGCAAATAGGTGCGTCACCGCCAACAGCTACGAAAGAAATGCAGTTCAGCGGGTCCAAAAGTCAGAACGTATCTGTACATTTTGTAGCTGGTGATGTAACTTCGCACAGTCAATGTTCGTTACACAGAAGGCCCACATTCCGTCTGCAGGCTAAAGACTCCTGCTGACACAATGGGGTCGAGACTTCTCTTCAGTCATTACCGTGACTGGGCTGGGTACTGCTCGATATACGAATTGGAGTTCGATTCTCGACAGGGCCAAATATATTTCTGTCCTTCACGGCATCTAGACCAGTTTGAGGGACAATCCATCCTCTTATCCAACGGGTACAGGGATTCGTGACGTGAAGTGATAACTAATTTGCATATGTTGACCACGACAAGAATGTGTGAGGTTGCACATCCATTTCCCATGCGGCTTAATGGAGTGGTAATTAATTGAGCACAGCGTCATACACCTTGTCAAACACTGAGTATCGGTTTAGGTGCCCAGTAGACGTACGCATGTACCAGTACAGGTACCAAAGAATGACGGCTGTGACTGGCATTAGTTCTGCTTAGCGCCGAATTTCAATAGGCCTAAAACGTACGTGTCTTAGGGTATCCATTCGACAGCGCTCTCAAATGGAGTACATTTATCTCATGATTGTTTTCACGCCGCTAATAAATCTTTCCGAATTAAATGTTGTGAATCTTCATGTTTGCACCCTGCATCAATGATAATTAAACACTGTAGTATCCAACTAACGCACAATATATAATATGCAGATACAATTAAAATTTTATATAAATATATACACATATATTATATGTATATATTATATACAGTGAACTACACACACGCACAACGGGTCAGAATATGCTGCCATAACACCTACCTTGTCCATATCAACGGACACGATAGAATCATATTTGTAATTTTTAGCTAGGCACTGTACAAGGCTCCCTGGTGATGGATCGTGTGTGATCCGAAACATGTTGGAGCACTTTTAAATATTTTATAATTTTCATTGTATCTTACTTACTTACTCCATGGTGCAAAGTCCTTCTTGAGAAGCTAACTGATTTGCTGCTAGTCAAGAAATTCCCCGCATTTCACCGAACCTTCTACGTATTTTATGCATTTGTGCATTTGTTGGATAGTAGAGTGTTTAAATGTCGTGATTTTGTATGTTATTTAATTTCCGCACTTGGCGCCCTCTCACATATTCGGAACATTTTCCTTGTATCTGTGTCAGGAGAGGGTATGGCGCCGCCTGCTTGCACTGTTGTGCAGACATTTCTGTGGCCTCTCTGGATACTTACTGCTGTAGTGCAGTGCCGTTTGAAACAGATTTTCTGACGGGTCGTGATTGCTGCCTTAGTGAAGCTTCGTCAGGATCGCACTGGGGCCCACTTGCACTAGAAGGGGTAGCATTTTTGTTCGATGAGCCATTGTGCTTGTTTCCTTACAACGATCCTGTGCGGTACTTTGAAAGGCGCTGGAGGAGAAACGTTAAACTGTTTCCTCCTGTAGTCAAAGGACAATGCGTTGCTTAAGAACTGCGAACGCTGTGTCTTGCCTAGATCTTACCTACACGTATCTGCAGCTGAACGCATCCTATCTTTCGTGTCCATTACATTATAAGCAGGTAGAAGCAGCACATTTCCCGTCACAAATCAGGCGTTAAGTTTTCTGTGCGTGTTTTCCTTAATCCATTCTAAGTATGGTAATTTGACACTACGGTATGACGCATTTTGTTTATGCCATACAGTCAAAGTTGGTTGGTAACATTTAGCTCCATAAATACCTGCATACTGATTTCATCCACCTGTATGGAGTTGATTTCATCCTTCTCTCCATGCAGCCTTTTTTTGCATCCGGTCCTTATGGCTGTCCGGTTGTGCTTGGCATATGGCTGTCTAACGCATGCAGTACGTTATTCTATCATGAACACGTGTTTTTTTTATCTTTCACGTGCAGTTTTGTGTCACTGATTAATAATATTTTATAGTAAGGAAAGTAAAAATGTTATTACAAATATCAAAGTAGAAAGCTGTGACAGCAGCAGTATGCTCGACGTCTCGCTAACGGTTAACAGAGGGTGCTGAGCTCGTCAGTACGAGGCAACAGTCACAACTGCACCGCCGCAGCCCCACAGGGATGGTTCTTGTGCCATTTAGACATCACACGAGACAGGCTGTACGTATAGCTTAACTTGGCGACGTCTTCATGCAACCATTCTTGCAGTGGTAAAGTAGTAGGTTTTACGTATTTGGAGTGTGTGTATGTGTGTGTAGCCCTAGGTACCCAGGATTCAATGCGCATGCGCCATATTTTCATTTGTGGCCTGTCTGCCTCTACAATATTTCTCCACATTATCTCATAAACGGCACGATTTTCGAAAAAAAAAAATTTTTTGAACATGAAATGTGTTTTGATTTTTTTTACGGTTATTGTCTGAAATATTTCTTATTCTAATAAGAATTTAGCGAGAAATTGTCATAAATGTACGTAGGTCTTTATTTAACGTACCCGTTATTCTTGTCAGATTTTAATGAAACTTGGATTTTCTGGACAGATTTCCGGAAAAAAACGCAAATATCAAAGTTTATGAAAATCCGGTTAGTGGGACCCGAATTGTTCCATGCGGACGGACGGACGGACATGACGAAACTGATAGTCGCTTTTCGCAATTTTGCGAACACGCCTAACAATTCACAGTACACATTGTATCAATATAATGAATCGAGCACTGCCGCCAACTTCTTCGCCATTAACTCGACTGATCTCCACGCATACAAGACCTGTTCCAATTCATTATCACGAATCTTTATAGAGAATTATGAGGAATCTTGGTTCAATTTCCGGCAGAGGTCAGAAATTCTCTTCTCGAAATTGTCCCGGCCGGCTGTGGGGCCCACACATGCCCCCATTCAGCGGTATTTGGGGCTTCGTCCAGGGAAGCAAGCGGATGGTGAGTGAAATTACTACTCGCTTCCATCTAGTGCCGTGATTAAGAATCCGTGGATCTATACCTCCACTCCCCCATGTGTTTCAAAACGTGGTGCTTGATTAAGCATAGGGACAACTTTACCTTTTAAAACTGTTTTTCTGCGAAGCTGACATCGAGTTCCGGAGTCAAGATTACGTGGAAGATTTTGATCTGTGCCCGCCTCTAATTCGCCTAAATGTTGTCATGCTTTGGCACATACCAACCTTTTGCCGTTTCTAGATCTGAGGCTCTGATATACACTGTTACTGAAGATGCAATGTCGACCCACTGAAGACACAAATCTGTTTACCTTTAGTTTCACCGATTCTACTGTCTGTGAACGAATAAATTTTAAGGGTTTGCCGAGGCGCACTATAAGCCACAAGCTTCATATTTACCTTGGGGGGAAAAGAAAGAAATGAAAATTCCCGGAATTAGAACCTTGGGTTTGACGAATATGAAGTGCTGCCAACCACCACACAACGTGACTTACTGCCATTATCAGGTGCACTTACTTGAGGGGCGTAAATAATTCACTATTCCATTTTCGTATGTAGGCTACTGAACGGTAAGTTCCCGAATACCGACGCCTTTCGCGACGGTGGGATTGACCGATTTGGTGAAATACACTTACTTTAAAAAAGCGGTTGTAGTAACCAAACAGCATATCCTACACACCCTTTATTTACAAAGTGAATGCCTCTTCTTAAATTAGTATATACTTTAAGGGAGACCGCGGCGGCACAGTGGTTAAGGTGCTGTGCTACAAATCGGAAGGTCGCTGGTTCGACCCCAGATGGTGTCATTGGAATTTTTCATTGACTTAGTCCTTCCGATCGCACTATGGTCCTGGGGTCGATTCAGCCTCTAACAGAAACGAGTACCAGGAGCATTTTCTGGGAGTAAAGGCGGCCGGTGCGTAAGGCTGACAACCTTACCACCATCCTGTGCTGTTTTCATGTAATTAAGGAACCTTAATTTCCTGGAACCCTCTGGGCCACTTCAGGCCTGTAATGGGATTGCTTTACCTTTAGTATAAAATTTAAACGAGTTTCTCCAACATGTTTCGGTATATGTTACCACCTTCAGGGAGAGCACAATCCTAAAGAATTGTGTTCTCCCTGGAACTGTTCCAATCGTATCATGTTAGCAGCTAGACACTCTACAGGTGCGTGAGAAATACTGTATACTGCATGTACAGAAACAGCCTCCTGATGATGAACTTGTTAGTTTGAAACATGTAGAAGAAAATTTAATTGAAATAAATTAATGAGATAAAGGTGTATCTTGTTGGCCTTTTTTTTTTCTAACATGTGCTATATTGATTATTTAAAAACTGTTCCGTGTACAGTGCACAGTGTTACCGCTGTTTTTGTTTTAAGCCGACGATTTTTCTGCTTACATTCTACTCCGTTACTCAGTACTTCTTGCACGTACGTTTGTGCAAGTGTCAAGGCATTCTTGTAATGAAAATCTGCAAGGTGGTGGTAGGTACACACGCTAACACATACCTACCCATCGTGAATCATCAGAGACCACCCCCCTCCCCGTACAGAATAGTGAGAGTATCTTAAAAATAGGCACAGGCGTGAAAGAGATACAGTAATTAGTGTCGGCTTAGGCGAGTCACTTATGACTGTGCTGTTTAGTCACGGATTATTAGCAAGAAGAGACACTCTTCCTGCGTCACCCCCCCCCCCCAAAAAAAAGAATGAGTTAATGCACTGTTACATTACATTGTGGTGCGATAGCGTAACATTGTTGGAATGTAAACGCAGCGTTGTGTTTTGTGTATTGTTGGGGTGCATGTCACAGTCAAGGATATAACATTATCGAGTGTTGCACACATTTGCTTTTATGGCGAATTTTTTTATATGATATATTTGTTAACTGCAATTGGTTAGACAACCGGTGGCAGTAGTACACGCACGAACAATACATAGAGCAACACAGTTAATAACAGAACAACACAATTAACAGCAAGAACAACACAATTAACAACCTAATTGGGAAGAGTGTGGGCCGTGCCCCGTCAAGCGCGGGCCGTGTGGCCAGCAACAATAAAACGCATCCAGGTCCTGGTGTAGAATTGTAGATATTTTTGCCCGAATTCAACCAAATTTTGTTTTTCTCGACACGGTTACATGGAAGTCCCCAGTATTAAATTCCGTGTATATCCGCGGAAATACAGAAAGACGGAAACGACGAAGCTAATAGGCGCTTTTTGCGATTATGAGAAAGCGACTGCTTTACCTTTTACTTATAAAAGGTAAAGCAGTCCCGTTACAGGCCTGGAGTGGCCCAGAGAGTTCCAGGAATTTAAGGTTCCCAGATTTCATGACAACGGCGCAGGATGGTGGTAGGTGTCAGCCTTACGCACCGGCCGCCTTTACCCCCAGGAAATGCTCCTGGTACTCTGTTGGAGGCTGAGTCGACCCCGAGACCATAGTGCGATCGGAAGGATTTTATGTCAATGAAAATTTCAAGTGACACCAGCTGGGGTCGAACCAGCGACCTTCCGATTTGTAGCACAGCACCTTAACCACTGTGCTACCGCGGTCCCCACCTGTATTTATACGCGTTATTATTATTATTATTATTATGATTATGATTACCAGGGTGTGTTGTATTTATTTCAAAACATTTTATTCTGTATGCCTACTTTGATTTCTTTAATTTATGCGTCATACATAACCTCAACACTTCCGGTCTACGACACGCTTTCTAATTTCTGACTTATAATATGAGTACAAAAGTTGCGAAGTATAGACCGACTCGTAGTCTATATAAATATCGGTACCAAATTTCGTGTTCCAACGTTTCATCAATAAATATTAAATATTATGAATGCACTTGTTTATTTTCATTAATTATGTCTCACGTAAATTCCAAGAATAACATATTCAACCGCACGGAAATGTGACGTCACGACACGTAGTCTCCGTCACTGATTAGTACGTCACATTACATGAGACTGCAGCCTTCGATACATTTCGCCATATTATTATGTAATTGTAATAAATTATATGTCAATAGGTACTGAATATTAATACTGTATTTTTGTCTTAATTATCCTTCACCGGGATGATCTTAACCTCAAAATTTCATCCGGTTGAACGCAATAAGTATTAAATATTATTACTTAATATCTGCATTTTTGTCTTAACTACCCGGCATTCACTGCGAAACTTTTTTATGCCGCGCTGTTGTATATATTTATGGCCTGTCCGGCTGTCCCGTGTTTTTCTTAGTTATATCGTAAACGGCACGATTTTTGGGGGGAATAGTTGTTCGAACTGAAATGTGTTGCCTGATTCTGTATATAAATGTGCCCGAAACGTATCTCCATGTAGGCAGAATTCAGCGATATACTGTCGTAAACTTAATTAGGTTTCCACGTACAACGCCTGAGATTTTCGTGTGATTTTAAGCAAACTTGAATTTTCTGGACGTACCTTATTAAATCTCTACACTCTACAATTTTATGAAAATCCCCCCAGTGGACTCGGAGTTGTTTCCATGCGGAAGGACAGAAAGACAAACAGATCGACATGAACGAAGCTAATGTTCGCTTTTTCGCAACTTTGCGAACGTGCCTATAAATAAATAATAAGCTTACGTCACAGCAAGTAAGTGTGACACAACTGGGGTTTCGTTAACAAACAAATGTGTGCTGGGTGTTAAACCCGCTCTTCTGTTCTGCAGTGTCTTGACCATACTGGTGTGCTTTACACTGTTCTGTAGTTTGAGTGTGGTGTGTTCCTCTTTTATTGAACAGAGGAATTTCAGAAATGTCGTACTACTACTACTACTACTACTAGTAGTAGTAGTAGTAGTAGTAGTTAGTAGTAGTATTGCTGCTTCTACTGCTACACCTACTACTACTAGTACTATTACTACTAGCCTACTACTAGTACTGCTACAACTACTACTACTAGAACTGCTACTATTACTACTACTTCTACTAGCCTACTACTAGTACTGCTACAACTACTACTACTAGAACTGCTACTATTACTACTACTTCTACTAGCCTACTACTAGGACTACTACTACTACTAGTACAGCTACAACTACTACTACTAGAACCGCTACTATTACTACTACTACTGCTACTAGCCTACTACTAGTACTACTACTACTACTAGAACTGCTACAATTACTGCTGCTGCTGCTGCTAATAATAATAATAATAATAGTTTGTCTCAGGGATATAAGTATAAATACCCTGCATAAAGGAGATGATGATGATGATGATGATGATGATACAGTAACTTCATGGTGTAAGTCTGTCCTGATCACCTAATGGTCACCTGCCTAGTCAAGACATTCTGTGACCTTTCACTATTATAAGAATAACCTTTCCGCTGGGCAGTAAGTAAAACCAGATCAGTCGGTTTCACACGCTGACACCCTATTTATTGAACCATTTCAAAGTTATCCTCCATATACGCCTAGGTCTAAAAAGTGGGCTGCACTACAGTTGATACCAACTTAACAGAAAGTGTGCCTAGTTGCAGAAGTGCAGATACATAATTGTATACATGTTGGAAGTATTTATCATGTACCATGTGCGAACTGCACAACATTAGTCAGTGACTCACCAACACTGTCACTGCATCCTTTGTTCACAGATAGATGTCATCGTGTCGCAGTCGTCTAGACCATCAGCTAGAAAACACAATATTAAGTAAATGGATAAATGCTGAAGGTCTTAATATTAATAAAATATTATCATATCCCCAGTCATACCTCACAAGACACAACAGCATATCATGTCCTAAATATTAAAATATTATAGCTAGGTTTTTCTCACTCCGAGTTCTATAAAAGCATGTTCAGATGTGTTAAGAATTGTGTGTTACGATCCTAGGCCATCCTTTTACCAAATGGCTATACACCATTACTATAATGTACCAAAACAGCAGTTCAAAATTGTGTCCGTTAGGATGTCACAGCGGGTGTCAACACAATTACCTTTAGTATTTATTGTCCTGGCGTGCTTAGCCGTGCTGGACTTTGTGGTTACAGTGACTGTAACACGGTCTGCAGTAGCGGCAAACTGATGTACACCCGTGATTTTATATATATATATATATATATGGGCTGGGTAGCTCAGTCGGTATAGCGACTGACTGCGGGATGGACGGTCCGGGATCGAATCCCGGTGGGGACGAGATTTTCCGACCGTCCAGACCGGCCCTGGGACCGACCCAGCCTCCTGTACAATGGGTACCGGGTCTTTCCCGGGGGTAAATTGCGGCCCGGGCGTGCTGCTGACCGCTCACCCCCTTTTAGTGCCGCGGTCATGGAAGAGTAGAGCTATACGTCTACCCACCCTCTGGGCCACACCGGCCCTGTAACGGGAACACTTTACCTTTATAAGTGTTCCCGTTACATATATATATATATATATATATATATATATATTACATAATATAGGGTGATTATACAGAAGTATGAAAAATATTTAAATGAGAAAATTTGTGATCAGAGAATAACCACGTGTGTTTAAATAATATAGCCCAAGCCATACAATTACATAAACTTGGCAGAATCGACAGCAAAATAGGCGAAATCTGTGTATATGCTCGCATATCCTTCTAAAGAAATACCTCCCTATACACGCCTGAACGGGCCCTGAGGATTCCAGGAGGTTGAGGCTCCCAAATTTCAATACAGTCGGCACACGAAGGTGGTTCTAATCAAATTGCGATGCCAAATTAGCAGAACCATGAGAGATACTTTAGGTTTGAAACTGTAGGATTATGAATCGACAGATAAGTTATGTCATGTTTACATGGTGTGTAAATGAATCAGTTTCAGTGATATTGGGGAACTACAGTGAATCTGTGTAAACAAAACATATTGTTATAGCAAGGTTCCACTGTTGTAACATTGCGTTTTGCTGAAGGTGATGACCGAAATATGTAGGATATGGATTCATAAATAAATGATGGGACTTACAAGCAATTTTGTGTACAATTGTGGTATATTACTGGATACTGCATAAAGCCCTTCAGTATTTATCATTATTCTGAATTCCTCTTGTCGCAGTACGTGCGAGAGATCTTACTTTCCAAGTTATACAGGCTCAGTTACCGGAAAGTAAATGCGTACTGAGAAAAACTGAGGAATGCAAAATGAGGGCGGACGTGTCATAACTGCATGGGCTCCACCTGGATTCGAGTAATAGTTTTACGTCTTAGCACTGTTCACGCCGTCCTGTCGGCACGCCCACTTTGGATAGATCCTGGTGGGAAACTCCATTTCACCACTTGTCTTTCTGAAGCATCACCACAATGTTGTGAAACATGGTTCGTAAACCGAGGGGCGGTTCCTTCGAAACGACCGTACAGTCCATGAGCACGAGCTGGAACTACAGTAGTGTTCCTAGACCGCGTATATAGATTTTGTGAGAATCCACTTTAGTTCAGGTATAAAACTGCAATATTGAACAAGACATAAACATGGTACTCCAACATTCCATGAAATTCCCTCGCTTTCAGCTGGGTTTTTAAATCATGCCATTATTTCTTTATACTTACAGTATTACTTACTTACTTACTCCATGGTGCAGAGTCCTTCTTGAGAAGCTAACTGGTTTGCAGCTAGTCAAGAAATTCCCCACATATCACGGAACCCGAAGGTTCATTGCCGCACTCACAAGCGTCCGCCACCTGTCTCTATCCTGGGCCAGCCCAATCCATTCCATATACCCACATCCCACCTCCTGGAGATCCATCCTAATATTATCCACCCATCTACGCCTAGGTCTTCCCAGTGGTCTCTTTCCCTCCGGTTTCCCCACCAAGA
>Ga0131853_10013001_pt1 | contig 15248 bp, 7 predicted proteins | sample TergutLab28metaG_FD_92764 | JGI IMG/M metagenome (GOLD analysis project Ga0131853, IMG submission 92764) | Labiotermes labralis P1 segment gut microbial communities from Petit-Saut dam, French Guiana - Lab288 P1 (version 2) (version 2) | ecosystem: Host-associated > Arthropoda: Insects >...
ATTTAAACCATCTTCAGGGAGCTATTAGTTCATGCTAAAGTTACTTATCTCTTGTTGGTATGATGGTGTTGTAGTAGCATGTCGTTACATGTTTGCGATGGGTTCAGATGTTGTGTTAGTCCTTCTCCTGCTGTACTGTGTCCTAATGTGAATGGAAAAAAACAAATCAGAAATAGACAGTTCAGTAAAATATGCCTAAAAAGAGTTAAAGGAACCATCACGCAGATGTGAAAATGACGAAACACGAATGATTGTCGTGACAAAAAAAAACTGCTTGTGGCAAGGTAAGATAGGTTAATTAACCAGTTGTATATCTGCAACTGTTATTTGTATGTTGTGTAAAGACAGTTCCACTTAATAACTTTGTTACGTGTACACAGCGGGATGGAAACAGTCCAATTCAAATTTAAGATAGGTTTCTCTAAACCAAGATGGAAGGAGTAATTTATTAGCTTTTGAGAAGGATTTTGACTAGTGTCTTTTGCAGACAAAGAAGAGAGGAAAAACTTTGTGATTAATGAAATTATGATTTGCTCTATGCGTGAAAAAATATTAGCGAGACCGTTTAAAATTTAAATACAAGAGAAAATGATAAAAATAATAAAGTGAAAAAGTGTGAATAACTGTATTTGTCTTCAGATGCAGAATACTGCAAGCATAAATTAATCTGACGATACGATAATTCTGAATTACTTTTGATAGTAGATAAAAATGTCATGATTTGTGATAAACAAAACTGTTATAAGATCCTTAGAGTTTTTTATGGATGGTGGTACACCAAACCATATAAGGATGCGTATTTTCCAGAGATAAAAAAAATGATGAATTGTGCTACTTATGACATTGATAGTGGTTATCTGAACTTGAATAATGTAAAATATTAACAGCAAATATTTCGAAGTGTTCGATAATTTCTGGGAATTTCCAAGGTGATGAATTCATTCTTATTGATTAGGCTCTCACAGGGCGTCAAGTCTATAGTTTTCTAGGTTGAGATTCGGGTAGCGTGGTGAATAGCCACATATTTTTCGAAATGAAATGTTACTCCATCTTCGAGGCAGAAGAGTTGTTAATTTCTGCAGATGTACCCGTCATCTGTCATTTTTGGCTGAAACGTTCTGAAAGACGAAAGGCTTATTTTTCACGTACATTAATTAAAGTACAGTGTATGTTCTTGTCTAACACAACTTATTTTATTTGATTATAGAAATGTATTTACATTACTACCTAAGGTACAACTAAATGTTTCGGCACCTCATCCCCCACATCCCTATTGCACACAGTCCATATTATGTCTTGTGTAACTACTATCTAAGGATTCATGTACAACCTGAAGATGGCAATTGTTAAGAGCCGAAACATGTAGTTGTACCTTAGGTAGTAATGTAAATACACCTCTACCATCAAATAAAATAAGTTGTGTTAGACAAGAACATACACTCTACTTAGTTTATTGAACACAACGAGGATGAGGAAATTTATGATTTCAAGTACATTGTTTACGAGTCCTTTGTTTGGGAGCTGTTAATGAAAATGTACCCTCTTAGTCCTTTTTTCCCTTAAAATTAATTACTTGTTGGTTTGTTACTTAAGGAAGGTGTCATTAGAGACAATATCGTGGCTGACGGTGTGACTGCAGAATGACGAATCTGAAAGGTTTGGAAGAAAGCTGCAGTCGTTTACTCGCGGTAATACGCCGGTTTATGCCTGAAGGTGCTGAGATGGTCCACGTATGTAGCTTATTCATTATTATCACTGACAAGCTGGGTGGCTAAGGGGAGTGTGGTTGGGGGCTAGGTTATGACACAGTGGGTCCCTTTAATATATTTTTATGGACTCTCTTTAAAGCAGAAGTGGCGCCAATTTATTAATTAAATAAGCGGATGAAGATTTTATCCGTACAATAAGAACCAACAGGATGCAATATTTACTTTCAATGTGTTTCACTAATTAACTTCTATATGTTTCGGGCAGTCTTGCTGTTCATCATCAGGAAGTACTACTCTGTATATACAGCAGTTGGTATATGTCATGCGTTTTTGTTGACTGGCTGTTGGCAGGATCGATCCTGCCAACAGCCATTCAGGACTTCATCCTTCTCTAATAGGATGACATATTAGTGGCTAGTCGGTTTCCGAAGTTTCGAAGGTACGCATTGCTTTTATGATTAAAATTAATCGAGCTATACGACGCTGTATAACATAAGCGATTCGTCAAGAAGGAAAGATCTTATTCCAAACGACTACGTGGTTTTGATAAAAATAACTTTGTAATAATAAATCATAATAGATAACTTTATAACCACGCGGGTGTAAAGTGTATGAAGGCTGCTTGAAATCCCAGTAGACTTGTGTTGATCTATAATATTGTGTAATACACAAAATTTTAACGTTTGTGCTTAGATTTTATTTACTTTACACACAGCACATCTGTAAATTTGATTTCTGGTTTATGAGGAGGGCTGTGTTAGAGAGGTCCATTTACGTCCTAAAGTACAGTAAAATTTATTACGACATTGCAGTTATCAAAGTCTTAATCGATTGCAACGTTTGCGAAGTTAACCATTTCGAATATGAAGACTTATTTCCATAATTTTAAGCCCTGACGCAAGATTACAGACGGGAAGGCAGACAGACTGACAGACAGACAGGCAGGCAGGCAGGCAGGCACAAGGGCAGGTATTATTTCCAAACACAGCATTACTTTGACTTCGTAAGAAACGACTGAAAAGCGTCACGTATCTTCAAGAATTCAGTGTTTAGGCGCGTTTGCATAATTGTTGAAAGGGACTATTAGTTTCGTCATGTCTGTCTCTCCGTTTGTCCTTCTGCCTGTCCACCTTTCCATCCGCATGGAACAACTCGGCTTCCACTGGACGAATTTTCATGAAATTTGATATTTGATATTTTTGAAAATTTATCAAGAAATTTCAAGGTCCCTTAAAATGTGACAAGAAAAAAGGGTACTTTACACAAAGACCAATGTACATTTCTGACCAAATCTTACTCAGTTCTTCTTAGAATGACGAACGTTTCAGGCAAACCTTGTAGAGAAACTCAAATAACACATACTTTACATTCATTAACTTTTCTTTTTAAAATCGCACTGCTTTTTGAGATAACGTGAAAAAATTTTGTAGAGCCGGACAGGCCACAGATGACAATACGGCGCATGCGCATTACGTGCTGGATACCTAAGGCTACAGACGCACACTCAGAATATGTTATAACTACTACTTTTCCACCGTAACAATGGCTGCACGAACGCTCCTCAATATTACGTTATACGTACCTTGCCTGTATTGATTAAGGTAAACTTAATTATTACTGGACGAACATAGAAATTATCTGAGGTATGTCTTCACGTTACATGAGAGGTAGTTTTTGGGGTCTGGTAGGAGCCTCTTCTGTCCTGTTTCTTGAACTGATTTCAAGATGGAGACAAAAATCTCCATTGAAACGTTGGTAAATATTTACCAGTCTACATAACCTTACCTATCAGAAGGCTTGAATCTTCATCAGTACTGCTGTAAGAATGTCAGATTGGAATGTTTCTTGTTAATACCAAGGGAGAAAAGGCAGTCAGTTAAACTTACAGTGTGGAGTTTATTTGTAGCATCTGCTTGTCACAGTTTGAAAACCGAAAACCTGTAGAATTCTGGGGTAAGGTAGATGCTAAACAGGCGTAAATCAAACAGCCGGAACCGTAAGTTGATCAACGCAGTTTTTCAGGAGTACACTTTTAATTATTTGCCGTTAATGATTCCTGCTTAATTTAACTGTTCAACAAAGACAGTTCTGTATTTCTTCGCGAGATGGAAGGAGAAGACACACGTGCCTGCTTCAAAGAGTGTGCGTACTGCGATATTCCATCACGTTTAATTAGAAATTATGTTGTATGGCAGTAGAGAGTTATGAAAACCTCTGTTAATACACGTAAAACGAGTATTTAAACAGTCATCGTGGCATAGCCCATGGAAACTGTACCATAAACTTTACACTGATCATTTCAGTGTTACAAGAACCAGTGTTCTTTTATATTAATATATACATATAAATAAATAAATATAAAATAAATAAATATATATATATACAAATAGACCGAGAGAACACAATAAAATTCACATGCGCAAGTACGTTAATTCATTGAACCTCTGAGGCGGAAATTTATTATGAAAGAAGTATATCACAATTGAAGTTGCATAATCATTTAAAATTAAAAATACACATAGAAATTTTACGATTTTTTCCATCCTCTTAGATTACAATAGCTTTCTTGAGAGAAATTTGAAGAGTTAAGGTAAAGGTCACTCCATGACATGCCAATGGAGGCACAGACAGGGGAGCAGGTTACAGCTTACCCATACTTAACCTCGGCGCTAGATAAGTGTGGGTGGTCAACGCCACGCCCCGCTAGCGTCATTACCGGGGAGTAGTCCCGGCATCCCTTTGACAAAAGGTTGGGTGGGTCCGAGGTTCGGTCTGGGCAGGTGTGAAAAGTCTCGTCCCCACTGGGGTTCGAGGCCTGAAACGACCAGTCCTTAGCGAGTCGCTACAATGGCTACGTTACCCTGGGCCGTGAGAAACGAAGGATGCTAAAGAAGAAGAGTAGTGTTAAAAGTACCATTGTCTGTAATCGAACTGAGACAGGGTGGGAGGAAAGACATATGTTTGGTAACAAGATTCGGAAGAGTGGAAATGTGTCTTTTGAAATTTGCCTTTCCATCACAAAAAAAAGTTTTGTAAAACATGCTTCCTGCCGGGTATAAACTGGCACACTGTGACAGTGAAGCCAACAGTACTGCTTTCAGTTACAGTTCAACAGGAAATAATCAGTTATTAACACCAATTCATTCAGGAAGATTGCTTAAGAACACTTATACCCCCACTGTTTAGAAAACCCGAAAATTTAGTGCTGCTTTCACGGCAGGTGACCAATGGAACCTATTCTGGGCCTGTTGCATGTAGTCCATAGCATCGGATACAGTTCCCCATAAACGGCCAAGTCTCTCAAGAACTACCTCATCTCCATTGCAGTTTATCTGGTCAGACTTTATACAGCCAACTTCCCTAAATGCTCCATGTGTGGCACATGTCACACCCATCCCATCCTCTTTGTTTTAAATGTAGCCCGTCAACAGTACCAAATATGAAGATCTTCATCACGGAATTTCATCTGTCATCCACACGATTCTAATCTGCATGAATGCTGGCCTGAATGTGTGACCCCAGAGAGCGGTATTTACTGCATATATATATATATGTGTGTGTGTGTATGTATGTATGTATGTATATGTGTGTATGTATGTATGTATGTACGAGGTTGTGCTGGTAAGTCCTTAGCCCGACCTACTTCCCGATGTCGTAGGACGGAATTAATAGTGTCGTTGGAAAGAGGGGTCGGTTCGTGTGCCGAATTGCAAGTCTTTTCTTGTTACAGAGGCTGAAAGGAGGCATGTCAGGCGACGCGCGCGATTTCAACAACATGGAGACGCGAGCTGTCATCAAGTTTTATTTCCTGTAAGGCAAGGCGCCGAAGGAAATTCACGCCATTCTGACAGAAACATTGGGGGAAAATGCACCATCTTATGCCACCGTCAAAAACTGGGTGGCCCAGTTTAAACGTGGTGATTTTTCCACTTGTAATGCGCCTCGTCATGGACGACCGAAAACAGTGACCACCCCGGAGATTATTGACAAAATTCACTAGCTAATCTTGGAAGACCGCCGGATTTCGGCTAAAATCAATAGCTGAGCAACTGGGCATCTCACATGAGTGGGTTGGGTCCATAATTCATGAACATGCGGAAACTCTCCGCGAAGTGGGTACCGAAATGCCTGAATGAAAATAAAAAACGTCAACGGTGCCATTCGTCTGAGCAACTTTTGGAATTTTTTCGGCTCGATCCAAATTATTTCCTGCCGCGATTGGTGACCATGGACGAAACCTGGTTATATCACTATGACCCGGAGACGAAGCAACAATCAATGGAGTGGCGGCATAGCGGCTCACCCCGCCCCAAATAATTCCGAGTGAAAAAATCCGCTGGAAAATTTCTCGCCTCGATTTTTTGGGATCAAGATGGCCTCCTCCCCATTGATTATTTTCCAAAGGGCCAAACTATCAACGCGGAGTATTACTCATCTCTGCTGGTGCAATTGAAGGACATTTTGAAGGAAAAATGCCATGGGAAGTTCACCAACAGGTCATGTTCTTGCACGACAATGCCCCGGCTTACCGGGCACTTGCAACCCAGAAGAAACTGGCCTACCTGGTCACCCATTGTCTTGATCACCCAACCTATTCTCCGGATCTGGCCCCGTCGGACTACCACCTGTTCCCTGGACTAACAAAACAATTGAAAGGTCGCCATTTTTCGTCCGACGCGGAGGTCATTGCTGCCGCGGAGACCCGGTTGGACGGACAACCTTCTCATTTTTTTTTGAGTGTCTTGCAAACGTTAGAGCAAAGGGGCTAAGAAATGTATTGAGCTTCGTGGGTAGTATGTTGAATAAATCCCGAGTTGCTTTCTTCCTAGTCGGGTTAAGGACTTATCAGCACCCCCTCGTATGTATTGTATTTAGTGTTCTTAAAAGCTGCCGAAGGAGAGTACTGATTTGCACTGGGTCTAGTTTTCCATTTTCAAAGAGATACTTTGTTTGGTGTGGAACGAACAGGCTTGTTTCTAACGATAAATTTTGATTTTATTGATGTGTGTTAAAATTTAGCAGAAACTGTTATAATGAATGTACCACACAGGTGTACTTGGGACCAACAGTGTGTATAAATACAGCTTTCTGTGTCTGCAAAACTCAAATGTAACAGAAGTAAAACTAAAATGTTGTTGTGTGCAGCTGTTCTTCAAGTAATGATATTATAACTTCCGAAAAGAGTTTGGTACAATTCAGTGAATTTAATTGTGAAAGAAAACGTTGTTTCTGCCTACTTTTGTTTCAGGCGGTAAACCAAATTCTTCTTCTGTTACATTTCTTAGCTTAGGCGCCTTGTGACTTCTATTCACAATTCGTACTGTCGGTCTCACATAATAGGCTACAATTTTCTTTTCATCAGTTTGCAGCACACCAAACAAGAAACACAAGAAAGCGAACTAACTTAATCACAAAATCGATGTTGGAACAGGTTGAACAAACAAAGCTAAGTGCAGGTGGAGGTCAGTGAAGGCCAAGACAGTCATTACCATGTCCTTTCAACAACACCAACATGAGATCTTTGAAAGCACGCTAAGTGGTAACGCGCATATTGTGTCCTCAGCTGAATGCAGCTTTTACGTACGTAATATCGGAAAGTGTGCATGCTTTGACTGTGTCAATCCCAAAGATTTTTATTGACTATAATGACAGTAATTGATTTATTTTGGGTTAAACGAAGCCTTAAACTACATAGTTTATATCTAGTCGAACGTTAGAATTATGCATCTATAATGGATTTAAAAAAAAAGCGTAAAAGAAGTAGATGAGTTTAATTAAGACTTTGCTCCTACATTTTTTGAGCACTTTAAGGAGTTTTTGTAGGAAAACCTAAGGGAAGAAAACAATCTGAGGAATCATGTTTGTTAATGAAGGATAACGTTACAGTGTCAACACCACACGTATGGTGCTGGGCGCTAAAACCTGGTCACTTCGGTAAACAAACCAGTAATACCTTGGACGTTATGAAGTGTGGTGGTGGAGAAGGGTGGAGCGGATCAGCTGGACCTACCGTGTGATATATGAAGTGTTACATAGTCAATGAAGAAAGAAATATAAAGTACATAAAATGAAAAAAGATGAAAGGCTACACGGATTGGCCACATCTTGCTTACGAACTACCCCATAAAACAGGATACTGAAGAAAGGATAGAGGGGAAATGAGTATGTGGAAGAAATCACAAGCAGGTACTGGATGACCTTAAGGAAAACAGAAAATACTGGTGCTTGAAAAACTGAAACAGGAAATACTGTATTTCACTCTGCGGAGAAATGATTTGGAAGAAGCTATGAACTTGTGAGAAAACAAAGTAATTAGAAAATAACTGACTGGCCCACTGACCGACCGACCAAACGACCGAATTAATGAATGAATAAGAGTCAAAGCGCTCGAGAAACAGATTTACAACTTATTTTTTGGGTTGAATTTGCTCAAGACAGTAAATAGTCAGTTGGGGTTTGTCAACATGGTAAGGTGTCTTTGGGTTCAATAACAGTCAGCTTTCGCAGTCAGTTGTCCTACAATGGTCATGTAAGAAGGCGATACTCGTAAATTGTGCATGGTATTTTCTTTACCTGTGAACTGAGAATGGCCTACAGTGTTTTGAAAAAGGTGGTAAAAACTCGTTTTTATGCCTGGGGAAATTTTAAATTAAATTATATGCAGTTAAATACGTTTCCATTTTAATCGTTTCACAACTGATTTCAGATTTATAGTTAAATTCTCTCACTTTTGCTCTGTCGACTAATAAAGCCGTCATATTCTTCTATACCTAAGCAATACAATTAGTGCAATGTATACGTTAATTCATTTCTGAACCGGCAGGGAACCAAAAATCGGAAGATCGGAAGTGTAACATCCCTGTCTCTTATTACGAATGTCCCACTTTAAAATCTCGACCAGGACAAAGGATATTTTCACTCTCGTTTTTCTTAGTTTTCTTTAAGGAAATAGAGTGAATATTATTTCCAATTTGGACACGACCAGTTTCTTTCATGTTCTTTACAAAATCATTAAGCAATTTTCATCCCACCATTGTGAATTAGATTGAGGTCCACTGATATTGATATTGAATAATCGTATGAAATTTAAATTAATACGAAATTTGAATAAAGGTTGACCAACTAGATGACACTTGCTTTATTATCTACTGCTCAACATGTTTCAGACGTTAATACGTTCATCTTCAGCAGCTAGCGAGTACTTGTTATGTTGTGTAGGCTGACTTGAGGCGTGCTGGTGTTATGTAGTGGGATTGTCTGTTGGTGATGTGGTATCCGAGTTCAGGCTGCACTCGGATACCACATCACCAACAGACAATCCCGCTACATAACACCAGCACGCCTCAAGTCAGCCTACACAACGTAACTAATAGTCGCAAGCTCCTGAAGATGGACGTATTACCATCTGAAACATGTTGAGCAGTAGATAATAAAACAAGTGTCTCTAGCTGGTCAACCTTTATTCAAATATCAAGATGATGCACGGTCCAATACGCATAATACGAAATTATTAAGGGGTTTTGAGAAGAATTGGCTAAGTATTTTCTAGTTATTTTTTACACCCGTTCGTACAGTTTTCGTCTCTTGTCCGACTTACAGAAGATGAAAACTAGCGAACACACGGCCATTTTCCACTTTTTTTTTTTGGCAATCTGTAATTGCCCCAAAGCGGTCACTCTGCGGTCCCACGTTGACGAATAACAGGCAACAGACAGTGGACATGTACTGGGATTATTTTATCTAATTGATATATTTTTTCACGTCCTAGCGGTTCGCTTATCCGATAAAACATAGCCGCTAAGCGTCCAACAAAAGCACGCCTTCGAATAGCGGCGGCAAGTTATAAGCAATAATGGTCATACAAAAAGAATTCATTTGTATATTTGTATGATTTTTATAACCAGTAAACAACACACTGCGTAGACACTTCATTTGCAGTGAGAATGAATGTAAAGTTCACTCTAGAACAGGTCAAGAGGGCCTAAAGGGGAGAGTAGAAGTATAGCTCTATACTTTCTTTAACCTCGGCGCTAGATGGGGTGGGTGGTCAACGCCACGGCCCAGCCGCTTTAAACCCAGGAATGACACGATGCTACCTGGGCCGGTCTGGACAGTTGCGGAAAATCTTGCATCTGCCGTGATTCAAACCCGGACCGTCCAACCCGTAGCCAGTAGTTATAACGACTACTGCATTCTTACGACCAGTGTCTGTGGAGTTGAATATATATTGATATTTTCTCAAGAAATCCAAGGAGAAAATATTTCTTCTGATGTTTCCAAAATTGAATACGTACTAGCAGATCATACATCAAATGTCGACTACACAGACATTAACATAGCATATAAGCTAAATAATTTTCTTAGCAGGCAAAGTCACGATTAGGTGTATCGTCACGAATAACACAAAAAATGGTGACCTTGTGTTTAGAAGTTATGAATCATGAAGAGTTAGACGAGTGTACTAATATCATTTAAACGCAAATAGTTTCATAGCCAATGTGGAAGCGAAAGTTACTAAATGCAGAGGTTATTATAGTGGTCATTCAGGTGCATGCAAAACTCTCTTGAAAGTTGCGTTAAGTAAATTTGTCACTGTGCTAACTTACGCGTCACGCCATGACTGCTTAGGTGAGCGTGGAGGTACTCTACTTATTCGCAGCTTCGCCAGTAGGTGGAGGTCAGTGGTCAACTTCATGCCCCATTCTCTTTCGCCCTAGATAAACAGACCCCTGTAACCTTTGCGACGGAGGTTGGTAGGAGGGGGCAGGGAAATGCCGGTCTGGACTTGTGGGATAGAGGAAAATTTCTTATTCTTGCCGGGAATACCAGTATGTCACCACACTCATCCAGCCTCTAATCTAATCACGGTATCATAAAAACTGAAATTTCATACTTCGCAATTTCCATGCACGTGCTGATACGATGTAAATTTGGTTGCGTTGGAAAGAATTAAGGGCACTTTACTTGGTGAGATAAGTACTTCTTCGGCTGCATCTCGATTTCAGTTCGAAGGATTTTCCTGCACCTTCATTAATTCGCACGTTCTACGCATGCGCTACAAGCGATGTAAATTTGTTTGCGATCGGTATATAATTAAGAGCATTCACTTCTAGAACAAAACATCTTTTTGGTTAAATATCGGTTTGTATTGGAGGGATTTTCATGAAACATCATATTTCGGACATCCGCGCCTGCGCTACAAACGATGTAATTTAGATTGCTATTGGTCAGTTATTAAAGGCACGTTAGTTGAGGACAAAGTACCTTTCAGTCTGTATTTCCGCTTCTGTAGGAGGAATTTTCATGAAACATCATAATTCGCAATTTCAGCGCTTGCAGTACTGGCGATGTGAATTTAGTTGCGATCAGTGAGTAAATAAGGGTACTTTACTTGGAGAACAATGTACCCTTTCGACCATCTATTCGCTTCCGTTGGAGGTGTTTACGTTGCAGTTTTCTTTCAATTTATTCACTAATTAATGGCACTTTGCCTGGAAAAGGATTACAATTTCGTTTGTATCTCGTCTTCCATTGGAGCGATTTTCCTGAAACTTTACATCTCGCACCTTCCGCGCATGCGCTATGAAAGGTGTAGGTGTGGTCCGATCGGTCAATAAATGAGGGCATTTTATTTGGAAAAGAATGTATCTTTTAGGCTCCATCTCGGCTTCCATGGGAGGGATTTTCCTGAATTGTCTACAACCATGCGCTACGAATGTTACAATTTCGGTTCCGATTGGTCACAAATGAAGGGCACTTTTAGCTGGAGAAGAAAATACCTCCATGTGGGAGAGTTTTCTGTAACATCACGCTTCGAACTTTCCAGGCTTGCGCTAGAAACGATGGAAGTATGGTTGCGATTGGTCACTAAGTAAGGGAACTTCACCTGTTGTAGACAGCACTCTTCGGCTGTATCTTGGCTTCGGTTGGATGAATTTTTCTGAAACCTCGTAGGTCGCAATATCCTTGATGCTCTGCAAATGATGTCAGTTTGGTTGCGATCAGACAATATTGAACAGCACTTTGCTTGGAGAACAACGTAACATTTCAGCTGCATCTCCGCTTCCGCTGGAGAGATTTGCCTGAACGTTCATACCTCTCAGTCTACATGTATGCTTTACAGACGTTGCAGTTGTAGTCTCAGTTGGTCAATAATTAAAGAAAATTTACTTGGAGAAGGAAGTACATTTTCGGCTGTATTTAGGTTTCCATTGGAGTGATCTACCTGAAACTTCCTACCTTGCACTCTCCAAGCATGCGCTAAAAGCACTGCAATTATCACCCAAATTTTATTAAAAAATATGAAGACAAAATTGTATATATCTAGATTTTTCTCTTGTTATATGGGTGTTAAAATCGGCATTTAATATCACAGGAAGAACATAGGCTGGGGCTGTACGAGAGTAGGATGCCTATGAAAATATTTAGAGTTAAGAATGAGGAAGTAATAGGAGGCAGGAGACAACTGCGTAACGAAATACGTAAGACAGACAGGGACTGTGCTATGCAAGAAAGGAAAAGAGAGGTCTATATTGGGTTTTGTTGATAGGAAACTAAAGGAAATAGAATGTTTGGAAGAAATAGGTGTAGATGTTTAGTTAAACTTGAAATATAACTTAAAAACAGGATAAACGTGGACTGAATTTTTCTGATTCAGGATATGCCCATGTGGCGGGTTGCTGTCAACATGGTTATGAACCTTGGGTTTAGATAAAGTGTCGGAAATACTAGAATAGATGTGGAATAATTAGATCTTCGAGAAAACTCTGGCCCATGGAATTAGTTGTTTTTCCGTTACGTTTTGCTGATTGTCGGTTTATGCACGAAGCTTTCTTCCTTCCTGCGATATGTGTGCGATTTTGTAGTTTAAAGTCGGTACTTCCCATAATGAAAACAAGCCCAGTACATAGAGAGGGGTAGTCGTATTCACGGAGCGAACCTGCGCACAGGTTTTATAGTTTTGCGCTGAATGTAAAGCTGGAAATTTTTATAAGATCTAATTTAGCAAGAACATTGTAATAGATTAAATTTCGGAATTAAATGAAAACTCTATCCTTCATTATAATTAATGACGCTGGAATATCAAGGCACGCGTCCTAACAACAAACTAATATCTATGCAAAACCGACGGATGTAAGTGGATGTTCCGTTCCAGGCCTTCAGCTGCCAGATAGAAGCAGTTACTAATTACTCCATTGCTTAATAACGCATTTTTTGCGCGTTCTTTCTGGGTTTGTTATTTATTGCTATTTTTAGTATTTTCGGTGCGAGAAATGTCTTTGGCAAGCTTTTCACCACATAACTTAAAATCTTACGAAGTTTTAATATTATATTTGTAAAGGTTTTATGTTTTAAGATAAGAATGTTAGTTGATGTAACCGACTTTATTGTTTTGACGTTTTGCTGACCGTGCATCTCAGTATATTTATCTCAGTAATTAACCAACTTGATGCCCAAAATTTTCGTTTTACAATAAATTTATTTCATGCCTCTACATGTTTCGAGCACATGTGCTCATCATCAGGAGGTCAAAATTGCACTACACAGCATCTGGTGTTATCACACCTGTAGATGTGATGACAGCGGCCCCGCTGTGGGTTGCAGTTGACTAGTCTTAAGCCAGAGGCACCGTGATTTAACCAGAGTGTAATAGGTAAACATTTTTATAAAGTGGGGCCATTTTTAGAAAAAGATAATATCCTCAGGACCGTATAGAGCTAGATTACAATGGTGCACAAAGTAAAGAAATCCCTGTACAGACTTGGAGATGGCCCTTAGAGCTGCAGGAGGTTGAGGGTCCCAGGAAGTTTAGACAGTCGGCACCGGGAGGTGGAACAGTTGTCAGAGCTATTACTGGCCACCTTTACCACTCCCAACTCCCAAGAGAGTCTCCTGGTACTCATTTTCGTTAGAGGCTGAGTCGACCTCAGGGTCATGGTGCGGCCGAAAGAATTTAGTCAATGAAAAATCTCAATGATCCCATCGGAAATCGGACCGCCCACCCTCCGGCTGGCAATGACGACTAAAGGGTTGCCATAGAGAGATGAGAAGACAAATGTTGGTGAATTTTTGCTCTAAATATTAATGTTTTATTATCGCCCAGAGACAATACCGGAGACTAAGAAACGGAGAACACTGTTAACATGAAAGGATTTTTGCATACAGAGACGCACGTATCTGTTAGACTTCGTAATGCATTTGGGAGGAGCAAAGATAATATAGACGGTGTGGGTCCAGTGACTAAGCTGCAGGCTACAAAATCTGAGGAATCATTCGATTTCCGACAGAGGCAAAAAAGTTTCTATTTTATAAAGAGTCCCGAGCAATTCTGGAGAGCATTCAGAATCGTATCCAGTTGGTAAAGAGGCTTTTCCCCCAAAGCGACTGGGAAATTCTGTATTGCCGAATTTTATAAAGAGTGGAACTATAACTTCACTTCCTCCTATGCCTTAATAGTCTGTACAGGAACAATTTTGCTGCATGTGAAATATAATTACTGCGTCCATGAACGGCACCGTATGACGCTGGATGTGCAAATCGTTGCATAAATTCTGATTTCTAGACTGACCACTCTTAATTTCCCCTAAACCATTTTTTTTTTAAATAATGAGAACGCTTTGCCGCAATAATAATGATTAGTGTTTGGAAAGCAGTGACGCGATTTTGCTACTGTCCAATGTACAAATTAATCAAAGCGACTAGGCAAAGCCTATATTCCCAACAAGTGATCGATTCTATCCACTGATTGATTGCCTAAAAGGAGTTGCTTTACATAGTATCATAAACTAGTCCGCACCACAAAGAGACAGAAGGGGGCAATTAAATTTGAATTTTCTATTAATCTCTGCTTCATGCGACGTAGTGTAAAGGCTTAACAATGATTCGAACTGGGAATGAAATGTGCTGCGTAGCTTGAAACGAGTTTGCGTTGCTGAAGAAACGCAACAGCGCGCTATGTACCGGTGTGTTACTGTTTTTTTATGTCAGTTTTCAGATCGCCACAGAATTAATCCTTTTTTGGTCGGAATACTGCATGCAGCGTTTGCTCCATTAGGCCGTATAACATAAAGTGGAATTTAACTTTTACGCAATGTGTTTGGACGGTATCTACGCAGGGTGTAGCTTAGCTACTTACTATAAAATGAAAGTAATCCTATAAATAACGTTTGGGGAAAATATAGATGGAAGGTAAATATTGCATTGACTACTGCAGGTTAAATTTACCGCCGGTAACAACTGTAATAATTTCAAAATATAAGTCATTAAGGCAATAAATATTAAGAATACAGTCTACCGAGATGCGGGCGCCGTGTAGTTTGGTAGATAGCTATCGATGTGTAGGAGGACTCTAATATGTCTTTGTTCAGCGTAGATGATAGATTACCCTCCCGACAGATGCTCACTCTTGTTGTACTTTATGTACTCATGGCACTGAAAGGCAAAATCGTTTTATTCTGTAATTTTAATGTCGTCAAATTTGGTAGATCGCAAACACGCTTTGGAGAAATCTACTGTCCCAATTTTCAGTGCAGAAATATA
>Ga0131853_10013003_pt1 | contig 15246 bp, 4 predicted proteins | sample TergutLab28metaG_FD_92764 | JGI IMG/M metagenome (GOLD analysis project Ga0131853, IMG submission 92764) | Labiotermes labralis P1 segment gut microbial communities from Petit-Saut dam, French Guiana - Lab288 P1 (version 2) (version 2) | ecosystem: Host-associated > Arthropoda: Insects >...
CGACCTACTACCCATGTGCACCCATGACCGACATTGACAATATAAGTCCTTTCTCCACCATACCTGCTACATACCGTCAGAACACAAAGCTTGATAGTGAGGGTAACATTAGCATCAATTTCAATGTAATAACATTGTGGAACACGATAATATAAAATTGATAAAACTGTCAGAAATGCTCTACACTCGGCATGGGCATAGCATTCTTTGTAACATCGTCGCGTTCAAACTGCTATTGAGATCCATAATGCATTCTACACTCTAGGCTCCACGGCTTCAGTCCTTGCGGTTAAAACAAAGGGAGCTTAAAGCAAGCCAATTATCTTTAACTAATGCCAAGTTTACAAATAGGTGAAATTATTTCCAATCCTGCACAAGTGTTTATGCCATAATGCCTAATTAAGAAAACAGAGAATATCAGTTGCACGTATTTGACCATTTCAATTGTACAGTACAATTGTACAGTACAATCATGAAGCAGTTTTAGTGAACCAATGTTTTTATCGTCCGTTTTTTAAGTCAGTCGTGATGATCTTACGCGATGCTGCAGTTCAAATAGGGGAAATGAATTCCTGCAGGATCCTACATACCTCTTGAAATCCTAGTAGAATTTTTTTTTTTTTTAATTTTTCACCGTGCATGTTGAATCAATGTACATTCATGCACCTTGTCTTTAAAATATTGTAAAACCTTATTTGGTTAAAACATTTTAAAAACATTCATTAGTCTCCAACATGTTTTCGGTTGCTATTTTTCAACCATCATCAGGGAGCCTCGAAGACACTGACAGACAAGGGGAGGACCGGTCATGACATATCCGAAAACATCAGCCACATAAAACGACATGCTGTCACAACACCATTATCACCATATATATAACGCAAATAAGTAACTTTAGCAGAACTTTGAGGCTCCCTGATGATGGTTGAAAATAGCAACCGAAACATGTTGGAGACTAATGAATGTTTTTAAAGTGTTTTAACCAAATAAGATTTTACAATATCCTAGTAGAAATGTCTGCATTTACCCAAGCTGTAATCTTATACGCTGCCCTTATTTCATCTTTTCTGTACACAGCATTTAACGATTGGTTTTCTAAGGGAAAAAATGGATGTTTTCTGTGAGTTACGCACTATAGTATAATGTAACTTGCTTTTAACTTTAAGAAGGTTAATTCTTCCTACTCCATAATTAATCATTACCTTGACACAGACAATAATTACATGAAGCCTAATAGCAGACATGGAAGGGAAGTGTCGACATTTCTGTTTTAGAGTCTAGAAGTTCAAGTTTGTAAAATTGACCTGGAGACTGGCTCACTTGGTTGAGGTTCGCGTGGGTCTTGTTTCAGTCCCTTCATGTTACGTTTAGCATAGCATTTTGAAAGCAGCCACGTCCATATCCTCGAACGCCTCTCTCAGTCATCCTGACATAACTTCATAGGAAGCAAGAAGCAGTAAAATCGACCGTCTTGCTTGTTTACAGTCAAATCTTTCTGATTTCCCCCATCCTTCTTTCTCCTCTTTCTCTGTGGGTTGCTACGAGACAAAAATGTTTCGTTTACAACTTCCCATAATTGTTATATATAAGTACTATCACAATACAATGCCACGGCTTAAAGTAATAACAAAGATATTTAGCAGAGCCTCCCATTTTTAACTTGCATATAATCACAAATAAGGACATTGTAAGATTTCTTGCAAGACGCTTGTTTTCGTGAGGCGTATAGAAAATCTAAATGTGCTGCTATTAAGTACCAAGGCGAAGAAAGAATAATTTCGTCATAAATACATGAAAACTAGCATTGGAAGTGAGCGACAAACTATAAAGAAGATGGTTTAATTTATTTATTTGGTGAACTGTACTTCTGAAAGATACATCGAGTAGGATTGCGAAGCTTCTAAGCACCAAATTACAGGCTAGATCCAACTGTCATTTAGTTTACGAGAAGCTGCTATCGAAGCCTATTAGAATAATGATATACTAGTGAGTGAGTATGGAAATTGTTAATGCCGGAGGACGACATGATTGCGATCTGCCTTTACCGACCAGCCAACAACGTTAGAGTAACCTTTGATACTGAGTATAACACAAAAGTTATCACGTGATATTTCAGCTGCTGTCTGTACCGGTGATTCTGATCTATGTTTTATGTTCTGTCATGCAGGAAGTTTCATTTTTTTTTTTTAGAAAACCATCTTTGTTCTTGTCTAATGGGCATTCTCCACTGTCATTTTTCTTTAAACGATACATTCGGTAGCTTAAATTCTCCTACCCTTATAATTTAAAGTAGGTCTGTATTAAGTTATCACTAGAATGATTATGAACATCCGTGCTCTTCGTATTTCTGTTTACTATCACCTAAAATTACGAGACAACGTTGTGTCTTACAAGGAAAATAAATAGGTTGGTACCGTCTAATTCTACAATCTCATATCTTAGCTTAATTGCATGTAACCTTGTTGAAGACTTGTTATGTAAGTAGGAAGGCATATGTGTGTGTGTGTGTGTGTATATATATATATGAGAGGGCAAGAATTGATAGTAACAGTAAATTCTTGACGCAAAACTGAACATTATAGACATTTTTGGATCTAGACTTCGGATTAATTGTCGCCACTGATTTCATATGTCTTTTCTAGACTCTTCCAGATAACGACTCTGCAATAAATTAAACAACCTGTTTATAACATTTTAGACTATCAAATTTCTATAGTTCCATCTATATCTCACGTATCTCATTCCATCGTGCATCTGCCCTTGAAAGATGTATTACATATATGCTGCACTATATATTATTGTGAGAAACGTTCTACGCCAAATTAACTGTTTAAACATAAAGAATGCTGTTGCACCACCTGCTTGAACTTTTCGAATTCTGGCATTTCGCCCACAGAGTGCATTGAAGACAATGGAATAGTTTTTAGAATAAGCGAAATCGGTGTGGTTTTTACAACCTAGGACATCTTTTCTCGAAACAGGGGAGTTCTATTTGTGCTTAAGATTTTAAAATCCTTGCGTGTCACTTTCAGTTCTGTGAAGTTTAAGTTTACTTTTGGATCAGCATTACCTTAGATAAAAATCTGACAAGAAGACGCCAAAACTCTTACTCTATATAAACAACAAATAAACAAAGGGAAGAGATGTCTTAGTCCTGAGATAAACCACAGTTGGACAAATAGGTTCCTGCTGTAGTCCGTCCATAATATTTTGTGGAGGTACATAGGTGTGTCTTATGATGGATCACTTAGATAAATAGATACCTACATATGCTTTGTATTATATATATATATATATTTATTTATCATTATATGTACCCACATGACAACATATGTAGACTTAGAAGATGTGCGCATGAGCACACGAACGCCATATTTATGAGGTTACTCGTGGGGGGTCTCCCCCTCTCTCCTCACCCCATCGAACACCCCCTCTGAAGCCTGACATGTCACAAGACAAAGCATCTGATGGATGATAAATGGTTCTTCCACCAAACGTCACTATGGGGCGACACTACGGTGGGAGGTGGGAGGAAACGGGCAGAGATAAAGTGATGGCGTTTCTCTGGGCAAGGGATGAGCGAGTAGCGAAGGGGCACAAAAAAACACCAGAGATAGGAGACAGTATGCAGAGAGAAGAAATACTTTGTGATGATGAAGAATTTTTCAGAGCCTAAGCAAGAGTGTGGGTGGATATGTAGACACAGAACAGAAAATATGACATATTGCTGGTTTCTAAATATTGGAAAGAGTCAGTGCTCCCTCATAATCCGCAGAAAAAACGTCCAGATTTCTGTATTTACTACAGTGATTCCTTAATTTACGGTGAGGTGGAAGGCACTGACATTTGAACTTGAAATTTAGCTGTTGTGACACACCCCTATCTAGTTAACTAATTTATTTGGAGATGATTTTTCAACGGAGCAATAATGGGTTGTTGGTGTGATCACTAGGATAATAGCTGAACAAACGACGAAACACAGTTCGATTCCCTGAAAGGGCAACATATTTTTCTCTCCTACACAGCTACGACACTGAATCTGCAGTCCAGACAGATTTCCTATACGGTGAGGACTGGGGGAACACAGGAGCGAACAACAGTACTACGATAAAACGAGAAAGAAAAGAAATAAAGCTGTCATGGCCGACATTACAGCAGTCTCCTAGAAGGGGTTTATAATCTCATTCAGAATGGGCTACCTGGCTGAGAACGCAGTGCATTTACATTAGAAAGGCCAATCTGTTACTGTTCTTTAGGCAAGAGATCTGTGTCTATTGTGACAATCATACAATTCATAAAAATATAATGTGCGGCAAATACATAATTTCCTAATGTCACTGTTGATAATTCACATAATTACCACTTGTCTCTACACGGGAAAACGCTACAGGCCTTCGATAATCTAACCTGAGGATTGAGGCTTAATTTTCCTCCGAAGCACTGGATTTCATGGCGTCACGCCCAGTAAGAATCTAAAGTTATACAGATGCCATTTTACAATAATGAATTACATTAAACCTACGACTTAACGTCAGCCATAAAGGTGTGAATTGAATGGTGAGTTAAGAAGGTCGAGGAAGGTTCAGGTAAACCAGGAGAGTTCGAAGCTGAATGGGACTCATCAGTATCTGGTTTGTGGTGATGATTTTAATTCACTTGACGAAAGAAAATAACACTGACGAACAAGACAGGAGCGTTATTAGACGCGACTAAGGAATATGGTCTAGAATAAAAGCAGAGAAAACTAAGTATATGTTCATGTCTTTTGAAAAAAATGCAGGACAAATTATAACATCAAGATGGATGTTAGTACTTTTATATTATGGAAAGTTTAAATATTAAGAAACAACCCTAACAAATTACAACTACTGTCATGAAGATATGAACAAGAATTTAAGCACAGGACATTCTTGCCATTTTTCAGTCCAGATTTTTTTTGTATTCCTGATTTGCTTTTCAAGAATATCAAGATTAGAAAGTACAAATTTGTAATCTGTTTATGTGAGCGACACTTGGTCTCGCACATTGGAGAAGGAACATAAGCTGGGGGTGTTCTGTAGTAAGGAAGATACTTGAGCCTAAGAGGAAAGAAGTAAGAAGGATTGGACTGAACTGTACTCATCGCCAAGTATTATTTGGGCGATCAAACCAAGAAGAATGATACAGGAGGAATATGTGGCACGTGTGCGGGGGAGGAGACGTGCCAGCAGGGTTTGCTAGGCAAAACTGAAGAAAGTAGAACACCTTGCAAAACCTAGGCGTAGGTGGGAGTACAATATTGAAATAAATCTTAAATAAATTGTTTGGAACGGTACGAATTGGGTTGGTCTGGCTCAGGATAGGAAGAAGTAACGGGCTGTTATACAGGCAGTAATGAGACTTCGGGTTCCAAAAATGCAAGGAATTTCTCGACTAGTTGAAGGACTTTGAGATTCGTAAGGAAGGTAGTTCTTCGAAGAGTTAGTTACCCAGTCAGTTCGTTAGAACTGTCGCGGTGTTGTATTCTGACGTGAATGGAACGACGAAAGCACTGAGCCAACATAGCCGGTCTACGTACCAAGCTCAGAACCTGCAGCCATCGTAGCAGTAATCACGTCTGCCAACTGCACAACAGTGATGAATGTAAACATACTTTTCGTTCCACTACATTGATAGAAGCTACAATTTGATTACGTATACTACTAGGATCTTTAACCTGAAATGTAGATCAAAACAGGGCAATCAATTTGGTCTCCTTTCCTCAACCATGCATAAGTAGTGTAATGTTCAAACGCATACTGGCACCCAAACAGGTAAACATAAAAAAGGCAATGTTTTCCCTTCCAGGTATAGCTGCTCTCATTCTTAACCCCAGTGGCAGCTGGAGGTCGGTGGTTAACCTCCCATCCCGTTTGTTTGCTCCCAGGAAAGAACCACGGTACACATTTAATGGAAGGCTCGACGCTTTGAAGAGAAGAAAAATGTCTTTCCCCTACCGGCATTTGAACCACGGACTATCCAACCTGTAGGCTGGTCGCTACAACCACTACGCCACACCAGCTCCACAAATGGATAAAGAGGGGTCAAAAAATGGATTTCAGAAGTGCTGGAAGCCGTGCGTATCCACCGCCATCTGACAAAACAGTAAGTCCAATACCACATCCAAGGTAGTGTCTGCATTAGTGTTTGCAGAACATTCGCTGTTTGACGATTATGATTACGACAATAATAATTTAGTAACGTAAAATCAGCTTAGTGTGAATGATTCCGACACGCTCGGATCTATAATAGTCGATATTTATTAATAATATTCGATTAAATATAAATAATTTATTGTAATCCACGACAGTCAAGAGTAATCCACCGGGCCGATTGCGATCAATAAAAATTAGCACTTGCCGTGTTTACAAAGGGGGTAGAGAGAAGCTTAGTTTATATAAGGTACGTGTTTCAGCGGAAGGTAAAGAAGCACATCGGCTACCTTCTCTATGAGGTAGGAGCTGAAGCTGAAGAAAGAGTTGCGCATTGAACATGCACAAGAACAGAGCAGTACCAAATAGCAGCACTCCGATGGGTGATCTTAATTCCTGGTTTGATCTAAGAATAAAGAAAGGAATAATGAAAAAGACCGTGGTGTATGGCATAATATTAGGGTGTTTTTTTACTGGATCGATAAGTGCCGGTCCGACACACTCGTGAATTTTGATTGGATTTTGTACAGGTTATTATTAATGCGATCACTTGTCCACCTCTTATTATCCATTGTTAACCTTCCCGACAGGCGGCGTAGGACGCAACTCTAGCGGAGGGTCGGGCGACGCATTGGGCAACACGGTAAAACACGAAAAGAAACACCCAATATTATCCATGAATAGTACAGGCACGCGGCTGGTACTTACTCACTCACTCCATGGTGCAGAGTCCTTCTTGAGAAACTAACTGGTTTGCAGCTAGTCAAGAAATTCCCCGCATGTCACGGAACCCCAAGGTTCATTACCGCACCCACAAGCGTCCGCCACCTGTCTCTATCCTGGGCCAGCCCAATCCAGTCCATATACCCACATCCCACCTCCCGGAGATCCGTCCTAATAGTATTCACCCATCTACGCCTAGGTCTCCCCAGTGGTCTCTTTCCCCCGGTTCCCCACCAAGACCCTATACACCCCCCTATCCTCACCCGTACGCGCGGCTGGTAGTGTACATTATTATTATTATTATTACGGGCCGGGATAGCGCAGTCGGTATGGTGACTCGCTACGGGCCGGGCAGTCCGGAGATCGAATCCCGGTGGGGGGCGAGATTTTCCGCACCCGTCCAAACTGGCCCTGGGGTCCACCCAGTCTCCTATACAATGGGTACTGGGTTTTTCCAGGGAGTAAAGGGTCCGGGGCGTGGCGTTGACCACCCACACACATCTAGCGCAGAGGTTGAAGAAAGAGTAGAGCAATACATCTACTTCCCCTCTGGGCCTTTGTGGCCTGCTCTAGATTGAACTTTACTTTCCTACTACTACTACTACTACTACTAATACAACTACTACTAGGTAAAAGTAAAGTGATCCCGTTACAGGCCCGGTGTGGCCCAGAGGGTGGGTAGAGGTATAGCGGCACTAGGATGGGTGAGTGGTCAGCAGCACGCCCCGGCCGCACTTTACCCCCGGGAAAGACCCGGTACCCATTTTACAGGAGGCTGGGTGGGCCCCAGGGCCGGTCTGGACGGGCGGCAAAATCTCGACCCCACCGGAATTCGATCCCGGAACATACAGCCCGTAGTCAGTTGCTATACCGACTGAACTACCCGACCCACTACTACTACTACTACTAATAATAATAATAATAATAATAATGACGCTATTGTCAAATATCTTCTCAAAATGTTTTAACTCGAAGTTTCGGGATTAATTCCAATACATAGTAGTAGGAAGGGTCCGTCTATATCTTTTTTGCGATAGTGATTACGCTGATAATAATGTACAGAACGTGTAAACCCCTTTTGGGGAATTCACGTCAATCATATTATTGTCCTGCTGTACAGCGATAGAACTTGCACGGTGTCACAAAAATTCAATATGACTGACAGCAAATTATGTCCTTTTATCCGCCCACTCAAAAATGTTTGATAATAATGCCAGCTTGTTCGTCTCTCAGAATCCCTTCCATTAACAGCCCGCCATATTCGAAGCTTTGAAGCATAACAAAACATAAAAATGCTTATACAATACAAGCAGCATGTAACTCATTTGTTTAAATTTCATTAGCGAGAGAAACGGATTTGTGTTTCTACTTGCTAATAACATGATTATGTCACTAATAAATATTTCTCTTAATTTAGAAATGCTGTTTTCCCGTCATCAAACATTGCCCTATCTTTCTTCCTGCTTATTTTGCCACTCCATGCATAACCCTCTCTCCAGCAAATCTCCTGTCTATCTGTTTTTCTTAAAGCTGAAAAAAATCTTTTCTTAGACGCGTCCGTTGTTTTGGTAGCAAGTAGCAACACACTGGAGAGAAAGAAAAATCCAATTTCCCCCCAGCAGGGGTGCAGACGTACAGTTTCCACCAAGAATTAGTTGCCACGAATGACTAATATAAATTCTTCACAAGAAGACAGACTAAAACAAATAATGCTTTCGAATGTCTATCACTAGTCCTTTGTAGTCTAGAGTCCAAGGTTAGATCCTCGACCAACATTCGGCACTCCCGACTGGAATTTTTCAGTCTGTCCAGGCAACTTTGGAATGTAGCCGAGATGAGACCACGACCGCTTTGTATTATATGCTTTTAATTCAACTTTTGTATTCATGCTTATTTTAGTTGGCATTAGCAGAGAGAGAGAGAGTGTTGTTAAATAACAGACAAAGTTTTACAGGTTGAAACAAGCCGGCCCGGCCAGTCTAGCAGCAGGTAACAGTATTGGTCTGACAAATACCTGACGCTGGATGTGTAGTTTTGAGCTCCTGATGATGGACGGAAAACCCGTCTGAAACATGTTGAGCATCTTACAGAAATAAATAAACTAAGAGACGTCTCATCTTATTGTGTTTGCTCTACGAATATAGAAGAAATAATCCGTAAATTCGCAAAACTTCTCTGTAGACGGTTATTTTAAACACTGTACTGTGCTTTTGGGTTCTACGATAATGGAGTAACCCTTCACTAGCTGGCCAACCATCAAATTCCGAAATATTGGGCTTATTATTATTTTTTTCACGTGCGGCCCGCGAAAAATGACGGATGTGGCACTTTGCCATAAAAAGTTTGGACGCCCGTGCTCTAGACAAAAAATTCTGGTCTCAATTCAAGTTCCAAACGGGGACGCGGGGACCTCATTATATAGCGACATAGAAACAGAAACTATTTGACTTATTTAATAGGGGGGCAGAGATGAAGAATTGGAATGTCCTTTTCGCTACCAGACCGAAGTTTCCAGCAAATTTCTCAGATACGTAAATAGCTATGTGGCTGATTACAGTTATGTCTTTGAGCAGTACGTAACTGCTGGAACGAAGACATTTAGCTATCAAAAACTGTATCTTCTCTTACAGTACGCGAAAGTTTCACATATACCCACCATTTGAAGATATTCTAAGTAAATGTTATCTAGTCCCCCAAACTCACACCTTTTTGCTTTAAGATTGGCTTAATACCATTCTTTTATATAGTCCTATATCTCCGAAACGCCTTCACTCTTCAGGTTCGCCGACTTGATTGTTGTATCACATGGTAATTTTCTGTTTAGATACCGTACAGGAACAAACGCCTGTATCAATATTTCGGAGGTATTCGCTTCCTTGTCATTTAGCTTCTCTGACTTAGAACCATATAGAGTCTTAAATGATTTGCCACAGACAGGAAAGGAAGAACTAACTTTATCAAAATCCGAAATTAAAATCTGAAAATATATTTAAAAAAGTTGAATTCGTCTTGCATCTCCTTCGATCGTGATATATGTTCCCCACACCTCCTGCTCCTAGATTGTGTGACTGCAGTTGTAAATGATCTGGTGGAGTAACTGTGCAATTATCCTTTACGTAACTGTTTCAATTCTGACATTTCCTCTCTAATTAAGGCTTCTGTTGTGCAGTTTTTTTAATATGTATTGGTATTTGCTGTCAGTGACTATCCTTATTTTCTTCCCAAATAGGGATAGGAACTCCTTCGAGGAGGGAGCAAGAGTTCGAGCCGCTCAAGTCATCGCCGGTCTAGCGTCTTAACACACTACGATTTCAGTGCATGGCTTATTTTATGTGACAGAATAAACAATTTCCTTTCTAAAATACACGGACAGAGTATCTGTTTATAAGAGTGTAACGAGTCTAGCTTTATAGGAACTTCACTTTATGCAAATAATTTTAAATTTTTACCAAATTTATCTTTGTGGTAACAAGCTACGAGCTGTTATAAATGCATTATTTAAGACTGTTGAAAAGTAGGATGACATAAAAACTGTTTTTGGAAATGTGGCCAAGAATTGTACAAACATGTCTCATTTTCTCCCATGTGTTGTTACTTTCAAGAATTCGATTAATTTGTAGTGAGAATAAACCTCAGTCACTAACAGCGAACATCATATAACATTGCACTCTTAGCAGAACCACAAGTGGACTGGTGCACGCAGTGCGGGCAAACTCTAAACCTGAGCCAACCCAAAACACATGCAATGAGACGAGCAATCATGGCGAGGTTTCAAACTAACCTCCTTCCCTCTCACAAGCAACTTCCACCTCGTCTTATTCCTCTTCTTTTTTGGCGTCGGTAGCGTCACGACGTCCATGCCCTTCTTACCCCACCTCCTCATCTCACCCTGCTTTTCTTTTCCTTCTATCCGGCTTGGGATTTGATGTGAGCGGGGGGTGGGGGTGGAAAAACACATCCATCTTTTTTTTTCTTTCTCTGTTCTTTTGCGAAAGCTGAGAGATTGCTGGAAGCGTACAGGAAAGAAAGAAGGTTTTAGAAGGTTCTGTAGGCGAGGGGATGGGATTTTGGGATGTGGTATCACAGTAGGGTGCCCCCTGGGGTTCCTTTCCTCCTTACGACGTCCCTTGAACCAACCAACCCCTGGACTACTCCCTACTGAGCGACGCTTCTTTCATTAGTGCTGGGCGTCTCTGTGAGTAAAGCCCAGTATTGAGGTTGAGGAATTACTTCCCTCCTCATTTCTTCCCTCCACCAGCCTGTCTCTGTTAGGTCCAGCCACGCTGTAGTATCGGAAACATCCCCTATCTTCAAGTTTATCCCATCACCCAAACAACACCCACAGCCCTCGTAATGAACAATCATCTTAGACGCTTCCGGTAGTCACTGAGAAAGAGTCATCCTGAGAGTTACGAACTGTTTGGGAAGGGATTTCCTTCGTTCGCACAGTATAGAACTCCAGGGATTCAGTTTTCCTTACCCGACTAGCCATATTTTCTTAATCAAACAATGTTCTGATGCCAAGCCACAGATTTCACAACCATTAAAACAGAGTGTTTAACAATTTAACCAAAACTTACTCAATGATCAGACTGCCGGCTCCACTTTGCGAAGGGTTTGTGGTTTCCCTTAACGTCTCACAGCTTATGCTAGGGAACTACATTGAATCACATCATAACCGCCTTCTTTTCGTGACTATCTTTACAACGCATTAGACAAAATGATAGTGATTTTAAATACTCCCAAGTTATAAAATTATTCTATTGAAAACAAAACCTTACCACTTGAAACGATTCTTCCAGGAGGCGTTACTCTCTTAGTCTTTCAAACAGTATTTCTTCCAAAGCTTCCTAACGTGCTTGCTTATGCTGTCCGATCTGCATGCCCGTGTTATATAATCTTCTAACGTATAGCACCAGTACAGCGAATTTCATCTCATTATCATCTATTTAATTAATATATCCTAAGCGGAATATTGCCCTTAAAAATTTTAAATCATTCAGGCTGGAATTTTGTTCAACATAAATATAAAAATTGAATTCTGCTCTAAAGTAAAAACGCACAGCCTCCTGTATAAAGACCAGTAGGTGAGTGCTATTTAAGGAAAGCCCACTGTTTCCTTTTTTCCAGATAATGTTCGAAATGGACCGTTTAAACAAGACCGACGTATACAAACGCTAATAGTTACCGAATAACTGCAGAAATTTCAAGGGTTAAGTCTTTCTAAATCTTGCCTTACTTCTAAGTAGAATTATCTCAGATCAGCACTACAACTTCAAGTTATTAAAATATGTCGAGCTGCAATATTTCTTTCTTAAGGGCAAACATACTCAATCTTATTCATTATAAATTCAAAGTTAATTACCAAAGAAAACCGGAAATTAAGATTCATATCAAGCTACCGTCTCTTTCGCAATTCAGATTGTCGTATGATCCTGATACAATAGCCTAGATCTATTCAAATGCCCCTAATGAGTACCCTACCACCTACAATACAACATACCGCCCTTTCCTCTGTATTGGACATGGGAACCACCCCCTCCGAAGCCGTCTGTCTGTATGCATTGTTATGCTATTGTTTATCACCTCCTTTGCTTATAGAAGCTCCATTGTATCGTGCAGCCGAGAACAATAATAAGCAAATCAGGCGCGTTATATGGGGGGATGACGTCTCGGTAGGGTTTCTATATCTGAATGCTTTTGAGCCCGGTCTCCTCTTTCAGTGGAGGAGGGTTGGGTGGAAGGGATAGGAACCCTCAATCCAATCATCGTCACTGCATGAATCCATCCCCTCACCACCCCCTGTTCCAACAGCTTTCCGGTTACCCAGTTGAAGTTTGTTCGTAATTGTTTATGTTACAGCAGGTTTCTAAAATCTTTGGCTAGCCCTTCGCGTGAAAAGTGTACATGATACAATGTGTCTTGCCTAAGCCACCATCCATAAATATATTCCCTGTCCGTTTACAAAAGAATACACCTCGCAGTAAAAATCAATGATGATGTGATGATAGCAATAAATATAATAAATTTGGGGGTGAGAAAGCTACTTGTAATGCGCAGATAATTAGGCGAATAAAAGCGGAGCTGTACAGCACAGCTAATGTTTAGAAAATGTTGCATTGTTGGTGCTACGTGTTTCGGCTCATATATAATCCATCATAAGTAAAATATACCTAAAAATTTGAGAAGTTAAATTCATTATCGCCATTTTATAATCTTCCATAAAATTCTAGCCAGGAGTTGAAGAATAAAATACCAACTTGTTGTCACTTGTTACTTTATTTCACTTCTTATGTACTCAACATGTTTCGGATATTAATATATCCATCATCAGGAACGTGCGACTGTGCTGTTGAATTACCACATCGGTCGTTTTGTTCTGGGTTCGTTGTGTGTTGGAAATTTGGTGCGGTTGGGTTTGAGTAGTGTCCGTGTTGCAGGCTGAAGCTTCAGCCTGCTCAGCCTGCAACACGGACACTACTCAAACCCAAACCACACCAAATCTCCAACACACAACGAACCGAGAACAAAACGACCGATGTGGTAATTCAACAGCACAGTCGCAAGCTCCTGACGATGGATATATTAATATCCGGAACATGTTGAGTACAAAAGAAGTGAAATAAAGTAACAAGTGACATCAAGTTGGTCTTTTATTCTTCAACTATTACAATGATGCAAGGTCCAATAAACATAAGATCTAGCCGGGAGATTTGTGTTCGGATAGCAGATCCCGAAGAGTAGTTATTTCATTCGGGCTTAGAATTCGATGTCTAATTAGGCAGGACATAATCAGATGGTCGAGTTTCTGACCTTGTGAACAGTGACAACAGAAAAATAACATTTATAACTAAATCACTATATCAGGTAAAACAGACAAATATTACAGGTCGCAAATTTGCTTTGCGCTGGAGAAATTATCCCTGTACAGAGAAGTTTGTTACCCGGTTAAGAAGGAATATTGGTAGCTAAGGACTGACTGACAACCCGTTAGTTTCTAATGTCGTCACAGTTCTTTCTAACACTTCTATTCTGTGCCACGTTGCTTAGGGATGGAGATAGGACGTGTTATACATTATAAGTCTTTATTCCTTGAAGTTTTTTTTTTTTACATTCACAGACTCGCATCAGTTTTAAGGGCATTCAGAATGGGAATTCGCTCTTGTCTGTTACGCTTCGAAATCCAATTTAATGCCAAATTCTACAGTTATAGAGTGCGTCAGGCAACTGTATATTTGCCACTGTTTGTTTCTCACTTCCCTCTTTTTAACAGTCCTGGTTCCTGGTGGAGGGTGTATTTAGGCTATAAGGGGGGGGGGGTACACATTAGTTAGACAACTTCGCAGACAACCACGCTATTAATAGAACTTGAACAAAGTAAGACACACATATTTCCGCGTCCCTACAAACAGCAGTCAGTATTCTTAGCTTTTGAAGATGATGGAATTTAAATAGAAAGAAAATGAATGAAATCATGTTTTTCCTGTCTGTCAGAAACCCTGCCACCCCCCCCCCCACTCACCCCCCAAAAATCTTCATTCTTTCAGTTTCACTTTATGTATTTTTGTTTATCTTGTTCCTCTCCTTTTTGTGTTAGTTTTTAGTTACCTGCGCAGCCTTTTAAACTGTTTCATTTGTGGTCAGGAATTCGTCACTTCCGGTATCTCTCCGTATTACACAGCATTATAAAATATCATAGGCTCGTGTAAAACAGTAAACTTATTTTTTTCTTCTAAACAACTGATAAAGAAGTACAGTGTGAAGGCGTGGTGTGGATTCATCTGGCAATAGGTTGGAACCATTCGCGAGCTCTATGATAAATTTTTAAGTGTATCATCCTGTTGATGACCTTGAAAGGGTGAATGTTATTTTCTGAAGTACGATTCTGATAGTTGAAAAAAGAGAGACCAACTTGATGTCACTTGCTTTATTATTTCATTATTTAATGCTCAACATGTTTCGGGTGTTAATACATCCATCCTCAGGAGCTTGAGAATTATTTGTTGAGTTATTTCATGGGTTGTATTGCTCTGGTTCGATGTGTGTTGGTGTTACGTTGTGGTTCGGCTGACGTGGTGTGGTATCCGGATGCAGGCTTCACACATCGAACCAGAGCAATACAACCCATGAAATAACTCAACAAATAAGTCGCAAGCTCCTGAGGATGGATGTATTAACATCCGAAACATGTTGAGCATTAAATGAGCATGAAATAATAAAGCAAGTGACATCAAGTTGGTCTCTCTTTATTCAACTATCAAGATGATGCACGGTCCAATGAACATAAGTTACGATTCTGTTGTCTGTTCTTAGCTAAAATGTAGCTAAACTAAACTAAACTCCGTGGCCTTAG
>Ga0131853_10013004_pt1 | contig 15246 bp, 5 predicted proteins | sample TergutLab28metaG_FD_92764 | JGI IMG/M metagenome (GOLD analysis project Ga0131853, IMG submission 92764) | Labiotermes labralis P1 segment gut microbial communities from Petit-Saut dam, French Guiana - Lab288 P1 (version 2) (version 2) | ecosystem: Host-associated > Arthropoda: Insects >...
GGGGGGGGCGTGTGTAGGTGTGTGTGTGTATGGCGTGTGTTTGTGTGTGTGTGTGTGTGTGTGCGCGCGGGTGTGTGGGTGCGTGTGTGTGTGTGGGTGGGTTCATGCGTGGGTGGGGGTGGGTGCGTGCGTGTGCGTGCGTTTGCGTGTGTATGTGCGTGTATGTGGGTGGGTGCGTGTGTGTGTGTGTGGGTGCGTGTGCGTGTGTTTTGGGGGGGGGTGGGTGTGTGTGGGGGGGGGTGGGTGGGGGGGGGTGTGTGGGGGTGGGGCTGACTCTGAGGCTACACATAATTTGTGGTTAATTTTAGAAAATAGTTTATAAAAATCATGCCATAAATGTAATTACAACATAAAATTGTTTGCAACTGCATGTACTATATCTACATATAAATGTAATGACATGTTCTAAAAATCACTCCGTCAATCTAAATCAAAAAGTCTAAACTTACTAATCTTAGTAATTAACCAACTTAATGCGCAGATTCTTGTTTGATAATGAGTTTTTTATATTCCTGTACATGTTTCGAGCACTATTGTGCTCATCATCAGGAGGTCAAATTGTATTATACAGCATCTGGTATCGTCACACTCTGTATGTGGCCGTCCGGTGCGCAGGTTGAGAGAGGACGGCCACCTACAGAGTGTGAAGATACCAGATGCTGTATAATACAATTTGACTTCCTGATTATGAACACAGTAGTGCTCGAAACATATACCGGGATATAATAAAATCATTATAAAACACGAATTTGTGCATTAAGTTGGTTAGTTACTAAGATTTTACTTCGATGCACGACCAGCAAAACGTCAAAAAAAAAAAAGTCGAAACTTATTGTTTTTAAGCTCATCTGATACTTCCGAAGTTTATTTCAGTTTTCATAATTCCAATGCATTAGATATCAGCGTATTCCAGTGGTTGTTTTCGTATGAAGGGCAAATCGCGCAAAACGTTTAATATTGTCGCTTCTGAAGAGTCCGTTTGTTTGTTTGCTCTTTTTTTTTTTATTTCGATTTGGATGGAATGCAGACCAGCAACTCTACTTTTAAATGCGCCTCTTCTTTCTTCAAAATCTGTCATGCAATAAACGCTACTGAAACAAAAATACTTCCTTTTTACTACATACGCCTTGGAGCCGGGTTAGCGTAGCCAGTAAAACGACCATGCTACGGGATGGGCAATCTGGAGCTGGAATCCCAGTCGATGCAAGAGGATTTTTCTCTTCTCCAAAACGTTACGACCGGCGCTGGGGCCCTTCCAGCCTCCCAATACGTGGGTACAGGGGTTATTTCCTCGGGTTTAAAGCGATCGTAGCGTGAAGTTAACCACTCACTTCCACGATATGCTGAAGTTAGGAATGAGCGGAGCTCTACCTCTACGCCCCCTATATGCCTTCATTGCGTGGGCAGATTATTTTTCGTTCTGTGCAGCCATAATTCGAAGCATTTTAAGGTCTGGTACTTATATTGAAGTCATGTCATTAATGACATGACTTCAAAAGGAAAACCTGAAGGGAAAAGACTTAAGAGACCTGGGCATAGATGGAAGTCTAAGACTAAAATCGTTGTTAAATATGTTATATAAGGGTGTGGACTGGATTATTTGCAATTGGACCTAATGGTGATGTTTTGTGAATATGGTAATGAACATTGGGGATTCGAAATAAGTTGGGAATTTCCTCATTACCTAAACCACCGTGAACTTTTAGAGAAGGGGTTATCTGTTGCTCGGAGTTACTTGTAATTTACGGCCAGTTTTACTTGAAGATATCCCACAAATGTGAGCACCTAGAGGCCCTTTGCTGGGGAACACGCCTGCTTTAACAAACGTGTCATTCAACCAAGCTTGTTCTTCCAGTCCCAAGGTGCGTTGTGGCGCCAGAATCCGATGCCCATGGCATCATGCAGGCTTGGCCCCTCCGAGATATCCAGTGGCGACTGCTCTAGCGTGTTCAGACATGTTAAGATATGGAGTCGAAGTTACATTCAGTTTTGTTGCTTGAAAATTGCTGTCTCCTGAGATGCGAAGCCATATAGGTTGTAGATATGAACCAACAGAAGGAGAAAGGTTCTCCTAAAACATCGTTATCCTTCTACCAAGCTAAACGGCCTTAATGAACGTCGTGGTCAAGTATGCAGTTCTCCTGCTTCCTATTCGAAAGGTGGAGTTTTCGAATTTCTATCCGGTTACCGGCTATCGTAACAGACATTTTCGTTGTTTTACGTAGTCCCTCCGGGTGCCGAGATAGAGTAGTCGGTATAGGGACTCGCTACGGGCTGGACGGTCCGGAGATCGAATCAGGGTAGGGGCGAGATTTTCCGCACCCGTCTAGACCAGCCCTGGGGCCCACCCAGCCTCCTATACAAAGGTTACCGCGTCTTTCCCGGAGGTAAAGAGGCTAGGGCGTGGCTCTGACAACCCACCCCCATCAAGCGCCGAGTTTAAAGAAATAGTAGAGCTAATACCTCTACTCCCCCTCTGGGCCTCCGTGGCCTGTTCTATGGTGAACTTTACATTTTACTTTTGATTGAAGTCATCCCGATGTGTTAAGAGTTTAAATATTAAAAGATAAAAACAGTATACGTCAAACACACCATTTATTGTATGGAGGCTACATGTTTCGACCCCTTGTAGGGTCATCATCAGGCCTTCTTTGGAATCAAGTCAGTGAATGCTGCGTACATGTTGGGGTCCCAACTATGCTCACAAATAGCAGAAACATAACATATCTAACAACTGAATTACATAAAATAGATGTGATTGTTTAAAATTTAAGAGGTAAAATATAGGCTGAGTTATGTGGAAATCGCGGGTATGGTAAAGCAGTTCACTTTGGCCTGTGTGGGCTTCTGAAGAAGTCACATTTGTCCCTTGTTAACGTGAACTTTATGGTGTTACAAGTAACATCTGGCAGTCTCGGAGAAGCGGGGCGTATCTTGTCGAACTACTGTATGTTACGGATATGAGGTGTTGTGTTGTGTGTGTTTGACGTATACTGCTTTTATCTTTTAATATCGACCTTTTACCTTTACCTTTTACATAGTCCCTCGAAATGCAAAGGGCAGTTGTATACTAAAAATTAATGCAGCCTTCACACCTACCTTTATTATGAAGCAATGATTGCTTTTTCATAAAACACTTCGTGTTTCGACCCTTATGGATCATAACCAAGGTTAAGGATTGCACCTTAAGTTAGGCCACGACAGCCTTCCCCAACCTTGCCAATTTAATTATGATTCATTGATCATCTTACGGCTGATTATATATATATATATATATATATATGACGTTATGGATTGCTAAAAGCGTCTATTTGAATATGCATATAAGATAAATAAATATAAATCGCCACATTTCGTAATCCTGCTGCTTATTGCCATGGGAATTTCAAGTTCATTTAGCAAAGATGCTGTAACCCTGAAGACGGAGGCAACAAGGTCCTCCGAAATGTTCGTATCACATGACGTCAAATAATGTAATAATTATGCTTATTGCTGATCGAGGACTTGCTTCTTTTCCGCAATGTCTCCGGCTCAAAATTAGGACCAAAGACCAACTATCCGGACATGTTTTCTCGGTTTTCCTCCGTCCGTTCAAGAAAATGCTGGGCCGGTAAGTTGAATCACAGCACGACCGTTTGCTCTCACATCGTTTCAAGCTAACTAATTATTCCATCCTTCGACGATACGTAGTCTGACTACCGACAGCGACCTTATATAAACCAAATATTAATCGGTCGCATACGTGCGAATAATACAAATTGAAGATGGTTTTGTTAGCGGGATGTGTGTTCCGCACTTCTGTACGTAATACAACTATCCAGTTTGTTATTTAGATTAGCACACCAACTAATGCACATATATAAAATTTTTTACATTAAAACATTTAAAATCGCTCCAACATGTTTCGATCATAAGATAATCATCTTCAGGGAGCTACGCTGTTCCTTGCTAAAGTCACATTTTTAAAATACACTCACTGGTTGATTTTCTTATATTAATTTGGTGTTGTGGCAGCATGTCATATTGTGTAAGTCGTACGCCACTGAGAGTGTGATTGGCTATAGCCAGGCGCACTCTCAGTGGGGCACGACTTACACAATATGACATGCTGCCACAACACCAAATTAATATAAGAAAATCAACCAGTGAGTGTATTTTAAAAATATGACTTTAGCAAGAACAGCGTAGCTCCCTGAAGATGAATTTAGGATCGAAACATGTTGGAGCGATTTTAAATGTTTTAATGTAAAAAAATGTTATACATGTGCATTAGTTGGTGTGCTAATTAAATGATTCAACGAAATGCACGGTGCAGCGATGAAGATATCCAGTTTGGTATTTAGATTAAATTTATGTTTTTTATAAGTCTGTTCAATCGTAAGCTAAAAAGTCGAAGATCGTTTTACGGGTTAGATTCGTGTTCATAAGAAGAATACGGCTGTTTGTTCCCTAGGATTGTGGTCTTAGAACTGTTTGGTTGCTAGCATTGTTTGTCTTGAACTCCTTGGTCCTTACGTTTGTGCGCCTTGAACTGTTCATTCTCTAGGGTTGTGTTTCTCAAATAGTTATTCTCTAGCATTGAGTGACACGGACTGTTTCCCTCTAAGGTCTGTCTTCTTTGAATATTTAGTTACTAGCACTGTGTGTCTTGAACTGCTTGGTCCATAGAATTGTGTGGCTTGGACTCTTTGGTCCACAGGACCGTGTTCTTGAAAGTGTTTGGTTCCTAAGATTCTGTGCCTTGAACTGTGCAGTTCCGATGATACTCTACACTGAAATCTTGTTTACATTGCTATAAATCCGTCCTTGTCCCTTTCTCTGCATGACCGAACTACTGGCTGGATGCCTGCCTGCCCGCCCTGTGTTTAATATCTGTCAACTACAACATCAATCTTCAACAGCAAAACTAAGAGCAAGACGGACAAGGAAGAAGCAGAAAAACGCGTAAATAACTCAACGGTTTTATATAAACGGATCGTGTCAAAACAAAGCTCTTCTTTATGGCTCTTTCTTGAGCCCTAGCTGAGGACATACACTGACACTTTTGTATGATAACTTCAGGTCGGTTTCTTACTTGAAATGCTTCGCATCAGTCAGGAAAATCGCTCTGTGTACATGATGGCTTCAAGAGGATTTGTCACAAATCATCACGCTATACGTAGGATGATTCGTATTATAGATTAGGTGAATCAGAATATGGGGTCATTATTAGGTTATATGCACACATTAACTAAACTGAGGCTTATGGCTAAGCAGCGATAAATTTAAGCTGAATGCAAGCCTTGTAGAACTTAAAATTCCCCGTACAGGACAGCAAACATCGCTTTCGGGCCTTGTGACCAGAACCCCCCGTGTGAGTGGACTCCTGTCTACAATCAGATCACCTATTTTGCGTTCCAAGCAGTGGCATTTCCAACAAACGTACCTTCGATCCCTGTGACTGATCAGGCAAAAAAAAAAGAGAGGTCTTTCTCTCTTTGGTTGATCGGTCCTGTAGACAGGCCGTTACATAATCCTCATCTGTTAAATTCAATTAAAATCTCACTGCAAACAAATCTCCCACAGCGAGAGAAACTTAAAAAGTCATGTACGGTTCGTGTCAAAAGATTAGTACCGTATCCATGGAAATTTAAGGCCAATGACAATTACGAATAGAGAATCTTGGTTTTTTTTCAAGCGTCCAAATCGCCTGGTTTTGCGGAATGAAATAACACGAATGTCACAACTGAACAGAAACAAATGAATTTTGGTAAATTACAAGAGATTATTTGCAATTACGTTCAAGACATAGTTACACCTTTGAACATCTACTGCACACCCAGTGAGGTTAAACATGACTCTACACTATTTCTTTGCTCACATATGCTAAGGGGTGGCATCCCTGGGCTTTGAAATGGATTTTTGGCTAAAAATGATGAAACAAGAAAGTACGTTATTTGACTTTTACCGAAACTTTCACAGTAGTGTGTTTTAAATTCACTCGGGGGAAACAAAATTGTATACATTTATTGATATATATTGTATATATATATATGTACATATATATATGTATACAGAGAGAGAGAGAGAGAGAGAGAGAAAGCTTAAGGCTGTAGATTAATCCGTTGGTCCCTTTTTTTACCTTTTTTTAACCGAAAATGGCGCAATTGACGTCACTGTTACTGTAGACTCGTAACGCAAATTTATTGTGCCATTTCCATGCTGTTCTAACGAAAAATGTCACGGTGCTCCCTCGTTCTGTCTTCATCCCGCACGTGCTCACACGCCGAAGCGTCGCGATTCTCATGTTCTTATATCCCTATTTGGCGTTTCAGAATTGTATTACGAAGATTTTAATGGTTACCGGAAACTGTTTATTGGAAACGGAGGAGGGGTTAGATATGAATGGAGCAAGACCCACTCCCTTCACATATCTTCATGGCCTTCACAGGGACAACTTTACATTCGCTTTTGACACCTGAGCTAACATAAACAAAACCTATCCTTTGGTCACATAATGTGTTTATTTACTTCCTATGATTTTCCATATATTTACTTTTATAATGCAGACGGACCGTGTTCTCTGTGATGTAGGAACTAGTCGAGAACTTTCAGAGCCAAAAGTTCTTTCCTCCCCCCCCCCCCTAATGAAAGTATCGTCTCACTCTACGCTCTTCCATTTTCTTTTCTCATGTCTAATCGTCACGTATCATATTCTTTTTGCTCCTGCCCCTTCTTAATTTTTCTCTTTCCTTTGCGTCTCTTCTAACTTCTTTTATGTGCTACTTGATCCAGTCGTTCTCCGCCTCCTGTTTTCTGCATAAATCGGAACTCAACTTAAGTATAGTGGCTTTCGTTGGATTCAGTATTATAGGCCTAATCCTGTCATGTGTGTATGACATGAGCCATGTGTTCTGAACGACAACAATTCACAAACTACCAATAAAACAGGAACCTACTATTTCTTATTTATGTGAAATACTGTAGGCTGTACGCTATTTGAAACACACAGCTGAATCCCTTCTGCTTGATTTCATTTTTGGGAAAGGGCGGTTCTCGTAGTAAGCGTACGGTTTTGTGAGCTTTCTGAGGAGAAGAAATCTGCAAGCCATGCGCCTGCGCCCTGCGGTTTGGCCATAGCGCAGCACCCATGAAGACTGACCTTCACTAGGCATGCAAATTATATAGCATTATTAAAATTAGCATTATGCCAACACAATGCACTCAGGTGTTTCGCGTGGTTCTCAAAATAAATAATGATTGTTTCTCTACGCTGTGGTACGCGAAGAGTCGTCTGGTGGTAGGCGAAAACATTTAGGAATGAGCTTTTTCCAACAATTCAATTTTAGACAAGTTAATTGCACTATTGCAAGAGTTTAAATATTTATAAATTGTATACTAATATACTGTTTTATGGTTCAAATACGAATACAGTCTATTTTTTGTTGTTTAAATCGCGACTGAAGGCCGAATACTGCAACATTAATCGCGTCAAACAGCGTGTCAGAAGAACAGAACAGAGGTTCTTCAAATATCCTGGTTATTCGTCTGTGACGAGGATCATTACTGAGGGAGAGCTTTGCAGAGCTGGGTCCAGAGCTGTGCAGAGTCATAAACCCATGCAAACTCCCTAACCTCTGACACCTGGTTGCGCACTTTGAGGGCCGATGAGGTTCATAATTGTAATATTAGGTTACTTTTGTGCACAAAAATATTATATTATATTATATTATATTATAAGTCGTTTCTCTGCAATGTCATTAATCAAGACCGAACAGAGAAACTGCCTGCAGCTTAAGTCGGACTGGAATTCTCTGCCAATACTATGTCAACTAGAATCGAGCAGCTGGTGTAATCAACATACACAGCGCAGCACTGTAATTAATTTTAGGTCTATTTCATGTTCTGTCAAAACTTTTACTTTGACATTTTAGTAGTAAAATACATCGTTTTACACGGAATATTCACTGCACAAGGCGTTATATAAGAGAAGTAGAAACTGCGAAATTTGAGGCTTTTACAGCATTTTTTTTTTCGCTTATTAGCAAGTTTGAATACTTCAGTCCCGCTATCCAGCGAAACAGCCCGGAAGACTAGGATCATCAGAGTACAGATTGCTCTTATTAACATGTTCAGTATCTCGTGGTACGAGAGAGAGAGAGAGAGAGAAGAAAAAGGCTTTTTAATAACACTGCCATACAGCGTTGGGACAGCGTAGTTGGTAAAGTGACCACGCTGCAACCCTAAGGTCGATGGTATCCAGAATAACACTTGGGCCTATCCAGCCTCTTATTCGATGATTAACAGGGGCTGTTCCTCCGGGGTAAAGTGAGCGGAACGTGAAGCTTACTACCACTACCACATAGTGCTGAGGTTGAGATATACAGCAACTCCCCCATTTGCCTTCATATTATGAAGAGGGACGCTTTAGGTGTACCTGTACATGTACTTTCTGTTGTCCTATACAGCGCTGGTGAATAGTAATTCGTCGTCTGTGAGATAGGAAGTGAATTTCTGTCAATATTGTACTTAGAAAGCACTGTTTATTGTTTAAATACCGCCTGCTTTGGTGATCAGAAATTGTTCATTTTTCGTATACAATCTGTGTTTCGTATGACTCTGACCATAAGGAGCGATTAATCTCTAACAGCAATATAAAGGAGATGTAGAGTGTTTTGTGTGAGGTAGGAGTTCCATACGTACATAAACATTCTTCGGATTTACCTCAGGTGTGGTCAGCAGGCAACCAGAGCCGGGTGCGGTGTCCGTTGGAAGGTGCCATACATTGCTTGGCTACTCCAGCTTTAGGCCACAATGAATCTTAACTTCAAAAGTTTGGCATTCAGCTACATAAAAACACGAAACCCTGAAAAGTACTTAAATTATATCAAAAGAAGTCAGTTTATACTTAACAGGAATCACATTCCCGTCTCCATCACAAAGGCCAACCCGTTTACTGTGTTCAGGAATTAGTCGCTGTTTATTTTGGAAATCTTACTGAACACATAGGCCAAAACACACTGTGTGGGCAGCAGTGTTCACTGATGTTAAAACGGATAGTACACACAGTTGCCACCACCAAAGAAAAGTTTAAATTGGTGCGCACACCTCTTGTTTTGTTGTCAAATGTCATACATTTGTGAAACCTTATTGATTGAATCGACAGCATGTGCCAGGCTGAAGCAGCCTTATTCTCACTAATGAGTCCCATTCTTGCATTTGAAGGGAGTCCGTTTCTGTAAATTACGTGATTTGGTAGCGTCATCATGTCGCGGACAGCCTGCAGCACGAGGCACAATTATGCAGGCGGTGAGGTCAGCGTCCGCAGGATGTGCCTCAATCTCGGCACACGCAATGGAATTCCCGATGCCCCTTTCTACTGGTCATTACAAAGCGGATGAACTGAAAACAAATAGCTGATTCTGAATTTTTCAGTGTGTTGTGCAGCACAACTCAGCGATCGGACTGTTATCACAAAAGTAGGAGGCTGTTTTCTATTCCGGAGCATCGGTAGACCAAGCTGTCCACTGTCTGGGATAAACAAACATCTAGCACTGTACACACAGCAATAGGTATAGGTCATACAGGGTATGCTGACTGCTTGTTAGCAAGCAGTCAGCATACCCTGTGTGACATATACCTATTGCTGTGTGTACAGTGCTCGATTTCTGATGATGGACGGAAATACTGTCCGAAACATGTGGAGTTTTATTCCAAAAATAAATTTGAGAAATTAGTGCATCTCGTTGGTTTTATTATAGGAATATATCACGATACACGGTCACCTGAATGTCAAATTTAAAATTTCATCTACTGCCCAGGACGGAGGGGTTTTAAGTTTGGAGTATACTTCCATGCATTCACGACCTTACGGTGCACCAAGGCCAGTAGCCTGTGAGGAATTAAAGGTCTACAAAGGGACCAGCATTGAAGAGTTAAAGGGCTTATATAATAAATATCGAATTCTGTGTCATTTCTTAATGATATTATCAACACACTATTTTCTTCCTCTCTTTCCCTTCCTGTTACTGCATTGTACTGTCGCAACATTTCTCGTGTTGCCTATATTCTGCTTCATTAACCCATTAATTTTTGTACGTGCAGTTTTGATTGGACTTACTGTAGGGTTTATAAGTTGTATAAAGTATTTGTCAGCTGTTTGGGCAGCGTCTCTGCTTCATAATTTTAAATCTCTTTGTTAGAATACCTTAGACGAATAACTAAACTACCGGTTAGCACACCAGGGTATCGGGGTTTGATTTCCTGCAGAACAAGTGGTGTTTTATCTTCTTCACCGTCTCCAGACACGTGCTGCTGCCCCTATAGTGAGTGCAGGGGATTTCCTTGGGGGGGTTAAAGAGGCCGAGTAGTAAATCTGAAGTTCATCTCTGTCAAATACCGAGGTTCAAAACTAGCGGAGACGTACCTACACCCCTCCATACGTCCCCGTGCCGTGGTGCTTTGTTAAACAAAATACAACCGTCTTTTCCAACGAGTCAGGTACAGAGAGGCTGATATATATTTTGCTTCTTTTCTTCCTCACATATCTTCCATCTTTTAAAGTGATGACGTCATCAAATGAAGTGAAAGCTCAACAGCAGTGACGTAACTTATGCAGTGACAAGCTGTAGGTAGGATTGGTCACGTCATTTCGCTTCTAAATACTATAGCTAGTTCACTATTTAAAGCACAGTGGTTATTATATTTACCATATGCTGCAATGTTACAAGAAACCATAATTCACCAGTCGAGTGTGTTTGTTCCTTTTCTTATGATTCTCAGAATAAAAGAACATTATTGCCATAACTGTCCTCTGTATGGAGACACGCTGGATCATTATGGAGGCAGCAACGGATTTTAAAAGTATTGTCTGGACGAATCTCACTCGTCAAAATGTTACGAAAATTGTTTTGGACGAATAAATAAAGTCGCCTTGAAAACTGTACACTTTTGAACAGTCGGCATTTGTAACATGCACACCAAACACATTCTAGTAAATAAAACAAATGTAAATTAAGTCTGAACACAACTTTATCTATAATTAATAATCAGCGACATGTTCCGGCTATAAAATCCATCTTCAGGCTGAGCACATATCCATAGTAAAAAAGGCAAAGCAGTCCCTTTATAGGCCTGGACAGGCCCAGAGGGTTCCAGGAAGTTAAGGTTCCCAGATTTCGTGACAAAGGCACAGGATGGTGGTAATTGTCAGCCTTACGCACCGGCCAACTTTACCCCCAGGAAATACTCCTGGTACCATTTCTGTTAGAGGCTGAGTCGACCGCTGGGCCATAGTGAGATCGGAAGGATTTTATGCCAATTAAAAATCCAATGATACCAGCTGGGATCGAACAAGCGACCTTCCAATTTGTAGCACAGCACATTAACCATTGCTACCGCGGTCCCCACATTTTTATAGTAGGAAATGTATATTGCAATGCTATGAATGTTGTGGACGAGATCGTGTCTTACATCAAGATGGAGGTATTGTGAGATGTAACATACATTAGAAATTGGGTCTGAAGATTTTATAAAATTTGTAACGAAAACTTTAAAAAAAAAAAAGTTAAGTAAAATTATAAAATGAAGGCGATCGTCTGCTGTGGGAAATACACTCGCGCTGCCGTTACTATCAAGTTCTTCCGCTGGCACATCTCGACATCCACCTAGAAGATCACTTACATTTTATAACATTACCTAAAAAAAAAATTTAAAGTTTCAATTACAAATTTTATACGATCTTTAAACCCCATCTTTAATGTATGTTACATCTTACAGTGCCTCCATATTGATGTAATACGAGATCCCGTCCATAACATTCGTGACATTTCACTATAAATTTCGTACTATGCTTGTCTGCTGAGCTTGAAGATTTCTTTTTATAGCCGAAACATGTCGCTGATGATTACTCATAGACAAAGTTGTGTTTAGACTTAATTTACATTTGTTTTATTTACTAGTATATTGAAACCCAACAGGGATGCCGTGCCCAAAAACCAAATATATTGATCAACATATGAGTTAAATTGAAGAAGCGGTTGATACAGAGCGTGATGTGATAAGGTCCTTTCTTTGCCCCATTAAATAAAAGTGGTAAATATAAGTACCAGCTGCTTTAACGTTAAAGAATCTGTTCATTTGGCCCCACAAAATGTATTTACATGTTTTAATGCGACGTTTAAAGTAAATAGCGTTTATTAGCCGAAGTAGCATTACCCGGATGGTCGCTGTAATGAAGACAAACTCTGCTGTCTGTGAGCGCTGAACTGCATTCTTACGTATTACAGTACGGTTCCGATTATCCGAACTTCGATAATCAGGACATTCTCTTTTATCCGACATAGCCATACGACGTGCTATTTACAGTTTTGTGTTACACTCTCATGCACAAACTAAAACTAGCATTTATTAGAAATTAAAAAAAAAACAACTTTCAAAAACCCGGCTCCCATTATTCTACCAGTTTAGCATAACAATCGGAAGGATGCATGGACGGATTCAGACATTTTCCGAGGCCGGTTTTTCGACGAATTTCTTCATTAGCTGGCAACTTCGGTAATCCAACTATCCGTCCTATTTAGGCCAGATATTCGGCAGCCTAAATGCACTTAGAAAACTTCTGGCTTCAAGTGTGTATCGTTTATTGTGGGAAGCGGAGAGGATTGAGAACCTTATGTAAAGCAAGGAACCGAACTGGAAATTGGAAAATGAAAAACCGGATTTGAAGTGCAGGTGACGGTGCATCGTGATAAATTCTTATAATAAAACCAACTAGATGCGCTAATTTCTCAAATTTATTTTTGGAATATAACTCTACTTGTTTCGGACAGTTCCTCTGTCCATCATCAGGAGTTTTTCACTGTACACATAGCAATGGTGTATGTCATGCGGGTTTGCTGACAGCTGTCAGCAAACCTGTCAGACATACACCATTGCTGCTGGTACGGTGAAAAACTCCTGACGATGGACAGAGGAAATGTCCGAAACAATTAGCGTTTTATTCCAAAAATCAAATTGAGAAATCAGTGCATCTAGTTGGTTTTATTATAAGTAAAATCGGATATCGCAACATGCAAGGTATGTCCGGTCATATTGCTTGTACTTCTGTTTGTTGCACACGCGGCGGTTCATCATTCCGTACACTGGCACTACATTGTTATGCTCCTTCAGCGCGCAGCCCAGTGGATTGACCTCATGAGGTCATTGAGCCCATGTTCACAACAAGAGGCCCGGCCCGCGGGGAGAGCAAGCTGCATTGTATGCGGGGAAGATGCGTAAGACACTGCGAGCCTGAGTGTGTGTATGTGTGTGTCAGTGACTTTACGCCGGGTTCAAGGATACGGCCTGTCTTACCTCTTTCGTATACAAAGAATATCAAGTTTCACTCTCCGATCTGGCTTTGTAAACTAATGGCGTTACAAATAGTACAGCATGAACAAAATAGCTTCTCCGCTGACTACATTAATTCTTTAAAGCACAGTGCTTACTATATGGCAGAAGTAATAAAGTGGATCTTGTGCCCGCTGTGAAGGGTTGGGGGGTGGGAATAGAGTGCAAATCAGAACATTATCAACTTCGTTATTGGATGGTGGTGAGTGGTTAGTCCCAACTCCGGCCACTTTACCTCCGGAGATGTGCCTTCATACGCACTGAGAGGAAGCTGGTTGGACTCTAGAGCCTGTGAGGACATTCTGGAAAGAAGTCGAATCTGTTGCTCCTGCAGAGAGTGGCAGGACGATACCCCATCCGAACAGCCTGTTGTATATGACAGCGGGTGAGGAGGTTAACTGTGACCCTCGAAACCATCGATCTTTTGCTAGGAACTTAAGAAACCTAACATACAAATCATAAAGTTGCCTGTTATTATGTGAAATGTTTATTCTAAAGATTCACATGACACTTACTAGCAATCACAAGCGCGTCGTCGGACTAGTGTCTTAGCAGAATGACACAGCTCGGCTTATTGTGTTGTCAATAGCACAGCTTGTTCAAAGGTAACATGCCAATGACGATTCGCACAGTGTTAACTACTCGTATTATGATCCGATCCTCCCTCAACCTGTGCACCGGACGGCCACCTACAGATGCGATGATACCAGACGCTGTATAATATAATTTTGACCTCCTGATGATAAGCACATAGTGCTCGAAACATGTAGAGGCATATAATAAGTCTTATTATAAAACAAGAATTTATGCATTAAGTTGGTTAATTACCAAGACCAAAATTACCAAGATTTATTATGATCCGATGTAATCATTTTGTTTCGTGTTTCGAAAACCCTAAGACTTACGGAAAAAGTGTGTTTATCATAAAGTATGTGTCTCATTTTCTTTGCATATTCGTGCAAAACTTTTTTATGTCACCATTTCTGTATAAAGTGCGGCGTTTCCTAAGGCCGTATGTCGTCATAACAGCGAGTGGCAAGCAGTGAGACTGTCTTCTGTTTATGTTCAGTACTAGCGCAATTATAGATGATTAGGTAGACGGTACATATAGAACGAATGGGCCAAGTCTGTTCCCAATGCCTGAAAGAAAAATACCGCTTCAGAAACTTAGGCATAGGTGTGTAGACAGTATTCAAATTGGTTAGAGAAAAGGCGGGATGTGGGAGTGTAGAATCTATTCGTGACGAGCTTTTGTGGAAACGGTAATGGATCTCCAGGTCATGCAGTCAGTTAATCAGTTGTACATTTGACACGACTGCTTTGACCGTGGGACCCACATCCAATACATTCGATCAAAGGTTATTTGTGTGATGCAAAGCAGCGCGACCAGTACGATTGGATGTCTGGGAATCTGGGTAACAGAACTGTGTGTTTAACAGAATTCGTGAGACTGAGTAGTGAATTCAGGGTCATTAGACTGACCTATACATCGACATAATTCTTAACAAGCTGATATAACAGCCGCTCAGGAAATTCACTGTCTGCATGGAATTTTACAGTTTGTACGAACCCGTCCTTGAACACTGCCGTGAGCCAGCTGAATTCTGTCCACACACATTTGCCTTTTGCTTTAGGATCCGTTTTAGAATTGTATGAGATGGAAGGTTTTCACGGTAAAGAATATTAACGTTCCAGAAGAATAAAAAACCAACTAGATGCCACTTATTAGTTTATTATACTTCTTATAGGCTCAACATATTGTGCGGGTGATAAAATCGAGAAGAATGAGATGGGCTGGGCATGTGGCGCGTATGGGTGAGGAGAGGAGGGTGTATAGGTTCTTGGTGGGGAAACCGGAGGGAAAGAGACCACTGGGGA
>Ga0131853_10013011_pt1 | contig 15243 bp, 5 predicted proteins | sample TergutLab28metaG_FD_92764 | JGI IMG/M metagenome (GOLD analysis project Ga0131853, IMG submission 92764) | Labiotermes labralis P1 segment gut microbial communities from Petit-Saut dam, French Guiana - Lab288 P1 (version 2) (version 2) | ecosystem: Host-associated > Arthropoda: Insects >...
CAAATACTTCGGTTACTAACACATTGCGATCCTTTGATCCAATATACAACATGGCTGCACGAACTAGAAGCAGCCATGAATGATCGCCCGACAGCGCACAAAATAGTGGCCATGTGGCAACCTGAACGGGACGTCCTCAAAGACCTGCAACGTATCTTGCTGGCAACGGATACGACCATCCCTAGCTCGCATGTAAAAACGGTCCACGAACGCTACAATACGTTATGTAACACGATAAGTACGGTTCAATTAATAGGGATGGCCTATCCGCTGCTAGAGGTCCTAAATGTTGTCGACCTGTTACGGTACTGGCACATGAAGTACGACGCCGACGACAGTTCGCAGGCCTCGTCCTCCCGGACAGGGAGCTGACACACGGCGTCGTACCGCTGCCACACCTCCGACGTCTGCACTGTAGTAATTTTATTGCTATGTGTACAATAAAAGACAATTGTGTGTATTTTTAATTCTTTCTTGTAGACTAAGTAATAATGTACATTACACATACGCCTGTTTTGCTCGCACCTTGTATCCCTTTTGCTATACTTCTTCACAGGTACAACGTCCATGTATCACTTTAACAAATTGTACTTTTTAATTCCCCTATCCCCACTCTGTCCGGCGGTCGGGCATGGGGAGCTCAAGAACATGTAGTGCCTGGATCGCGCTAGACTCAGGGCTGAACACGTGGGCGGCTGCCTACCTCATACAAACGTCGATCCTTTCTGATATGCATTATGCTCAAGAACGAGTGGTGCCTAGACCAACGGCTGCCAACCTACTAATTACCTCTGTCAAACGCCGATCCTTTTTAATATTATTATGGTCACTTTTGCACCGGGCCTTGGGGGACCGAAGTTCGATCCTTTTTAGTATTATAATGCCACAATTACGGACCTCTTGCTCCGGGCAGACCAAACTGGACGGCGGCTGCCAAACTCCAATCCCTGCCTTTTTTAATATTATTATTATGCTCAAGAAAGAGTTGTGCCTAGGTCACTTTTGTGCCCGGATATCGGCGTAGGGAGGGGACACTCGATCCAATGGCGTAGGGGTGACTACGGAGTTACCCTTATACCCAACTATACGGCGACTGAAAAATTCCTGTCCCTTTTTTAATATTGTGCTCAAGAACGAAGGGGGACCCACTACACTCCTTGCTGGGGATCGGCGTAGGGGTGACTAGGAAGGACCAAACTATACGAGGGCTGGAAAATTCCCGTTTCGACTTCTCTTCTCGAGTTTTTCTTCATGTTGTGCCACGAAGTTAAAGATTATGTAGTGCTTTGGCCCGAGACCTACACTTATGACTATCTTACACTCTTTTTTCTTTCTCGACTTAGACCACTCATGCACTGACACGACTTACGGCGTAAGGGGCGACGAAGGAACCTCTACCGGGCTGTACGGTGGCACCCGACCATAGTGCGCAGGCCGATCCTTTTTAATAATGTGGGATATTGCAGATGCACCATTCTTACATTCATTCCCATCTTTCTGGATTTAGACCGTTCTAGCACAGACCCTTCCCGGGGCGTATGGAGGCTACGGAGGAACCTCTACCCGACTCTATGTTGGTATCCTACCAGACTGTACGGAGGCCGATCCTTTTTCGACTTAGACCACTCTTGCACTGACTCGTCCAGGGGGCGTAGGGCGGGCTACGTAGGATCCTCTACGCGACTGCACGGTCCACCTTACCAAATTGTACGGTGGCTGCCACCCTGATGATGGACACAAGAAATCAAGTCGAAAGCCGATCCTTTTTAGTAATATGGGATGTGGCTGCCCCCTTACTATTTGCGCCGCATTGTAATCTGTGGCCTGCCTGGCTTCGCAGCATTTTCCCACTATTTAAAGGAAAATTTACTGGACATAGTGGGTTTTCATTTTCTCTACATCGATTGTCTGAAAAAATTCTCGTTCTGAAGAAGAATTCAGTGAGATGTATTGGTCTTCGTGTGAAGTAACCCATTATTCTGGAATGAAAATTGAATTTTCATGACATTTTCAAAAAATAGTACAATATCAGATATGAAATTCCTTTCGGTGAAAGCCTACTTGTTCCATGCTGACAGACGGACACAGACACGACGAAGCTAATCGTCGCATTTCGCAATTTTGCGAACGCGCGAAAAAATATGTCGTGTAAATTAAGTAATGCAATACACAGTGGACATTTGTTAAAAGAGAGTTGTAATCCAGAAAGTTCGTGTTAACGCCGTTGCGTTTATTTGAAAAGAACACAAATTTGCCTTTGGTTTTCACGTGTGAAAAGTATAATCATTGTATGTAAATCTGTTTCCGTTCTTGTTTTAGATCTGTTCATGACCTTCTTAACACGTTCCTTGCCCCCCTCCATACACTCATTCCGCCAATTGTTAGACTTTGTGGAAACTGAATATTCATTACTGTGTTCAAACGTGCCCGCTTGTGGCTCCTGTCTTGTGCGAAGTGAATTAGTTTACAGGTTTACACCCCATTTTGTTTAGATTTTAGTAAGTGATGCTCCCTACGCCTGTTTTCCAGTTGTGTGCATTTCTCGTCACTCGTTTGCCTTGCCTATCATCATTAATCGTCATTATGTATTCAAGAATGCAGCTATGACGCTCATTTTCTAATTTCCTTCGTACTCGTTTTACTTAAGCCGTCGTAAGTACATGTACTGTCCTTGACATAATCTTCATTATTCTCATAATTCTCAATCGTTGTGCCCTTAAAGACCAAGTTTTCCGCACATTCAGGCAACAGTAAAGGTATACTTGATGCTACAATGGTTGCTTACATGCAGTTACTGTTTTATTTGGTTCATATTCCTTGGTTACTTCTTGTCCCATTATGAAACAGAACTTTGCTGGCTCAGCTATCCACAGTAACTCAGTCGCTTAGGTTGTTACTATTGTGACGTCCTTGTTGCGTTCTCCTGGGAACGCTGTTGAAGCATCGCCTTTGTGTGATGTGAATGCTGATATGGACCTTAAAACAAGCGTCGTCCTAAATTCTGAATAAAGTTTCCCAGTGCTTCCGCTGGAAGCACGAAAACGTGTTCAGTGGAAGGATAATTAGTAGACACAAATAGATACCATCCGGGAATAGAACCCCCCACCACCGACCCGATGACGTCTCAGTCACGTGATGTAAACGAACATGGTGGCGCTGTGAGTGATCTCGTGATGTCACATGTAAAGAAAGATGACAAACGACATTGCCTCCGACGGTCACGAGATGTAAACAAAGATGTCGGATGATCTAATTTCGGTATACAGTTTGGCTGATGATCTAATTTCGGCGGTCACGTGATGTAAACAAAGATGACGGGTGACTTAATTATGAAAGACAGCATGGCGCTTAACCCAACTTTAACATCTGATATGTGAACAAATGGCGTATAACGTAAAGATGGCGGACGACCTTGCCCCAGGCGGTCACGTGATGTAAAGAAAGATGTCGCCAGACAATTGCAGCAGTGTGTTGGGTAACCTAACTTTAACCTCTGATATATAAACAAATGACGCAGTATGTAAATAAATATGGCGGATGACCTACTTATGCTAGACAGTGTGGCGATGGTTACATAATGTACACAAATTACGTATGTAAACACATGGCGGGAGACCTAATTATGCTAGACTCTGGCGTCGGCTATTATTTTGAATGAGCGCTAACTCAAGCTTCAAGTCCGCCATTTTCAAATTTGTTCTAACCTAAGTTGAATGTCCGCCATTTTGAATGGGCGCCATTTTTAAATTTGTGCTATCATTAAATTTAATCTGTCGCTCCCGAATATTGCTGCCAGCTCTCTAGTTTTATAAATTATTTAGCTTAACTTGAATTCTGAATTGGCGCCTTTCGCCATTTTGAATATGGCTTCCAGCGTGTTAATTTTAAATTAGACATAACTTTAAAGTCCACCATTTTACATTATGGCTACCAGCGCTCTAATTTTCAATTAAACTTTGTATGACTTTATGTTTCTCAAAAGATTTGGCTGAATCGATAAGATTCCGGACTCAGAATTGAAGTATTGTAGGTTCGAATCCTGCTCCTTTAACCATCTCTCTTTTAAAGGATCCTATCCCAGGTATATTGGTACAAGAAAAGTAAATACACCCACACCTTTTTTCAATTTACAAACATATACAATGTAAGATTTTATTATTGTTTGTACACTTACATTAATTAATCAGCAGAGTGTGGTTCGGTAACCGACAGAAGTTTGCTCACGGTGTGATTAAACACGCGTAAACTTTAAAATACGCAATTTGTTTTTAAACTTACAGTTTGATTAGGTGGTGAGTAAACTTTGTAACGTTTAACACGTAGTGATTTTAAACTTGCAGGTCCGTCTTTCACACATAATTTGCAATGGCACCGAACTTTTCGAAACAAGCGAGCAGATTTCTTTGTGCAGTATAATATGTAGAAGTGACAGGTTTTTTTTTTAACGATACATTGAACAATTCCAACGTATACAAAGTGTAGCCAGCCCGCTTTTTTGGTAATTGCAAATCACAACTGTAACGTTCAAACACTGTCGTGCCTTGACGTCACTACTTCTTTAGTGATAGGTCACACGCTTGTTAAGCACAAAATACCGAAGTGTAGCGACGAAAAGCAAATTTTCTTTAATAGAGTTTGCGCAAATATTTATTGGAACGGTGGTTTTGGAAATTGTCTTGCTTAAAAAGGAGAACAATTGTTTCACTAGTAGATGATAACCTGAATCCATCTCCTGTATGTGTAACACTGTACACTTTACTTGCAATACATTTTTCAATATAATCTGCGCAATTTAAATTTTCACAGCACAACACTTAGAAATGAATTTCCTTCACAGAGTTTAGGATACCGGCCGCACTTTATCACAGTTCATGGTCGTAACAATATCATTCACGAGCCATAACCACTTTTGTTTTAAACTTGATATGTTTCGTACCAAACACATCCTACAATTTTACTGAGTCTTCACAAAAGCGTCCGATGCTAGAGTTTGGGTGGAACGAAACGTCGCGAAAATTTAAATAATCCATTGTTTGTAGCTTTTAGACTGACCACAGCGAGGCTTCCTGGTGAATTGCGAGAGCGGACTAGACTACCACAACCGAGACTGGGTGTTCGCGTTTGCTCAAGGTAAGCAGGTTAGGACATGCACACTGAAACTCTAACCTTGTATAACTGTAAACGAAATGGGATCAGTTGTACGAAACCACACTCGCTGTACATTACTTTGTTCGATGCAAATCAATATTACGAATGCAGGGCGTTTTATATGTAGTGTGTAACCACATTTTTGACTCCATATTGCACGCTCCCGTCGAACCGAATCAGTAATTTTCGAATCCTATAGAGATACACCGCAATCGAAACATATTCATCCCGTTACAAAAAAATTTCGTATGAGTAGGCTCTTCGAGGAAATAGTTGTTATTGTAATAAACAGATTTTTGTTTATGAAGTAACTTACCAGTATAAAAGTATACATTTTCGCTTAGATCGTCGGCGTTTTGATTGCAAAAAGTATCCCAGGTAGAAAAACTGATTTCAGGCGTTGAGTCTTCCGAATTCAAGGTACAGGGAGACATCCCACTGGCAAAAATTGTTTTCTGTTATCACGTGTTTAAGACTTGTAGCTCTAAAAGGATATTGAAAATTAGTGCGGTTTTATAAAACACAAATATAAGAAAACAAGAAATACAAATAACAGTACTTACTGCGATCTGGTAGGGAATTGGTTGTTAAATCGAAATGAGGTCCGAACACGTCGCGGCTTCGGGTAAGTTTTTGAGTTGATTTCTCTAGCTTGTCGTTAGAAACAATAGGAATATTTCCAACCCACAGCCCCTTAGCGAACCGGCAAGACAGACTCCAGGGCTGATGTTCCTTTAAGGAATAGTCACCTTTCTTCCAGTAGCCTCTTTGCACTACAAAAAACCCAACGAACAATATCACTGAGGTTTGTGAATTAAAATCATGCAGCTGCCAGTTGATTTGCATCCATAAAGGTTACACGCCAGGTTTCATATATTTTTCCCCGATCAACCTCACTTTCCATGTTTAATCGTTGTAGATTTATTCCAGCCGGTAGCGGTGCATATACAAATTTGCCACCCGAGCTACACTTCACGCACATGGTTCGAGAGCTAGATACCAACTGATGCGGTTGTGGTGTTTATTTCCGTAGTCGAAAAGCTTAGTGACTAAATCTTTTCACGACCCAGGCTAAACTCATTAAAATTCCTTTAAACCTATAAAATCGCAAACCTACTTAGAAACGTGGTTAACCCTCAGGCCAAATTCATTAGCGTTAATGGCCCACTTACTCGAATTGTTCCTTTCACCCTCCAGGCCAAACCAATTAGGCCGAAAATATCGCATACACATTAAGCACTAGGGCTCTTCGTTTTCAAGACATTAGCACAGGATGGCGGTAAGACTGTTACACTACGCAACGTTCGCCTTTACCTCGTAGGAAATATTTCTGGTACTTATTTCTGACCGAACTAGGAGCCATACCGCGATCAGAAGAATTTTATATAAATGAAAAATTCTAATTGCACATCGGTAATTGAATTCTGACTTACTGGTATTAACTAATAGCGCTACCACATTTCTAAGGCGTTCTGATACTGTAGCTATTAGGGTTGTCATTTGGCACGAAGCTAAGGCGGACGGTAAATGTAATGTAGGAATTTCTTTCAGTAAGTTTGTAATGCAAAGAGTAATGATGGAGCACGGGTTGTGCGTGTAGAATGGAGATTATGTGGAAGTTAGACTCTGTATGGTAATTAACTTTCTCAAGCACAAATTAGTAAGTTTTGTTAGGGGAACAGTTTAGGCTAACCTTATAGAATGGTGTTAATGCTAACGGTAAATTAATGTAGTTAGTCGTTTCAGGAAGCCTGGGTATGGTAATTAACTGACTCAACGCGGTGGTGTTTGCAGAACATTGTAGACTAACCGTATAGAATGGTGTTAGGACTAACGGTAAATTTAATGAAGGTAGTTTTTCAGTAAGACTGCAATGCAGACTAACGAAGTATGGGTTGTGCATGTAGAATAGAGATAATGTTGAAAGTAGGCTGTGTATTGTAATTAAGTGACTCATTGCGGTTGTGCATGAAGAACAAAGGGACTAACAGTGTGGAATGTTGTTAATGCGAAGGTAAATGTAATGTATGCAGTCTATTCAGTAAGGTTGTAATGCAAAGAGCAATGATTGGAGTGTGGGCTGTGCATGTAGAATAGAGATTATGTGGAAAGTGGGCTGTGTACGGTAATTAACAAACTTAACGCGGTCGTGTACGCAGATCGAAGGCTACGCTAACAGTGTGGAATGTTGTTAAGCCGGAAGTTAATGTAAAGTACGCAACCCATTCAGTAAGTTTGTAATGCAAAGAGTAATAATGGAGTATGTCCCGTGCATGTGGAATAGAGTTTATGCGGGAAATAGGACGTCCATGCAGAACGAAGGTAATGTCGAGGTTAAATGTAATATAGGATATCATGTACCAATATTATTAGAAATCTTATGTGGCGAGAGGTCTAGTCATATACCCTGAGATTAATCTAACATGCTACACTCGTGAACAAGACGAGACACTTTTATCAAATAGGTATCAGAAATAGCGATTATCGTAGCAGAAACACATTTAAGAATTACATAGTTTAAGTGAAACAGCCCTACATTAATGTTGAGGCATCAATACAAACCATCTCACAAATAACCAGCGACGTACTGGCTCGTTTAACGGAGACTTCACAACGATTCTCGAGGCTTAAAAGAAGCAAGCACACATAAAGACTTTATAATATTTCTCTTCTAGTTTAATACTAAAGTGTGCAAGTATATCATCTTACTACAGCGTTTGTAGTTCAGGGATCGAATCTTTGTATGTATGTAGAGAGATTCTAGGCCTCACCCAACTCCTATAGAGTAGGTATTTTGTGTAGAATTACTGAATCGCTGCTGACACTTATTACGAGCCCCAAATATTGGACTATGAGCAATCCATATAGCAGGGGACGTTTTATACGGTACGTAGAATGTTTTTTAACATAACTGTAATGCGAGATGATTAACTATATGCCCTGAGGTTAATCTGACAGACTACAGACCGTAACATGTAAAATGACAGACGGGACGAGAAACTTTTATCTAAATAGGCAGTAGACTTAACGATCACCCCGTCAGAAACACAATTAAGCACTTCCATAGTTTAAGCGAAAAAACCCTACATTATTCATGAGTTATCGTTATATGTCATTATAAAGTAACCAGTGGCGTACTGGTTCATTTTTGCGGAGACTTCGCAGCGATTATCGAGGTTTAAAATACGCTATCATATATGAAGACTTTAATGTTTCTTATTGAATAGAATAATAAACCGAGCAGTGATATCAACTTACTGCAGGCTGTATGGTTCTGGGGTAGAATCTTTGTACATATGCTGGGTCTATAGTACAGCTATATCTCTTTTGACCACTGAATTAGATGGGTAGTGCTCTACAGCGTTTCGGCCGCTCTTTACAGTTTACCTATTGTATAGCGGTTGAGTGAGTACTAGGATCTGTCTTGATGTGTGCAAAGTTTCGATCCCTGAACCATCTGCCCTGTAGTAAGTTGATATCACTGCTCGTTTTATTATTTTGCTCAATTAGAAATATTATAAAGATTCGTGTAGGATAGCTTATTTTAAACCTCGACAATCGTTGCGAATTCTCCGCAAAAAGGAACCAGTACGTCACTGGTTACTTCATGATGGTATGTAATAATACCTCATGAATAATGTAGGGTTGTTTCGCTTAAAATATGTAAGTTCTTAATTGTGTTTCTTCTGGTGTGGTCGTTAATTCTACTGCCTATTTAGAAAAAGTTTCTCCTTCTCTCTGTAATTGTGCATGTTACGGTCTGTAGTCTTTCAGATTAACCTCTGGGCGTATGACTAACAATCTCGCATTATCGTTACGTTAAAAGAACATTTACCTACGGTATAGAACATCCCCAGCTACATGTGGGGCTCCTAATTGGTATCAACAGGGACTCTGTAACGGAACAATTGTTACCTACTGTACAGGAGTTGGGTGAGGCCTAGAATCTGTCGAGATACATAAAAAGATTCTATCCCTGAACTATCTAGCCCCTAGTAACATGATATACTTGCTCACTTTATAATTCAGCTACAAGAGAAATATTTAAAGTCTTTTTGTGTGCTTCCTTCTTTTAAGCCACGAGAATAGTTGTGAAGTCTCCGTTAAACGAGCCAGTACTTCGCTGGTTATTTGTGAGATGTTAGTATTATTGCCTCATCATTAGTGTAGGGCTGTTTCACCTAAATTATGAAATTCTTAAATGTTTTTCTGTTTCAATAATCGCGAATTCTGCTACCTATTAGATAAAAGTTTCTCGCCTTGTTCTCGTTTTTAGTCTGTCAGATTAACCTCAGGGTATACGACTAACCGTCTCGCTACCTAAGTTTTCTTACAGCCTTAGTAGATATCCTACATTACATTTACCCTTAACATTATTTTCGTTCTGCATGGATGGCCTATTTCGCCCACAATCTCTACTCTACATGTACATACTCCATCATTACTCTTTGGATTACAACCTTACTGAATGGGTTGCCTACTTTACATTTAGTTCCGCCTTAACACCATTCTGCACTCTTAGCCTACTTATCGTTCTGCGTGGACGACCGCGTTAAGTTGGTTAATTACTGTACACAGTCTACTTTCCACATAATATCTATTCTACATGCACAACCCATACTTCGTTACTATCTGCATTACAGCCTTACTGAAAGTACTACCTACATTATTATACCGTTAGTCTTAACACCATTCTATACGGTTAGCCTACTATGTTCAGCATGCACAACCGCGACGAGTCAGTTAATTACCATACACGGCCTACTTTCAACATAATCTGTTCTACATGCACATACTTCGTTACTCTCTGTATTACAGCCTTCCTGAAACGACTGCCTATATTACATTTACCGTTAGCCCTAACACCATTCTATACGGTTAGCCGACACTCTTCTGCAAGCACAACTTACTGATTTGTGCGCTGAGTCAGTTAATTTCCATACACAGCCTAATTTCCACATAATCTCTATTTTATATGCACAATCCGTACTCCATTATTACTCTTTGCATTACTAACATACTGAAAGGACTTCCTACATTACATTTACCCCCACCTTAACTTTATGCCACATGACAACCCTAATAGCTACAGTATCAGAACGCCTTAAAAATGATAGCGCTATTGATCAATAATATTAGGTCAGAATGGAATTCCCGATTTCCAATTAGAATTTTTCATTTATATAAAATTCTTCTGATCACGGTATGGCCACGGTCAGAAATAAGTACCAGAAATATTTTCTAGGAGGTAAAGGCGCCCGGTGCGTAGGGTTACCGCCATCATCCGCTACTCTCATGAAATCTAAGAGCTTTGGTGCTTAATGTGTGCGATATAATCGGCCTAATTGATTTGGCCTGGGTGGTGAAAGGAACAAGTCGAGTATATGGGCCATTAACGCTAATGAATTTGGCCTGAGGGGTAACCAGGTTTCTAAATGGGTTTTCGATTTTATAGGTTTAAAGGAATTTTAATGTGTTTAGCCTAGAGGTGAACAGTTTTAGTCAGTAAGCTACTCGACTACGGAAATGAGGCCCACGACCGCATGAATTGGTAACTAGCTTTCGAACAATGTGCGTGGAGTGTAACTCTGGTTGCAACTTTGTATATGTACCGCTACCGCCTAGTATAAACCTACAACCAATAAACTTGAAAAGTAAGGTTCATCGTCGAAAAATATATGAAACCTGGCGTGTACCCTTCATGGATGCAAATCAACTGGTAGCTGTAGGATTACTTCACAAACATGAGGGATATTATTCGTTACGTTTTTTGTGGAGTGGAAATATGCCAATGGACGGAAAGAGATGATGCTTCGAAGGAACATCAGCGCTGAAGTCCGACTTGCCGGTTCACAAAGGGGCTGTGTGTTGGAAACATTCCTATTCTTTCTAATGACCAGCCAGAAAAATCATCTCGAGAGACTACACGAAGCCGCAATGTGTGCGGGCTTCCCTACCAGGACGCAGTAAGTACTATTATTTGTATTTCTTGTTTTTTAATGTTTGTGTCTTTTATTAAACCCCACTACTTTTCAGTGTGCTTTTACAGCTACGAGTCCTAGAATTCTTAAACCCGTGATAATAGAAAACAATTGTAGCCAATGAGACGTGATAATAGAAAACAATTGTAGCCAATTGGACGTCCCTCTACCTTGAATTCGAATGCTGTCTTTTTCCACCTGGCCAGCTTTGTCCAATCAAAACGCTGATTATCTAAGCGAAGGTGGATTTTTTTATACAGGTACGGTGATTTGTAAACAAAAAAACATGTTTGTTAAAAAACAAATCTTTTCTCGAAGACCCTACTATTATAAAATAATTTTTGTTACAGTTAAAAAACCACACCATGTGTTTCCATTGCGGTATTGCTCGAAAGGATTGGAAAATTACTAATTCGGCTTGGCAAGAGCATGCAAGATGGAGTCCGATTTGTGTTTACACACTACATATAAAAGGCCCAGCATTCGTATTATTCGTTGCTTCTCGAACAAAGTAATGTACATCGTGTGTGGTTTGGTACAGCCGTTCCTATTTCGTATTCAGGTATACCAGGTAAAAGTTTCAGTGTGCATGTTCTAACCTGTTTAAACTGAGACAATCACGAACTTCCAGTTTCGGTTGTGGTAGTCTAGTCCGCTCTAGCGATTCAGCAGCAAGCCTCGCTGTGGTCATTTGTAAAAGCCACACACAATGGATTATTTAAATTTTCGCGACGTTTCGTTCCATCCAAAGTCTAGCATCGGACGCTTTTGTGAAGACTCAGTAAAACTGTAGGATAAGGTGTTGGGTACGATACATTTCAAGTTCAGAACACAAAGTGATAATGTTGTGTGGTTCATTTCGTCTGTACCCGAGTTGTGCGGCCGGTATCCTAAACTCTGTGAGTGAAATTCATTTCTACGTGTTGTATAGTGAAAATTTAAATTACGCAGACTATATTGAAAAATGTATTGACAGTAAAGAGTGCAGTGTTACTTATGAACCACATAAACGAGATGGATTCAGGCAATCTATTAGTGAGGCAATTGCTTTCTTTTTTAAGCAAGACAATTTCCAAAACCACTGTTCGAATAAATATTTGCGCAAACTGTATTGAAGAAAATATGCTTTTCGTCGCTACCCTTCGGCATTGTGTGCATCAATAAGCGTGTGACCTATTTCAGTAATGAAGTAGTGACGTCAAGGCATTACTGTGTTTGAACGTTACAGTTGTGATTTGGAATTACAAAAAAGCGGCCTGGCTACACTTTGTATTCGTTGGAATTGTTCTATTTAACGTTAAAAAAACCTGTCCCTTCTACATATTATACTGCACAAAGAAATCTCACCGTTTGTTTCGAGAGGCTCAGTGCCATTGCAAATTATGCGTGAAAGACGGGCCTGCAAGTTTACAATCACTATGTATAAATAAGAAAAAGTTTACTCACTACCTAATCAAACTGAGTTTAAAAACAAATTGCGTGTTTCAAAGTTTACGCGTTTTTAATCACTCTGCAAGAGTAGTAAGTGTGGAGGTCGGTCCTAACCATTTAATGTGTAAAATAAGTTGACCTTAATTTGGTGCAAGTGTGCACTAATTCGAAAACATGTGTAATAGTGTAAGTGTAATAAGTATAGTTCGCGAGCCGTAAGGGGTACGCGGTCCGTATAGGAAATGTATGTCAAAGCGTTACATATTCTTTAAGTTTGTGGCAACCCTGAAAAAGTACTTGAGAAAAGAAATCGAAACAAATTTTTGTTTGTGTTTTGATTCAGTCGCTAATCGATGTGTAAGTTCGAGACGTAAGGGTGGCAATGGAGATAGAACTCCGTAGGTTAGTGGGCCCAAAAGCAGGTAGTGGGCGAAATCCGAAGACCCAAATTCGAAAAACTTCAAGAGAAGTGTAGTGCAAGAAGGTGCTAAGAACGGCCCATGCTTCTGGAGCCGCCGTGAGGATTGTATCCGGTGAGGTATAGCCCGCCCAGGAGCTATTCCCAAGGGTCCAGAATTAAAAAATGGGGGTGCAGTTAGTGTCTAGAAAGTAAAAAAAATAGGTAGTTGGCCCCAAAACTCAAAAATGGGCAAAAGCCCCCGACCTAAATTCATAAATGTCAAGAAATGTGTAGTGCAAGTTGGCCCTTTGTGCGTTCCATGGTTCACGTAAGGAGATGTTGAGTTCAAGAGGGTCCTAAGTACCGCTCTGGCACAGTTCGTACTTTAGTTCGTCTTTCAACTTTAAACCGAGTTATTTTATGAGGGTGGAAGCCGCTCTTCGTTGCCACCCCTACGCCGATCCTACCGTCGATTGTAGTGCAGGAAGGATCTTATTCCGGTCCCGGCACTATTCGTTCTGTAGCACAATACTAAAAAGTATACTATAAGTGTAAGTGGCCCCGTCAAGCCTGGTATGGCGGTCCTTGCGTAGCCACTCCTACGCCGATCCCAGCGCCGAGCGTAGTGCAGGAAGGACGTAATTGCTGTCCCGGCACTACTCATTCTTGAGCACAATATTAAAAAGGATCGGCGATTGACTTTTTATGTTGGCAGCCGCCATGCAAATTGGTCCCGCCATGATTGTAGACCTGAGTGTCGTGCTGGAAGGTCCTAAGTACGTTACAGGCAGTACTCGTTCTTTAGCCTCGTCCCCTCCGTAGCCACCCCTACGCGAAGCCGTATGACCAGCCGCCCTACAGTTTGGTAATGTCGCAGGTATTGTGTCTGTGAGGGAGGGGAGTGAGGATTGGCAGCCGCCGTCCAGTTTGGTTCCGCCATCTGTTTAGGTCTGACTGTAGTGCAGGAACGTCCTAAGTACGGTCCAGGCACTACGTTTTCTTGAGCTTCGGAGCACCTGTGAGGATTGGTATTTCGGTGCCCCACCCATACGCCAAGACCGCCCGCGGAACAGATTGGTAACATATGGCCCTGTCAGATGGTGGACCACGTGACTTCTCACCGCACAGAGTGGTAACATTAAAACATAATATGGAGGGTACGCCGGCATGTGGTTTGGTACAGGGCCATGGAGAGAAGTCCCGAGTGCCTGTAACGCATGATGGAGGGAAAAGGTAATTGTGACATTCTCAGAATTAGTAGTAAAAATGGATGGAATCAAATTTGAATGCATGATAATTTCCAAACTTCACACGATAGACCATATGAAATTACAAAATGTTAAGTTTTCCCCTAAAAGTGGCATGTCATATATTCGGGTTGGCGTTGAGTATGAATGAAACCAAAGTCGCCATAGTTGCAGTATGGGGGGTAGTGTGAATGTACGTGGCCGATCCAGGCTCCGGCCGGATTGACCCCCAATGCTGTCGATAGGTTACCGGTGAAGTGTCGTCCAGCGCTGGTCACCCCTGTATCCCCGCACATGTAGTGAAATTGCTGATAGAAGTGAATTACATCCTGCGCCCCGAACGTGATGTGCTGATGCTGGCATTGTACCCAGGCTGGTACCGAATGGTATGAACAGGTGGTCTGACGTGTCCATGTACTGAAGGTCGATTATTGCGTTAACACATATGGAGTTAGACATATTTAAATATATATATATATATATATATCCTGAGAAGCCGATTTAGGTTTACCTGATGCAGAGAGTGTAAGGTCATGTCATATGCCAAGAAGTGTGGCGGGGCGTTGTTCTGTATAAACGCTACTGGAACGATAGCCCTAGCATCTGTGCATGCTACATCGTGACTCTGCGAAGACGTAGCTCTGCATCTCGAAGCAGTGAAGGGCGTGACACCGTAGAGTTGGGTAAGTGCATTATGCGTTAATAGCAGCTAGTGGCTTATCCCTATAAGTGTAAGACAACAGTGCATAATTAATGTAACGAAATGCGCTTATAGAAGGTAGCCATTGTGTTTCAACTGCTGCAGGGTGTGGCATCTCTCAGACTGAAGGTAGGTGGTACATGAAACCTCTGAATGCATTAATTAAGATGTAATAACTTGAAGGATAGACGCGCCATTATACTGGTGTTCAATGTGGTCATCAGAAATGCAATAAGTGAAATTATGATCAAGGTGACATACAGTCGTGATTTGCATTCCTGATTACTGCGCGTAACAAGAGCATAATGGTGTGGCTTTCTCAAACAGTGTTATGTG
>Ga0131853_10013012_pt1 | contig 15242 bp, 7 predicted proteins | sample TergutLab28metaG_FD_92764 | JGI IMG/M metagenome (GOLD analysis project Ga0131853, IMG submission 92764) | Labiotermes labralis P1 segment gut microbial communities from Petit-Saut dam, French Guiana - Lab288 P1 (version 2) (version 2) | ecosystem: Host-associated > Arthropoda: Insects >...
GTGTGTTGAATGTGACTGTATGGTGTGTGTACTGTTCGGTGTGTTGAGTGTGACTGTATGGTGTGTGTACTGTTCGGTGTGTTGAGTGTGACTGTATGGTGTGTGTACTGTTCGGTGTGTTGAATGTGACTGTATGGTGTGTGTACTGTTCGGTGTGTTGAATTAAAAAAGAATTGAGTGTATTGTCATTAGTCCCTACGACATTACTAACAAACAAGCACAATTATTTCTTTAAACTTCTGTATAAAATCCTTTCTGCAGTCACCAGAAAGTACGATAAGTTAAGTATTAACCTGCCCAAGGACACTGTAAAACGTTTTCATATACAAGACAGACATAATTATTTATTGGGTATAAATTTTCTTCATTTAGACAATTGTAGAATAAATTGTACATAGAATATTCCGTAATGAGTTGGAGATTGATTTGTTCTTAAATAGGAACACAATATAGCCTAAACATTCATGAGTAACGTCGCTATTTGCCATAAAAACTCCCATAAATTTACTTTTTCGTGTAAATATTATTATTAACGTGAGATGTAGTCATTACTATGCACGTACATTCATTCACTCCATTTTCTTCACTTATTTTTTCGATCAACAACTGAGACGAATCCCGCTTTCACGAACTCGCAATTGACGTGATTTTTAATTTAATTTGTCAGCTAAGAAGTAATATTGGTGTAATTCGCCAAATTTATTTGGGATATTTAAAGGTAACACCACTTTGGAGACCTCCGCATGGACATTGTGCTAAAATTAATAATGGAATAACAGCGTGTGAGAATGTTAATTGTAGACAACTGGCTGAGGAGAGGGCCCAGTTTCTGAGAATAAAAGTGCGGGTTCCATAATCTGTAATATTTGTGTTGTGACGTAGGCAAAGAGAAGCTTGGAGTGGTCGCTGGCGAACCGGTGCGTCTCGTACTTGAATCGGACGGAACGCAAGTAGAAGACGGAGAGTACTTCCGCACACTGCCCAACAATACAGTCCTGCTTCTGCTCAGACAGGGTGAACGCTGGTATCCCAGTGGCGTCGACGTCATCAGAGCCGGTAAGCATCGTTACAAACATATGTTTAGGTTTGCATATCTCTAGACCGCATTAAAATATATGAAGTCATCAGAATACAGCAAATACGCAGCTAACAGTTTGCCCGACTTGTTTCGATGTATTAGATCAGGGACTTGACAGTCAGCTGGGTGGTCTGGAGAACATGGGCGAGTTCCATTAATGATTAATGTGTGTAATTGTGAAAATACATTTATTGGAAAAAGAAAAGATTTTTAGAGGATTCTGATCTCCTGGGATGAGGCGCTGAGTCTTTGAATGAGTGGTTCCCGAAGTTTCGAAGGCATACAAGCTCCGTGAAGAATGCCAGAGATGGTTGAGATGGTGAAGGCGAAACACCACTTCGAAACGTCGGCGGCCAATTACCTATTACCCAACGACACAATGACACATCGCAGAAAACCGGAAATTTAGATTACAGCATTACATCAACATTTTCAAAATCTTTCTTGTTTGCTCTGATGAATCCAATTTCTCCTGTGACAAAGCTACCGGTGGGAGGCTTTACGAAAAGCCTGGCAATAAATAAACAAATCTTTATGGGCACATTCTTCTGTATCGTTTAGGAATTAACGTTTAAAATTGCGTAGCAATTTAAAATCAAGTAGCTACATTAACCTTCTAAAGCCTCGCGGTTTCTTTACGTACCACCAGTTTAACTTGAATTTGATGCCGCTTAATTAACCCTTTGTATATTTGCAACTGTTATTTGTATGTTGTGTAAAGACGGTTCATTTCAGTAAATTTGCACCAGTTTAACATTAAATAATTGTACATGGTGCTCGCTTTGCGTTGAATGTTGTGTGCGGATCTCGGAACAAACAGCGACTTTTGCCTGACACAATATTAGCAGGCTGGTTTTGTATAACCGAGGTGGAGAGTGTTTACTGCGCGGTACGCACTGATTCCTTATATAAAACAGACGCGTCTAACCCTTCAAGACATTGTAAGAATTCGAAATGTGTTGGACAAACAATTAGTCTATTCATTTGAGATTTGGATTTATACTGCAGTGAACATAATCACTCTCTTCCTCGTTTCGAGGGTGTGATATCATGAGACTTGGTAGACGGAAAACAACACTCGTACCAATGTACCAAACTACATGGCATCACGTTCAAGAAGACAATAATCTCCTTATTATTTAGATATATTTTTATTTTGTTTACCGCCTGTTCGTTAAATATTCTGAGAGTAATTACACTATTCAGCGTCGAATTATTATTATTATTATTATTATCATCATCATCATCATCAGTATTTAAATTTGTATATAGTGAATCAGAAATAATGTGGGCCGCAGCACCCTTGGCTTCATATCAGATACTCTGCTGAAATGTGAGGTGGAGTGGGGATGTGGAACTGGAACTGATGAGAATCGTAAAGAGCAAAGGGAAGGTAGCCGATATTTGAAAGAAGACCTTCAAGATATAATCAAGATTGCCTCCCATTATACCACGATGTCCTAGGTGTATTTGGTGTATTCTGATGGTTTAACGCCGGGTTATAAAACTCAAATCATACGTGCGACAAAGAAATGTTTGTGAAAATTAATGCAGTCCGCATGTCGTCGTAAGCAATAAACAGGTTAAATACTTGTTGATAACGAAACGCCCCAGTAAAACAATTTTCGTACTTTTAATAATAACAGAAATATGCCTTTGTTGTCTAGTTGTCAAAGTTATTTCACTGTTTTCTGTTTGCTAACTTATGCCATAAGATACTATCCATGAGAACAAATTTCGTCAAGCCTGTTGGCAAACGACAGAAAATATCTTTAGTTCTTTCAATTAAAGAAAAGCTTCTAAAATGTTTTATTAAATACAACATTTTAGAAGCTTTTCTTTCATTTAGCGAGACAGCCGCAGACAGTAGCCCGGTGGGTGGGCTGCACGTTTGAAAACCCTGGTTTAAAACATCAGTCATTTAATTTAAAACACAATGTCTGTTATATCTCTTACCCAGATATTCAAAGAATTTCAAGGCTACCGAATAATTACAATCAGACTTTGTGCTGAATGACTTTCGGTTAATCGAGTACGCCTACACGGCCTCAGAATCTTACATGGAAAAGTATTTCATGCCCGTCTTTAATAAACCTTTACCGGCTGAAGCGTTTGAAGCATGAAGACGCCGAAGCTGAATGTTATCGCCACACTACATTCTGCAACTGCAAATGAGAATATCATAATTATATTCCTAATGATAAATGTACGTGAAGACTTTGCAAACCTAATTTCAGAAATTTACTGCCAGGTCAATGATAAAATATAAACTTGTGCTTGTTTGTATCTGACAAATATCATTTGTCCTTCCCTGTTGACTCTGTCTCATATAACTTGGCTCACCACAGCCATCCGCGAAAGCTCACTTTGTCGAAGGGAGGTCAGCATCAGTCAGTTAACATTTGCACTGGGATTGACATTTGCACGTGGAGTATTATTTACAGAGTTTGTGAAGTAATGACATAACACGCAGGGGATTGTGGGTTCGTGCTTCGTCATATCTGAACCTGTGCATTGTTTAATTGTGGCGCATTGTAAAGGATAAAGTGTACTATGATAATCCTAGTTGTAAAAGGCATTCAGGGTGTAACGTCCTCAATTCCACTAGCATAAATTCTTCGTGCTGTGAAGCATATCTGCAACCGAAGAAATTATTTCCAGCGCCTGCTTCAAATATGGTGAGTGAGTGAAATATAAAGAACCAAACTACTCGATGATGTTTTACATAAGTAAAGTAACAAAAACCTAATATTAGTTGTAATGAATTAAAGTAAAACGCGTGGATCCCGCCTCACAGAAATTTTGAAAGCATAGGGAAAGTGACAAACGATATTTGTCAGATAAGATAATGATCCAGTATACATGTGCGTGACATGATTGGCTTAAGTAATTTATTTCTCAGATTATGATTTGTGGAGGGCAGATTATGTTATAAAATATTATTACTTATACGTCATTGAAATTTGTCTCCATTACTCTTGATTTAATTTCAACCTACTCATGCAGACCCTGCGTTTTAATGTAAATTGCTTATCTGAAATACATAATTAAGCACAATGCCTGTTTGTATGATAATAAAATCGTGATGTGAAACAGGGCATGGAATAATTTGGAAGGGGGAGTGGGTGCTTTAAATGGATATCTACGTGTGTAGTATAATTTGTTTTTTCTGTTTCACACAAAGCAACCCGACTTGTGATAAACATAATTACGTACTCAATTATTGCAAGATAGTTGAATCAAGTATTGACCATCGTGTGTTTAATTTTAAATTGGACATAGCCTGGAAAAAAGACGGTTGTGCCCATCATGGCAAGAAAACTGACTGACCAATAATTTGCACTTATTTTACATTTCTGACATTTCAAAATAAAATTACTCTCATTGTGAGAAATTATATGTTCTTCGTAGAAACAGTTATAGTAGTATTGGCGAAAACATCCCATAAATATCGCCCTATATTTGGTGAGGAATTTGACTTTATTTCTTGGCGGTCTGGCCATTATGATCTTTTCACATTTCGTTTTGTTGCATTGTGTTTGTATTTTTTTTGTCCGAAAGTAAAATAGCAAACATCACTCATAAGTTTCTCAATCAGAGAAGTTTTTGTAGTATTCTAGTTTTTCTTCTTAACAATAACATACATTAAAAAAGCCTGGCCTTCAGTCGAAGCGACGAAGTTTAATTTTGGCTGATGTGTCCTTATACTTACAAATAAGAGCCTATTTAACCTCCAATATGCTCGTAAATTCAGTGCAACTCTTATGAACGTAACAGGTAGCTCCAGTTTACAAAAGAATAATTTAAAGACACTAAAATAAAAGAAAGAGTTGTACTTCATTGTGAACAGCTATTTTAGATAATATTTGGGGAAAGGTGAGGTGCAGCTATAGAAGTCGATGTTACATTCGATTTATCTTATCCATATGATTATATTTAAAGGTAAAAATAAACTCCTACTTTCTTTTTAAGTGTGAGTTTCCTTCGGTCCTGCAAAGAAAATGTTTTGTATAAAAGTTCGACTTTTGTTTGGGCGAGTTTTTGTTTACACATAGAAGCGAGTGTGTATTCTTTCTTGCAGATTACTTACATGGAAGTTTAACCTATAGGTTTTTTTGTTTTATTTTAAAATCTGTCCCTCTGACACATACATTTAGAAATAGACGCAGTTTTTTATTCAGCACCTGCTTAGCACATCCCAGACCACTTATTTCTCCAATATTATTTCATTCCCGGTCATTGCTTATGAAATGTATGTTTCTGTAAGGACCATCAGCCAACCTGACGTCAAACGTCTGTATTAATTGCATGCTGATGTATTAAAAAAGCACTGCACTATAGGAAGTGAAGAGACAGTTGTCTGTTTTTAAACTACAAAGCATTGACACACTATCTAAAGTAGTGTGTCTGAATTTGTAAGTGAGTAATCCAGGGTACAAATGGAGAATGTAGGAGTAGTTACACTTCTAGAATTTTGCAAGCGCCCTATTTGAAGTCATATTTAAACAAATTCCCTATTCTATGTACTCGTAGTTATTGAGCACAATGTAAGTGGAACATTTGAGCCCAGGTATGCTAGATAATTATGGGTGTTACTAAAATATAGAATGTAATAAAGAGCCACAGTGCTGTGCTCTCAATCAGCTGTATGCAGTAGCGAGCCTTATTTCTCTGTTGCTTGTCGCGCTGCAGCCATCTCCGCAATCCCCAAGATTGTGTGCGAGACGATCCATGCTCTCGAGTTACACGATGAAACTCCTTCTTGGAAGATCATGGACAACAAGGGTCGCGTCACTGTGGTTCTCCACTGGGACCAGAGACAGCAGCAGCAGCAGCAGCAACAGAAGGTGGGTGCGGCAGAGGGAGCCGCAGCTGCCGCTGCGGCGGCTGCGGCTGCCAAATACTCGCCGAGCAAGAAGCAGGACTCAATCCGGCCGTCGTTGGTGATCCAGACGAGCCTTGAGAAACTTGGGGGGATCCACGGTCCGGGATCCGCTGCGACGACGGCGGCGGGAGGTAAAAAAGAGACGCTCATCAACGACGTTTATACACATCCACCGACAGCTCGCTATACCTCCAGTCCTCAAATCACTGTGATAAACCATGATGACGTCATCAGCGGTAAAATGGTGAATCTCTTCGCGGCAGCGACAAGTTCCTACGGTGCAGGCGGGCCCCAGGTTCCGCCACATCACCACGCTCCTCACCGGCTCACCAAGCAAGGCACAAGCTCTTTCGAGAGTACAATCCACATCCACACGCCTGAATGTACGAACCACGTTCATCATCCCATCAGCATCAGTCCCAGTGGGGCTGCAGGCATCAATGGCACCGATGTCAACAATATGGTAGAATGTGACTTCCACTGCTGTGCGCTGCACGAGGAGGGCCGGAAGATCGCTGTGCACAAGTCTGTCGCCACGTCTCCCATTCAAGATGCCCAACAACAAACGTCACCTCAGCCGTCGTCTCTGTCAGACGGCACGCGACGTGCGGTTCCGGGCAAGAGCGCCCAACACGTACGCTTTCTGGACGTAGAAGGTGGCCACCTACAGCAGCAGCAGCAGGCCGAGAGTTCAGAATCTGAGACGGAAAACACCGTCATGGAAGAAGAGGCGATAACATCCAACAAATTCCTTCTACTCATAGACCAGCTGTCGGTCGAGCAGAAGAGACACCTCACCATCAAGGACATTGGGATCATACTGGAGCGCCTCAGTTCCAAAATAGTGGACGTGGAGAGGCTGGACCGCGAGAGTGAAAGTGACGACTGCTACAACTGGACGATCAAGGCGACCATCAGGGGAGATGTGCTGCGGGAGCTAGGAGTTATCTACAATGGTAATTACTACGCCATCTCGGAACACCCAGGATACAAGGAGGAGTCCGAGGAGAACAGGGAGGACGGCGAAGAGGAAGAAGAAGAGGAGGAAGAGGACAGGCTTTAAAAAAGACAGAAGGCTAGGATACAATGAAAATAAATTAAGCTTAGCACACATTTAAATTAGTGTTTTTTAGAATTGGCACAGAGGATACTTTTACAGGCGGTGCAATGTGGACAAAATTATTATGACTGCAGTTGACAATGGAAGACGAGCTGCAATAATGGACGGAGCGAATCCGACTGGATGCGACAAAGTAGCAGCACGCATGTAACTAAGTTTACTGTGAATAATTAGCAAATTAAATTGACATTAAGAGACTGTTATAGCAATTGACCATTAACACATAAAGGAAATGTAAACACAGTTTCCTTTACGAAACTTCAAGGAGAGAAATCAGTCCCTCATTTCTTTGTTTCCGTAAAATATGAAATGGCGTCAATAGAAACGTCGATGGTGCTGCCCACATCAATTTTTTTTTAATTTTTACTCACAAAGAGAGCAATAGCTTTATCCACAGCCCAAGTGCTCCAATCCCTTCTTTCCCTTGACAATCTGATGCTAACAAGCAGTTTTGTTTCCAACCCATTGCTGAACATAGGACCAGGCGACCGTGGGTTCTATAGTAAAACAACAATCAGTAACATTAATAAATAATAATCATCATTAATCCTTGAAGGAATTGTTCGAGCCAACGGCACAAAATGTGAACAGCAACGTTTGGGTGTGTGAACAGTATAAAAGAACAAACCTGGTGGCACATATTTGATGTGAAAATGAGTTTACATCCTATGTGCATCTTTTCTTAGTGAAAATATTCCAAGGAAAACGCAAAACTGGCGAATTGAAGCCCGAAAAACGCAAACAACCAGACACCGTGAACAAGTTGAAATGAAGTAATAATTTATTTATTTCTTTATTTATTTATTCCGAAAGAGATGTGTACAAAAGTTAACGTATTATCATTTTAATTGTGAGGCTATGTGTCTCGTTTTATTCCCATCCACTCCACCTGTCCGCGAGTCAAGTGATGCTACAGGGAAGTGATAAACTTACTTTATACGTTACGATATTTGAAAGTATGGTTTCCTTGAAGGCAGGAATGTGAAATATTTAGGCCCTAAAAAAGGACAGAGTACATTTACACTGTAAGACAGACCCCCAGTTTCTATCCGAATTCTGCATGTAGTACGTTCGTGCAAATCGCAGCTGCAGTGTCGTCAGGCACGGAGGGTACACGGTCGCGTCCGTCGCGAAAGCTCACAACCAAAAGTGAGAACGTAATAAGTGCCATTTTCATTAAAATTACGAAGACTGTTGAATTTTATGTTTTACTGACCGTGCATCCTGGTACAAGGTGTAAGTGACCAACTTGATGCACAATTACGTTACATGAGACTTTTATTATTACAATCTTCTATATGATTCGAGCAACATTGGGCTCATCATAAGGAGATAGAATTGTATTAATACAGCGTATGGTATAGTACTCTGAAATAAGTGAGTGGTCTAAGTTACTAAAACATATTTACATCATGTCTAGAAAACATTGGTAATTATAGTAAAATGGTAATAAAATCCACAAGGATTTTATTACCATTTTACTATAATTACCAATGTTTTCTAGACATGATGTAAATATGTTTTAGTAACTTAGACCACTCACTTATTTCAGAGTACTATACCAGACGCTGTATTAATACAATTCTATCTCCTTATGATGAGCCCAATGTTGCTCGAAACATGTAGAGGATTATAATAATAAACGTCTTATATAACGTGGGGACCGCGATAGCACAGTGGTTAAGGTGCTATGCTACAAATCTGAAGGTCGCTGGTTCGATCCCAGCCGGTGTCAGTGGATTTTTCATTGACATAAAATCCTTCCGATCGCACTATGGCCCCGGGGTCGACTTAGCCTCTAACAGAAATTGGTACCAGGAGTATTTCCTGGGGGTAAAGGCGGCCGGTGCGTAAGGCTGACAACCTACCACCATTCTGAGTCGCTGTCACGAAATCTTGGAATCTTAACTTCCTGGAACCCTCTGGGCCTGTCCAGGCCTGTAATGGGACTGCTTTAACTTTTTACCTTATATAACGTAATTGGTTGGTCATTTACCCAGAGTAGTGAAGATTGTTGTGTTTTCAGTGTACCTGCTACCTCCATCATCAGGGTGAAGGGGGCATCAGGATGCTCCTAAACACTTCAGCAACAAACCAGTTTTTCCCTTCATGAAATATGACACATTTAGCCGAGACTTGCTTGTAAATGTATCACTTATTTCTTGTAAGATGGATTTCTTTCAAATTATTAAAAAGCTCAATTAAAAATATTTAAAAAATCTGCAAGTAAGTCACTGGCTAAAAATTTAGCGGAAACAAAGAACTCTGTAACATATGTGCCGAATATTGCAACTGATAACGCTTGTTGTTGCTTAGAAAAGTGGATCTAAATTTAATAAAACTCGCGTCACTAATCTAGGGCGTGCGACTGCAACGCCCACTTCAGAAGTTCTATTCCCCCCGTGGAACATTCTCGACCACATATAGTCTTGGCACATCAGGCGAATGTGGAGAGAAGCAGATGTTTCTCTCTCTCTCTCTCTCTCTCTCTCTCTCACCGGGGCGGACATTACCTCGATCTACTGTACCTACAAATTTAGTATCTATAATATTATTTTCAACTGATTATAGAATGTCGCGTGTATCTGGTGTACCTGAGACAGGGGACAGTGTTCAATGTAAAATTCTGTCACATGCTAAATTTTACCTCCTTAGTTTTAATGAAAAAATGCATGAAATAGAAGTTAAGTAAGTTTATAATTACCCTGTATGAAAGGAGCGGACATAAACAACATGACAAAAAATAAATAAAATGATTTTATCAAATAAGGATATTATGGGGTGATAAAATATAAACAAATAACTGTTAAATTGCTGATAACCATAAAATCACCCTTTGCCACTTTAACGAATTGGGAATATGTCATATGTACAGTCATCTTCATTAAAGTGTCACTTTTTTCTTTCAATATATATGTATATTTTTTTTAAAAAACGTCCACTTTCAATGCACCAATAAGCAGCTTTAGTTTTCACTTCTTACGTTTTCGATCTTAACAGAGAACCCATATAATCGTACAAAAAGAGCTGTGAGGTATTTTTGTTATTTTCTTTTTTTGTTGCTTTTCTTATTGCAGCTCCCCTTTGTGCGTATTTAATTTTAATAAGTGCACAGCAATTTAAAGTAACAGCGTGTCTTATCTTGGATTCACCGAATGCGTGAAACTCCTGCAACACAACTGACACAATGTGCAAATTTTTGTAGATTTCCGTCTACCACCATTATAATAATCTCAGAGTTCATCCAACAGATTACATAGTAGCTGATCAGAGTGTACGTATAAACATGTGGCAACCTGGGTGCACTAAAATTATGAACATGGCTGTACATTCGACTGTATAGAATTGGTTTTTCATTTGTTCCCTTCTCTATATACCTTTTGTGTCTACTTTTTTGAATCAAGAGGATTGATCACACAATATTATACTTTATCCGATTGTATTTGTTTATCGTTTGTTGAAACTGGGTATAGAGTATATAATTGGCGGTTTCTCGATATTGTGGACTTAATCGATAGCGATTACCATCGGAAGGCAACAAGTAAACAAGAAGCAGGAAGGAGGCCAGACTGTAAACAAAATAATAGCATACTCATCATCCGTTGTATGCACGAAGAAGAACACTAAATAAATAATGCGCAGATAATTATAGTAAGGAACCGAAGCTCGGTAATTTTAATATCTTTAAATAATTTTTGTTACTTTTAAAATGAGTGAGAATCGGTTGTGAAGAAGCAGAGGGTTGATCCCACTTCCAAAACTGTGCCAAAGTTCAAGGATTCAAAAATATGAAAAGGTTCGTGGGCCTATATTAGACAATTATAAATGCGCAACATGAAAATATTGCCATAAATAAACTTACAAACTACAAATTACAGAAGTAATTCTAAAGTCAGAACTCTAGAGAAGAAAAGAAGAGGACTTTGATTGTTGATATGACGTAGTGATTGTTAGTGTTACGTTTACAATTGTTGGTTCAGAAAAGCAAAGTTAGCTAAACGTCACTGCCACAGATAAGACATCCAGTTGACAAGCAGAAAATTCTTAAGTTGTAATTTGGAGAAGACTATCATATTTACAATATTACACTAATTATCACGATTATTGTTTACTGGTTACTGTTAATCATGAAAACCATTGGTTGATTATCATATTTATTATTATAATTAACTTTAAGTAGAGACGATTATTATCTATTTATTGTAAGCGAATGAAAACTACGTTGATCGTAGTTTATGAATTATTAATTGATAATGAATTAATTAGAAAATGCGTATTTTCGCAAGGTGAATAAATTTTGTGAATTCATTGTTTGACGGTTTACACAGCTTGCGTTCTTCAAGTACAAATAAAATACAGGAGTTTATCCTGCTATTCGAAACCTGTTCAAGTGTTGTACAGGAGAATTTAGTTAATTCACACACAGCAAGGAACCCTCAAACAATAAAAGCAGCGAAAATACGCCCTGTAGTATGGAGCAGAGGTATTTGGGAGTTCAGTGATGGGCAATAAAGTTACGAGAAAATTATTGTAATGAACGGAAAAAAAACTTTTAAAAACAAAAGAAATAAATATGCAAGGAATATTCAACTAACTTCCAAAAACTATTATTTGAACTTGTTTCCTTCTTTCAAAATTTTATTCCTGAAATGCATCACCCAACATCAACCAATGCTAGTATGCACGTATGAGGTCAAAATATTTTAAGTTATATTTATTTTGCTTTCAAGTGTAACAGAAATCAGTATATTATACGACTCTGGCAGGTTCATTATATGTAACGACATATTACAATACACCTCGAATGAGACGGGTCTTATAAACCGTAATTGAGTTTTCTGTCTGTAGCACAAATATTAGTGCAATACTGTCACGACATGTAATGGAATTACACAGTTTGCTTTTTTAGATTACCCCCTGAGTTTTGTATTCTGCTCATTTATGGAAAAGCATGTCATTATTTAATGTATGTTTGTTACAACTAGAGGTACTCAAACTGGCCGTTCACACAGTGAGAATTCGAAAGCGCGAACTTTTGACCAAGAATGATAAATATGTGACGCTGTGAGATTCGTTAAATGGGAATCATCCTGCAAGCGGCAAGACTGTTTCTGTAGTAGATTAATTGTGTTAACTGTGAGTAAAATAGAAATTATACTTCCCAATATTACACATGTTTACTTTTGCCCCTAGTGATATCATGAATTGCCAGCTGTGCGGCTACAGAACCAGGCGTCTTGTTTGGCAGGCGACAGTTGTGGATCATTGAACGTTCACGATTTATGCCGTATGTTTCAATCAACAAGAGCTTCTGCGTGATTTAAGAGACATAAAATTTACCTTGATATATTAAAACCGTATTGTAGCCTTCTACATCATGAAGCCCTATAGTTTGGTAAGTGGCTACCAACTCTTCGGCGACATATACTCTCTCCACCTTTTGACTTGAATCGTAAAAGGAGAAAGTACGATCCTCCCAGGCGTTGGTCCCCGCTGTCAGAATAAAGATCACAGCCCAGAGGATCAAAACGTGTTCAGTGCCATGAGGACATCAAATTTTACGCAATAAAATCACTTTAAAATTTCGATATGAAAGAAATTTTGCAAAATATTCGGTGTTTCCACCAAGTGTACTTCTGGCAATCACTGACAAATGTTATTACCTGCATGTCTCCAAACCGTACAAAAAAAACAGTGATTTTAGGTATGTCATAAGAAAACTGCGGTCATGTGGGATGTGACGTCCTATAGATTCATTACCTTCATTTCGGAGGAACCTACTTCCGCCATCTCGTATCCTGACGATGGAGGCTAGAGACTACAAAATGCTTGCACCTATCTACCAAATTACACGGCGTCGCTTCCCAGAAGACCGTATTCTTCACATTCATCTCATAGCTACTGAACGACATGCTCATGCTCTAGATTCAGAGTTAGGCACATGGCAGATCGCAGATGATGAAAATAATTTGACGAATTCGGAGATTTTATTTGTGACTAGAACATAAGACTTTATTTAGCGGCGCGTCAATGAATGAGATGTGTTGTGCCAAAGTTAGGACGCTGGATATACGAAACTTCACATATTAATTATAGCTGAAGAGTTTCTTCCGAACAAATGGGCACGAATTTCATAGAAGTAACATAATTTCAAAAGGACAATACCAAAGATGACTAATATATCAGAACATCATTCACGTTTGGTAGATTAATAGCGACGAAGATAATTTATTTCAGAAGGACATTGTTATAACTAATATTCTGAGTTAAAAAAGCTTCAAAATTTCAGGTTAAAAAACTGTTAATACCAACTTTGTGCCGCTGAATTGTCTCAGCTTTCTTTTTATCTGAATTTTTATTAGGCCTTAGCAGGAGTTCTGTACAGTTTAAATCTTGAGTACCTCTAGTTTGCAACAAATATTATTTACAAGAATTTAGTAGAAATGAAGAGGTAAAAATGCTTTAATTCAGATATCTACTGTTAGTAACTTGTTGCACAGTGGTGATGGTTTTGGATTGCAAATAAGGTAACAGTATTATTCAACAGCGAATTATTTCTTGAAAACAGAGGGACTGTTGAACCAAACTAGAAAGAAAACTTTATTATGTGAAGATCGGATTTATTCCTTAAAGCTGAGAACCTCGATATTGCGGACACATCAGCCTGTACTATGAAAACGAAAACAAGCTGTTAAGATCAGGGTCTTTTAATGCCTTATAAGTTGGTAGGTACCTTTTCTACCTAATTATAAGGCGTCATATTTTACCCACCGCAATGAAACTTCAAAGGTTATTATATCCACGTCTTTTATGGCATCGCTCGCACTTTAGCGGGAATCTAAAAACCAGATACTGCAATTGACTTTTCTCTCGTTTTAACGCCAGTAAGTATTCAGCTTGTTACAATGTGTAATCTTGCAGGTGGATGCCAATATTGTAGAAAAACGTGTCGGCCCTCTCAAAGAGATTAATCAGTTAAAACCTTTAAGATGATGGTAGCGTATTTCCTCGAAAGGTCTGTGTCTTCCTGCAAGGCTGTAACATTAAAGATGGATTAATATCATTACATACAATGGGCGTATTTTTAATAAATTCTGATATTTGTTTATGTTACAGTGTTTTTGCCTCATTATAAACGTCTTACGAATATATATTACAGAAAAAAGGAAATTACCTTCCATTGGAAATGAGATTCTGAATTTCATGACAGTTATGTGTTAAATGTAGAGAGTCAAAACATTTCCCATTGATGCCTGTTTTATTATTACAAGGAATAGAACTTAAGAAGTACGAGAACAGTATTTGGCTTAACTCTCGGTTATTGTTACACTTTAATTGAGATAGAAATATTTTACATGAACATGCTGGATTCAATGCGTAAATTCATTCATCCATTGTTACATTTATTCCGCAATTTAAAGCTTCTTAAACGTCATAACAAATTAGCCGCCACAAAGTTACGTGAGTTCATATCGAAAGTTTTCCTCATTGAAAAGGCATTACTGAGAATTCTATAAAAATCCGGTCCTCACATAATAAAACCACTGGAGAAGTAGAAGTGTTATCTCGCAAATGGAAGAAGAGGTGGCTGTGTAAATGCAGTGTATTGGCTTCCTTTATTAATGGCGTGCTGACTGGATTGAGCCAGACACGTCATACATGTTTTAGCTCATAGCTAACTATACGCACAAGTACTTATACAGATCAGTAGTGTATAGAATGTGTTCGTCGTATCTATAGAATAAAAAGGAACAAGGGTTATTGATAATAAAGACGGCATATGCCAAAGTATATTCTTTAAAATTATGGTGATTATTATTGTGAAATAGTAACAAACGCATGAAATATTCGTAAGAAGAGACGCACGTAGTACTTGATAGAAGGAAAAAAGTATTTGGGTAATTGGTTTCCCTTTCACTTTTGGACCTTAAGGAGGAAACTACAAATTCGCTAACAGATTTATTTTAATACATATTGAATGGTTCTGTGCGAGTGTGTCTGAATTTCTTTTTTTTTCATTCATTTAAACCCAAGGTCTCAAAATGAGTCTTTGAACTCCTTTGAATGGGGGGGGGGGGGGGGGTTAATTTTTTTTCCAAACCCCTTTAAAAAAAACACCATTTTTTCAATGTCCAAAAAAAACTTCTAACAAAACAGAA
>Ga0131853_10013013_pt1 | contig 15242 bp, 10 predicted proteins | sample TergutLab28metaG_FD_92764 | JGI IMG/M metagenome (GOLD analysis project Ga0131853, IMG submission 92764) | Labiotermes labralis P1 segment gut microbial communities from Petit-Saut dam, French Guiana - Lab288 P1 (version 2) (version 2) | ecosystem: Host-associated > Arthropoda: Insects >...
GTTGGGTGGGACATGTTGAAAGAATGCCTGATGAAAGAGTAGTTAAAAGCATTTATAAATGGAAACCACACGCAACAAGACCGAAAGGAAGGCCAAGATTAAGATGGGATGATGACGTGAGAGGCGATTTGAGGAAGATGGGAGTAAATAATTGGAAACAGAAGACACAGGAAAGGAAACCATGGAGAGGAATAATTGAGCAAGCCAAAACTCACAAAGAGTTGTAAAGCTGAGGAAGAAGAAGATAAACGTAGAGGTAAACATAATTAAAGATGGGTAGTTTTGTGTGGAGTGACCGCGGAATGAAGAGACATAGCTAGATATTTCAACACTAAAGATCGAGTATTTTGAAGCGGCAGTTGCAGTCTTTACTGGATGATGGGGGCTGACGTGGCTGCAAAAGAAGATTCATAGCAGTTGAATATTTGCTGACCTTCGGCACAATCTCAAGATCAGTTTAAACACAGGTATTATTTATTTGAAACTTCTAAGTTACAATTACGTATCCTGTACACGGATTTGCTATATGGCTTCGTTTAAAAGGAGTGCTTGAAAGTAGAGAGTGTTCAATGTGTTACATACGGGAATTATGAGGTTCGTAATTTGAAATTTTTAAGTTCTAAGGTTTCTTTTATATATGTTTCCGGGGTGCTGATAAGTCTCTAGCCCGACCAGGAAGGAACCAAACTCGGAAGCATGTCAGGGACGAGCGCGATTTCAACAACATCGAGACACGAGTTGTCATCGAGTTTTTTTTTTTCTTGCAAAGCAAGGCGCCGGAGGAAATTCACGCCATTCTGACAGAAGCAATTGCTTGTTTCCTTCCTGGTCGGGCTAAGGATTTATCAGCACCCCTGTATTACAGTGCCCATTATATTTATTGTCTATTTAAATTACATTAATTCGGCTATTGTTTATTTTAGTCCTAGTTTCATGTTCATCTTCTGTATAACACAAAATGCACTTTTACCTTTCACATGCCATTTTTATACGAAACCTGATAATTGTCCATGTATATGATCGAAACATAAAATTTGAAATAAATAGAAGTTATGTTAACCCTTTAAACGCCGAGTTAAATCCCATCTGCCATCTACTGGCATTATTAGGAGCTCACCATATTCTCCACGTTAGCAGGGTAAAGGTTAATACTGATCTTGGGTTTGTATTGAATGATATTAAAGGGACAACAGGATGACCATCATCCAGTTAACATTTGTCGAGGTATTCCGCGAATTTCGCACCAAGAATCAACGCGTTTTGAAGGATATCACGAGTCATGATTGGCGTATAACTTGCTCGCAACTGCCGGATTTACTGGGTACTTTCGCTTACTCGTTATTAAACTGCATGTCTTCAAAACACATTGTGTTCGTGTTCATGCACTATATGCTTCATTCTTACAGTACACAAACTACTCACACAGCAGAGTCCTTAAGACGCTAGTAGTGTCGCTCAGCTTCTCAAGAGATTCTCCTCCTGCTGCGGTACTTATAACTTCATTGAACTTTGTGTTTAGGTTCCGTGGATCGCTGATCTAGAGTAATAATTGTCCAACGAGGTGCAACACAAAGCAGTCTATTTATTATTTTGCAAGTTCACTCTATATGTTTCGAGTGTCAAACACACCCATCATCAGGAGTACACAAAACTGTTAACTACAGCTTTCGGTATTGTGCAGCTACCTCCCTCCAACGTGGCCAAGTCTAGCTTGGCCACGTTGGAGGGAGGTAGCTGTACAAAATATGACCAGTACCGAAAGGCTGCAGTTACAGTTTTGTGTACTCGTGATGATGGGTATGATTGACATCCGAAACATGTAGAGAGAAATTGCAGACTAATAAATAGACTACTTTGTGTTGCATCTCGTTGGACAGTTATTAATATGTTCATTGAACTCTTTTGTGAGCCACTCACCGTAACCTCTTCCTTAATTATATCGCCCTAATAATGATATTTGATGATGCGAACGAATTATTAAGTGTCCCTTCATGTGTCTTTTTAATCATTCTGTTTCTTCTTCCCCTGGATTAAGAGATCAAGTTTCACGGTTGCGAAAAATTGTGTTACATTTATTTTGGAACCTGAGTTTTTCGATGTCAGATGGGAATATGAAAGATCCTGCAAAGATTAGTGGCAAGCGCTTCCGAAATTTAATGGGCTGATGATCTAAAATGTTATGAAAATGGAAAGTGTAGTGGGAATTATTTTCAGTACATAATACTAAGATATGCTTGCAAATAAATAAAAGTCTGTTATTGTATAAACCTTGACTCATCTACATGATTTTACTGTTTCAAGTACTGTTATAATTAATGCAATTTTATAAGTCTGTTTTAAATAATATTTGATAAGTAAAAGACAACAGCGGTGTAATTGTTCATCCGTTACAACTGAATTTATAGTATGAAAATTAATAACATTTCCGCATAGATAAGTACAGAACACTTCTCTGCTTTCAGAAGCGTCGGATATAATTCAATGTTGCGATTCAGAATTACCCTATATTCTCGAATCTAATCCGCACCCGAAACTAATCCGCACTAGTTTTTGCCGATTTCTTAAACGAAAAAAATGTTAGTTCGCGGTTCTAATCCGCACCTATGGGAGGACGATGGTAAAGATAAAAATGATAGTGACTGGGTGACGGATAACGATTCAGATCAGTTATGAGTGATGACGGCGAGTTTGATGAATAATAAATTATAAATATTATATATTATAAATAATAAATAAAATAATTAATTATTTTATTGTATTGTTCTTACGGCACGTACAGCGGCTCTATCATTTTTCAAAATCCAGCTCACGACCGCGAATCTAATCCGCAAGCGATTCTAATCCGCATCTGATTTTTAGCCCTCTGAAACTGTAAAAAGGGTGCGGATTAGATTCGAGAATATACGGTATTCAAATTTGATTTAATGGCTAACTGAGTTGACTTAAAGAGTGTGTTTTCTGTCTGGCATTATTGAGGCCTTCTTTTCGAATCTCGGCCGTGATACCGGATATCCTGACTCAGTCTTTATGATTTTTCCGATTTCCTCCAGAGAAACGTTATGACAGTACCTCAGTTAAGCCATGGCCAATTTTTTCCGAATCTTTTGAATTCAAACTTCACCAGACTTCCTACATTTTACGCTATAATTTTTTTGATTCTGACAGCGTCCTGGAGTAAATCATAAATAAATATATAATTATATAAATCACAGTAAGTATTTTACATCTCGTTCGCAGTAATTCAGAAGCCTGATAGTAAATAAAGTTGCTATTTGCTGTTCAGACTTTAATACCAAGATTTCAGAAAGCTGTCAAGTTTTCCTAGAAAGACACTAAATTACGTGCAGTTAGAAGTTGGCTTGGCACGTGTTGGAAGTGTCCTCGAGTGAAATCGTAAATAAATCTGCCCAAGTAGACAAGCAGATCCGATCAGAACCTGCTGTGCTAGAGTTGCTTGCCTTGTCATAAAAAACATGAAATATTTTCCTTTCTAGTTTAAAATTTTTATAAATTTTATGAAATAGTTGTAAAAATTACTAATTGATCACGATGCATGCGCTTGTTAACCAATTAAAGCACAATATTAACTGTGAGCACAACTGCTTGTACACTAAAATCTTTCAGTCTGGCAGGGCAGTGTATTTGTTGATATAGTTTGATTCTAAAACACATATTGAGTTATACAGCCTTGACTTATGTGTCCTTGTAAGAAGACGTGGTGTTTTTGTCACATGGAGTTTTCACTGACTGACGCCACGCAAGCATGGCGTATGTGCTAAACTGAATAGGTACACACTCTTTCACAAGCACCTTTGTAGAGTAATATTTTGAAATGCCTAGTTGTTTCCATAATCGGGAGTTTAATTCCAAAATTATACAAGCAACAATGTTCTTCATTATCTTCACTATTCCACCCCTTTTTCTTTCAAGGATTCCTTAAATTCGATCATTGGATGAAGTGAAAATATAGTAAGCCTTTTTTCGACGTACTACAAAAGCCAGCCTATTCATATCCAAACTAAAACTCCCGTTCTCGAAGCAGGCTAATTAAATTTATTAACGTATGAGATTTTTGTATATTTTTTGTATTTACGCTTATTATTTTGCATTTCTATTCTGCTCTGCCTGGGACTTAATGTCAAGTTATCCTAAAATTGGTCTCTACATTCCGCTGTTATTCCGACAGACCCTAGGTGCGGTACTTTAAATAGGTCGTGGCCAAAGTTGTATGCAAATTAACATGTTTATTCCTAATACACTGTTAACACTCAAAAAATGTCGTTTGTAATTTAACCTGATTGCAATAAAATGTATGCATTTGTGTTTGGGTCGCAAATAAAACAAAGAAATAAACAATAGCCTCGCCCATTCAGTAGTCAGCAGCTACACATATAAACAAGAACTAGGTAATCGTATGATTCAGTGTAGTACACACCGCACGCATTCCTAGAAACGGGTTCATTAAATTATGCGCCCAAGTTAACGAAATATTGTAGTTTCTTTTTGTTTATTTGGAGTTCGTCATGTAACCGGGACTTGAACTATGTAAGTAACCGGTTCGTAACTTGACAAGAGTGAGTGAGAGTGAGGCAGCAGAAAGAGAAAAGAGTTTAGCAGCACAGCAGTGTGCAACAAGCACTCCTTGGTCAAGGAAGCAAGTCGAGCGCTCGCGCTTGGTCGGTCGCGAAGCGGTAGGAGTCGCTCCAAGCATAGTTAGCTTAACTGCTTAGTCTCGCCACCCCCGTCTTCAAAATACTGCTTCATCACGCTGATGTCTTCACGCCGGATTTGTTTTCGAGTGATACTTCAACCAGGCTTGTGTGTGATGTCTCGGGTATTCTCCAAATTAAGAAAGAGTTCAGCTTTTTTTTTTCCAGACAGTTACTTTTTAGTGCTGGTGTAAACAAGTGAAGGCTATTAAACCACTTGCAATTAAGTAGCTCTAATCTGCTTCGGACAGTAACAAGTGTTCTATCATTACAGTTGAAACGTTAATTTTGACATCGAGATTATTCTGTGTTCTTTTAGCCGTGTCAAATAACCTCTAATATTTATGTGACAAAGTGAAACCGTATTTAATAATAATATGAAAAGAGTGTCCTATTGCAAATAAAGACAGATCGAACAATTGTCTTGCTTCATGCCATAAGAGATAGTGTCGTAACAGTAGCAGTTGTGTTCCTTATGTGGTAAGTTGGCTTCCCTTCTTGGCGAAAGAGACATGACTATTGTGAATAAGGAGAAGAGGAGCAGAGAGAGTACAACCTGTTGCATCTCTGCGTTCGGTGATGTTCACTCTTGCATTCTCTTTCAAATTTATGGCAGACCAAAGGAATCGTCTAGCTGGGCGAAAATTTCTGCTTCTAAAAGTGTCTGCCCTCGCGGTAAATTGTCTGTGTTACTGCAGTGTTGCTTCTTAGTGGCAAGAAGTGATGTTGTGCTTCAGGTGTTCGTGTTTTGTTTCAGTATCATTTCATTATGATTAATGTGGACGTTTGTGCAGTTTTGTGGCCGTCTGGCTTATGTTACATATTGTGTGATAATAAGATGTGATTCTCAACACCAACAATGTTTAGTTTCGATGACCCTTTCTTGTGTTCCGAAAGATAGATTTATATAGTAAAAGAGTGAAAACGTTATCCCCGACATATTTGTTTCCGAGATGGAGGTGCGCCGTTCTGTCGCGTTGATCATTAGTAAAATGGAGACCTCTTACACAGCAAACATCCTTGTCCAGTATTGCAGTCTAATTCAGATCGTCAGAACTGCGCGTCAAAATGTTTTAGGTTCTCCACGTGTTCCATTAGTGCCGTTAGCGTCAGGCAGTGTTTAATATCTCCATTCAGATAATGAAATTGACTTGGTGTGATAGTAATAACTTTTCTACACACGTTTATTAAGTGCGTGCTTTTGCTTGTTTCGATTAACTTGTAGACGTCACAGTACAGTAGTTTAATAATTTAATCAGCACCATTTTGTATACAGTAATATCTGATAGTGTTTTACGTATAATGGAAGGTGATCAAGATTTGTGTATAGGGTCTGTGTATGTTTTTGGAGAACTTGCTTTGCCAAATATGCTATTGCCGGGGGCAAATCATTATACATAGATAGTGACTTTTTGTCTAACACTGCTGTCTGTTTCACGTAACGTTTTCTGCAAATCATTGACCATCGGCGGCTCGTTTGACGGCTTAAAGGAAAGTGCACGGCCTGCTTCAGCTTGGTGTAACTTGTCGATATGCCCGAGGCTATACTCAAGACCTTCTCCGCCGTGGAGGTAAGTGTTATTGGGAACAATGCACTGTCGCATAGCGCGATCTATGTCTTTTAACCATTTCAGGACGAAGCATAGACTGCTTTATCTAAGACCCAGTTCGTACCGCGCTGTAAACACGTTTCATCTCGGTTATGAAAATCAATCAGTTTATGCTGTAAGTGACACAAGTCGCTGTTTGTTCTCAGATACTTACAAAACACATAAATACAGTGTGGGCAGAGCGTACGGTTCTTGAACGTTAAACTTGCTCGTGCATCACGTAACCAGTAGGCTTTAAAAGGTTAAGAGGTATATTTGTTTTCATTGTAACCGAGTGTTTCATGACTGAGGTTGCTGCTTAGACCTGGAAGACAAGGAAGGAAATGCTATGTTTATCAGGACAGAGACAAAATGTCTTATTTCTTTACAAGCACAATTGTAGTCGGGGTATCAGCTGTTTATGTGGCATGAACTTCGGTGGTTACTGTATCTGTGATAATGTTTGCTTAGTCAGAAAACAAAATGGAGACGGCAAGGCACTGAAGAAGTAATAGGAAGAATATAAAATGTCACATCTCCAGAATTTATCTGTATTTATCGGTCATGCAGATGTGGATACAGGTTTATAATCGCCGTGTCCTATAAACGTATTTTGAATAAGTGCCATATACTTAGAAATTAATCATTTTCCTGACTCAAACCATATGCCTTTTTGTCACGAGAGAGTGAGACGGACAGTGTTCTTCTAGGAGGTAGCATCAAAATGTTCCTGGAATCAGTTGATTTCTGAGAAACATAAAACAGCACAATCATAAGCTGTATTTCCTTCAAAATGGTCTTCTTGTACAACTAAACACTTCTGACATACACTCGTCTAATGCGCAAAAATATGCGTATTCGCGCACATGCTTGCGTATTTGTTTGTCCGTGTGCGTCTCTGTGTGTCCAGTTTGCTGTTTCGTACCGCGGACCTGGTGAAGAACACCGAATAAACAGGACAGACAAAAATCTTAAGCGACGTGCAAACAGCACTGTGTAGATTTTGGACGAGATTCGAATCCCTATTCTAATTCTTATCTTTGACTTATAATGTGTAAGTGAACACTAATTTTCGTAATTCAAGAGCCGTTTGATGTTTTAAAGTTTGAGAGCCTGCAAACAAGACGTACTGATAAAGGAAACAATCATATTCCGGGAGGAGAGAGGTACTTCTTGTTTTTAGGGTGTTTAGGGTTCCCTGTGGGGCTGTAGTCCAATGCGGACCACGGCTACCTCATTCTTGAGGTTTCTAGATCACACACAACGACGCATCACAGTCGGTAGGACTCCACTGGACGCGTGATCAGAGCGTCGCAGAGACCTCTACTGACAACACACAACACTCACAACAGATTGACATCCATGCCCCCAGTGGGATTCGAACCCACCATCTCAGCAGGCGAGAGGCCGTAGTCCTACATCTTAGACCGCGTGGCCTCTGGGACCGGCGAGTTACAAAACGTACTGGTCGGAAAAGAGAACGGAGGTCGCTTGGAAGGACCGTTGGTAATAGGGAGAATAATATCGATATTGACGTTAAATGAATAACTAAGGAGGATGTGGACGGAGTCATTGTCCTTGGATGGGGACAAGGGTCGGTGGTGGAGGACATGGTAACGAAATTTTACGTTTATGAAGCGGGAAAATCCTTGGCTAGCTGGGAAGCTATTAGATTTCAAGAAGGATTGTGCTCCATTGTTTGTTTGAGTTACTTAATGTTGCGTCTTCTATTAGCCATGCGGTTTGTAGTTAACGGAAGAGTTTTTTGACGAGTTGTTGCAGTGGTTTAATTGTCGTAACGCACTCATGTATGTAGTAATGACCTATTCTGTTGCCAGGTAATGCACACGTTTGTGCATCGTTATTATTCACGCGACCCTCTTTTTGTTTTCAGTGCGTATTTACATACCTAAACCAATGTCATTCTGAACACACAAAGCTCCCACCCCCACACCCGCCCCAGTAGCAGGACGTGTTATTTTCGCAGTGCGCGGGTGTTTTACAGTATTTAAGCTCTGTGCCGAATTCCTTGCGCTGCAATGTATGGCGGGTCGTGTCCTTTGAACAAATAATATTTTAAACTTTCATTACAAATATATTCACATTTGAATATTACAACTTGTTTTTGTTTACGTTAAATAATTTACACACTCGAGACTTTTATGTAGTTAATGTAAATTTAATCGTAGTGTTTATACATTTTCATGGGCCGGGTAGCTCAGTCGGTATAGCTACTGACTACAGGCTGGACGGTCCGGGATCGAATCCCTATGGGGACCAGATTTTCCGCCCGTCCAGACCGGCCCTGGGGCTCACCCAGCCTCCTGTCAAATGGGTACCGGGTCTTTCCCGGGGGTAAAGTGCGGCCGGGGCGTGCTGCTGACCACTCACCCTCCTCTAGTGCCGCGGTATTGGAAGAGTAGAGCTATACCTCTACCCACCCTCTGGGCCACACCGGGCCTGTAACGGGATCACTTTACTTTCACCCTTTATTTACACATTTTCATTCTGTTAGAATCTCATGCTCAGTTGCCCTACTTTGAATGTTTTGCTTTCTTTTTTTAAGGTTCACTTTTTTGGCGGCTTATTTCTACATTCGCATTTTTTTCTCCCCACTACATACTCTTTTCTTTCCATTCTTATTATCCGCACTTCCCTGGCCCCAAGATTCTACTCTGCATTGCCTGTAAACAGTGTTAAGTCTGGTAGTTTAATGTTATTTTAGTGTCATTTAAAAACGGACATTTTGCAATGCTTTACTGTTGAAAGAACCGACGTGCCCATGATGTATTTTTATTGCGAACACATATACAGAACGTCGTACCAAAAAATATCCTCTGTAACATACCTACGTTTTAAATATAAACTTGGAGCATATGACTTCAGCAGTAAGGTATTGTTTCCTCCAAATGATCACGGAGTAGCTCAGAAACCGAGTACGGCACCTTTGAATACGAATATTCATCCACATTTGCACGTTGTGCGTTACGATGATTTTGATTCTCTGTGGAAGCAGTAATACTGATCCATTTGGGAAACCCCATATAATCGAGGCAGTTGTGGCTGGGACGCGAAACTAAACGTATTGCAGTATTCGGTAAAAATCGGTCAGTAAAATTTACCCAGGTCTTGCCCAAATACTGCTTTCCTTTTCTGCTCGGAAGAATTGGTATTCATTTTAACAGCCCGAATGTTTTAAGATTTTGTCTGTTTGGCTACTAATTGGTCATGCAGTTGCCTTATTGTTGTTAAATGTTAATATTATGGAAATACTTCAACTTTGCAGGACTTTACTTCCGGAGAGAGAGAGAGAGGTCTCATAGGAGTTACTTCCGGTTTACGTTTCATACTGAGAGAACAGCAGCACGGCCGTACCGGTCTTGGTACGAGAACGTAGAGGAAAGTTAGATTACGATTTTGAGCGGAATATTACTGTAGCTATGTTTAGTCGCATTTCTAATATTTGACACATTTAAAGTGATTGATTTCCGATGGAGACTTTTACAAATAAACATCATTTACAGTCTTCTTAATTAAGGAGTAGAACAAAAATATATACTATATTTTGCAAAAATTATTCTTCTTAAGAATCTTATACCTTAATTTGCGTTTGTTTTTCTAAAAATATTTTAGTATACTGTACAAGCTAATCGGAAATTTTTTGCTTAATTCAGTCTGGGCGAAAGAACAGTTTTAAAAAGCGAACTTTTTCCTTCCTGATTTTCTTAGTCTTAATAGAAATGTTGTGTACGAAACAGCGAAAAAGGTGCTGAATGTTGAATAATGTTTGTGGTCATGCCGATACGGGCGACATTTAAAAAGAATAGATTTAAGAAATACATAAATATGTCTGAAATGAGCTAGAAGTTAAGAACGCACAAGGAGTACAATCCATGCGCCTGACGAGAATCTATCCCCGACAAAGAGTCCTGTCGTGAATCACAACACATACTGTACCATAATAATGGCACTGAAGCGTGTATGTGAAGTTGAACCTCACTGCACAGCTATTACTTAACATTTTAAAAACATAATTACGAAAATTTAACTGTCTGGACGTAACCAAAGCGTGTTTGGTTGATCTGTTCAAATTGGTTCGCACATTAGAGGACTCCTCCTTAGAAATTACATTTATTTAATTTTTATCAATCTGTTGTTTATACAAGCGTGTGTAATTGTGAAAGTGTGCGTGTGTGTACCACTATAATGAAAATGACATTATCAAAAGTTATTTTATTGTATTACAATTCGAAATTTGCTTGTACTACATTATAAATATTGCACAGTGTCAGAACTTCTCTAGTATTACCGCATATGGCGTCTTCAGACAACCTTGAAAGTTTCGCTAAGAACATTTTCGCTCCTAATTAGAAAATTTCCTCCGTCAAACATTCAGCAATTTTCACTGACTTCGCTTCATTTCCGCATGCCCTAATGACCTTATTCTACTGTACCAGATAGTTCATATCGATGTACGATTTCGGAATAGGCGTCTAGCCAAGAATATTGTCCAGAGTCAGTAATTTCTTTGGTTGTTATTCGGAAAGAACATCGTCTTGCTCACAGAGAATCGCGAATTCCGAATGCTGGGGATTATCTGTTTAAAAACCTCTTTAACGGAACAAATTTTGGTCCACAGAAATCTGATAATTGTTTCGTCTTAACGCGTTTCGTCCTAAAATATTTGTAACCGTTTTGTTCCAAGTTATCGTTCAAGTTTATTGGGATTTGATGCCGTGTAGTCAGGTAGAGATTTACCGACGTTTCGGAGAAATGTACTGCCTCCACATGCGAGTCTGTCTCACCGTCGCGAGAACTTTAAATATCAAATTTGGTTTTATGTTTACATTACTCTGTTCATGATATGTGTCCTTTTTTCAAAGAGCTTTAGCTGTTGTGTCTTACCTTGAGGTAACGTACAGTCATCACTGTGACGTTTATGGATGATCTCTGTCTGCCTTATCACAGAGAACTCGTATGTTAAGCTCATAGCTCTTAGTCCATACGTTGTGTCATGCAAGCCTTTTATGGAAGTTGGTGTATTTTATGTGGAAAGATTAGATTAAATGCTTTTAAGGTGATATCTACTTTTGGTTTCACTGGGCTAGTTGTGACAATGGGCGTAACTTGGGAGGAGGAAAGGGGGCCAAATGCCCCTCCAATATCTCTTCTATCTAAGAAAAGCCACGCTTTTATTCCACTGCTTTGTAGTTTATAATAAGCACGGTCGATATTGCCTCCTCTCCCTCCCAGTGTTTTTAACCAAGTTACGCCTATGTTTATGACTCTACGTGTCCATGCAATTCGACGTTTTCTTTCATTTCGTAATAGCAGTGTAAATATTTTTCTTATTTCTTTTAACCGATTGGTCACTAATTCCTCCGATATCATTGTAGTCTACTTACTGAGAGGCTTCGTAGTGGATACTCGCTTCCATTCACAATAAATAAATATTTTTAACACATTGAATTCGGTTATATTTAACTTTTTTATTATCGTTTATATAAGGCTTTCTTGAGTCAGCAGACATTTATTCTTTTAAGCCTGAGGCATAATTTCACCCGTAACTCTTTGAGTTTCGCGACTACTTAATTTAAATATATAGCTGGTTGTGCAGTCAGGTTTCATATTCTCACCCTGCGACATTTCGCAGTTTGATGGTTCTTTGGCTTTATAATTGCTTTCGTAGTAAGCGACTGGAATGATTGAAGGACTACGGAAGTGAACGGTTTCAGTATTACGTGCAGACACGCTGTAATTACAGTCTCACGTTGGACACGTGCTGCCTTGCATCCCATCACGCAATCTAGGAAAAAAAGTCATGGCATTTCGAGACCCAGACATGTTGCCCCTACTAAAGTAGACATGACACTGCTGGTTCTGAAAGCGTTGTGTTTGTTACGCTGAGGAGAAATGAAAAGCGAATTTGAGGCTTTCATAGCGGTGAAATTTTGTTACCTTCAGTTTCTTCAACAGATTAAAGTGTTAATTTCGTCTATTAACTTGGTAGCCCTTCCTTATTCCAGACTGTTTTGATATGCCTAAATATCCTTTTTTAAGCTTTCATTTCGTCATATAAGCAAACTGGGCAGAGGAAGGTATTTTCCTTTTCTCTTTCTTTATGTTTTCATTAGTCGGCACCTAGTGTTTATCGCTCGAGCGATGTGTGCGTTGTTGAATGTAACTGTAGCTGCGTTATGTATCGTACAGCAGCAGTGTGACCAGAGCAGTGAGCGCCGATGCAGCTGGAAGAGAAGTATTGTGTTTAATAGTGCCCAAGTGTACCCACAATCCAGAGATTTGAACCAAATACAGTTCACTATAGCAGCTGTATACAATCCTGTCATCTTAATTGATGCTTATATGTCTTTTTTAAATGATATATCATATGTAAATAATTTGGGTAAATTAAAGGTTAATTAGTCCTTGTGCATGTCATGAAGGAATACGTGGGAGTGACGGTATTACTCAAATAATTATTTGTCTGTGCACTAGATGAACTGAGTGTTCAATACAGTGATCAGCCTCGCGCTCTGGCCTCCTTACTATCTCAGCGGAGGCTCCCATGCCCATTGAATAGGAGTCCGGTTGAGCTACAGAAGCGGGTTTGTACGTTTTGGGAGAGAGATGAAGAAGGTCGTGTTTCGTTTGCTTGGAGTCCTGGCCCATCGCGTACCGTCCAGGAAATCCCCCTGCTAAGAGGCACTGGTACTAGTCACCACTTAACTCACTGTGCCTGCTTCGAGTCTCTTTAGCACAAAGAAAATAGGCAGATATTACTGGGTTTCTGTACTTCTGCCGTACGTATGTAGGATAGCCGGAACAGAACTGATGTTTTTGGAAAATGGGTTTGTTTCCGTCCACAGATTGAAAGGTTTGGGGACGCATGCTGAGAGCGATCCGTTAGAGTGACGTAATATCCAATTCACTTATTTAGATCATTTCCTGAACAAAAAATAAATAATAAGGATAACAAAACAAAACATTTTTAATGTTTTGTTGACCAAGCATCGTGACATATCCTTACAAAAAGAACCAACAAAATGCACTATTTATGTTCAATTTATTTCAATATTCCATTCCGATCCTGCCGACAGCCAGTCAACATAAACGCATGACATACCAAATGCTGTATATACAGAGTAGTACCTCCTGACGATGAGCAGTAAGCCTGTACGAAACATGTAGAGGTTAATTATTGAAATAAATTGAAAGTCAATAGTGCATCCTGTTGGTTCTTATTGTAGGTACAAAACTAAGCATATTTAAAATAACATATGTCCCAAGAGTAACATATTGGTGCGAATCATGACCTTTGTCCTTCAAACATAATAGTCAATTGCAAGCCACTGAAATGAGGTACTTGAGGAAAACAGAGGGAAAGGTACAAGAGGCGGGATCAAGAATGAAACAAAAAGAATGGAATTAGGAGTAATTCGTCTCAAAGATGTGATAGAACTTAAACAATTGAGATGGTTAGGACACGTTGCAAGAATGGGAGATAAGTGATACCCGAAAATGGCGTGGGAAGAGACGCCAACGAAGATGCCGACTGACTTGACAAGGATGGATACAGAAGATTTTGAAGGAAAAATAAATTGAATGGAAAGGAGTAAAAGTAACAGCTCAAGAACGTGAGAGATGGAAAGCTCTTTGTAAACTCTCCACTTCTGCCGGTAGAAGTTTCGACTAAATGAATTGATTTAGATCGGCCCCTCAGGGCGGACCAACTGGAAGAAGTAGGTTTTCGTACAAGAATGGAAATAGGTCTAATTTTCGAAACTTGTGCGAGTATTGGGAATAATTTTAGATCAGGTAAGGTGTAAGTACACCCAGTAATCCTGAGTGTCTTGTCAGAACCCGTTAGAATGGATGATGAAAAGAGTAATGCAGAAACCATCTTTGAACCCTTACTATAGAGGTACAGGCATGTCTCCGAAGAGTGGGCGTACAGAAAGCTTAGGCATAACTGTACGTTAGGAGAATGCGCTCGCTACTCTGTGTGGTTCAGAGACAGGAGGCTGTCCCAGCGGGAGCAGTGTCACGCACGGTACCTGCGGGTAAAGCTCCCACACTTAACAAGCTATTGTGACGCACCCAGTGCAACAGCTCTACATCTTTGTCTGACTGGCTGGACCAAGTTCATGACTGCTACAACAGTGGCGGTTCTCAAAATGTGTGTCTCTGGATTAAATTTCTCCCTTCTGCATCATGTTGTGGAACTTTAAAATTTATTGTGGGGCATATTTGGATCAGTGTCGCGACTACTGTGGCATTGCTGAGCACATCGGATAAATATTTTTGCATTAGTTTCACGATTCTTGCATCAGGGGCGCATGTCAACATCTATCCAAGCATAACGGAAATGAACACTCGCGCATCTGCAGTTGTGAATCTCAACAGTTGTTTTGTGATCCGAACGGCCTTATTTATGGTTAAATATGATACCATTTATGGTGTTGCACCCTCTTGTGTGCACGCTTATTTATCCGTGTAAATACGCGTGTTTTGCCCATCATAATTTAATTAGAGAAAGTTTTCGAATTTTTTATAAATGTCATGCATTTAGAAATGCCGCCGTCAGCTAACTTAGTCGTGCGAAAAGTTTATTGATTTGCATATGTTGGCTTTCTAATATAAATCCATATATAGCAGTTGTCCTAGGTTACTGATGCTGCCACTATCATTACTACTACTACTATTACTGTTGCTGCTGTTACTACTGCTACTATTACTACTGCCACCACCACCACCACCACCACTACCAGGATGACGACGACGACGACCACCACCACCACTACCACGACCACGACGACCACGACCAAGACCACCACCACCACCACCACCACCATCACCACCACCACCACCACGACGACCACGACCACTACCACTACCACCACCACCACCACCACCACCACCACCACCACCACGACCACGACGACCA
>Ga0131853_10013015_pt1 | contig 15241 bp, 8 predicted proteins | sample TergutLab28metaG_FD_92764 | JGI IMG/M metagenome (GOLD analysis project Ga0131853, IMG submission 92764) | Labiotermes labralis P1 segment gut microbial communities from Petit-Saut dam, French Guiana - Lab288 P1 (version 2) (version 2) | ecosystem: Host-associated > Arthropoda: Insects >...
CATCTTTCAGGTTCCCCAGTAAAGCAGACCTCTCTCAAGGTCCCCTTCATGGAATCCCTCGCAGAGTGATGCCCCACCCCTGGAGCCCTCCTTCATTCATCTATCAAAGTCCCCAGTATATGAGCCCCCCCCCCCACATACCAGGATCCCCTCAGATGGAAAAGGGCCCTCATGGAGAGAGATGCCTGTATCCAGAGACTTTCTTAACATATCTAATAGGGTCCCCAGTGAAGGAGCTCCCCCCAAGGCCCCCTCCACAGAGCCTCATCAGAGAGAGATGCTCCATCCCCAGAGCCCCCTTCATCCAGCTCCCAAAGTCCCTGATAAATGACCCCTCCTCCAAGTTCCCCAAACAGGGCCCCTAAGGAAAGAGATGCCTGTCTCCAGAGCCTTTCCTACATATCCTTCAGGGTCCCCAGTAAGGGAGCCCTCTCTCCAGGTTCCCTTCACAGCTCCCACAGAGAGAGGCACCCCACCTCCAGAGCCCCTTTCAACCATATCTCAAAGTCCCTGATAGCTGATCCCACTCCAGGTTGCCTAACTGAGTCCCCATGAAGATAGATGCCCAACCCCAGAGCCTTCCTTTCATAACCTTCAGGGCCCTTAGCAAAGGAGCTCCAATTCCAGGTTCCCCTAACAGCTCCCATAGAGGGAGATGCCCCATTTCCTGAGCCCTCCTTTCAACTACCTCTCAGAGCTCCCGGTGAACGGACCTCCCGTGATACTGAACAGGGCCACTATGGAGAAAGGTGCCTGTCTCCAGAGCCTTCACAAGGCCTGGTAGACGAGCCCCCTACTAAATTCCCCAACAGGGCCCCCACAGAGAATTTGATATGGCTGTACTGTGTGTTATGTTGCATGACATTTTTTGTTTCTTCATTGTTTAAAAATTAATAGCATGTTTTGCCCAACATTTCCAGTGCCCTACGTTGTATAGTTGAACAAATAGAATAGGTAAGTTAGACAGTTTTCCTTTGAGATGATTAGCACTAGATCCTACATGAGCTACTTCTTTTATTTGGGCATACATGTTTCATCTGTGGTTTTTAACTGTGTAGTGCAGTAACTAATAGTTTGATTTTTGAAAGTGTATTTGCATTCTTATTTATTTTGTGACAGTGAAAATGTATCCTTACCTTTCACATTGATTACCATGGGAAAGATTGTGTTTTGAATGTTATGCCTGTATGTAACATGTCCCTGACATTAACTGGCGTATAGCTGTGATGTATTTGAATTCTAGTGATTTTGTATCTTTAGTAGTACATATATTTGCACTGGGCTGTCAATGGTGATAAATGTTTGGATTGTGCTTGATCATTGCAATTCAAGTCTTGCTAACAAAATACAAAATATCTTGATGTGTTTTTTTTTTCAGAATTATAATGGAAGCTGACTCATCAGCAGTAGTTCAGAGAGTAGCTCTGCGAACAGATGACATTCCTCTGGGAGAGCAGACCGTGGCACAAGTATGATACCTCATTTTGAATTTTGTAAATCTTCTAGAATTAATGATTGGCATTCTTCTAGAATACAAAGTCAGGTGGTTGAAAAGGAAACAAATTGATTTAATTTTTTGGTGGTGGGAGGGATGTGGGTGGTGGTAGTTGACCTGGATGTGTTTCATGTTAGTTTGGCACGGGCAGATCAAATGATGCACAATTTTGTACAGTGGAATGTCTATAGGTATGACTTTTTTTTTTTTTTGCTATATGAAGTAAAAGATGACATGTTACTTCTGTTTGGATGGCTCATAGATGAAATGGTGGCTCATTGCCTATTCAGTAGCATGGTGATTGCTAGCAAGCTGTGGAGCACCAAGATACACCTCATCTTGCTTACCAGCGGTGTTACAGTTGTGTTCAGTCTTAACTGGTTTTTTGGCAGATATTTTGTACCTTGTGTTTATACTCCAAGGAGCTTCTCTGTTCTGAAGAAACTGTTTGTGAAGGAATGAATGAATTTGGTGTGGGCTGGGATAGCTCAGTCAGTATAGCAACTCGATATGGGCTGGATGGTCCGGGAATTGAATCCTGGTGGGGGCGAGATTTTCCACACCCGTCCAGACCAGCCCTGGGACCCACCCAGCCTCCAATACATTGGGTACCGGGTCTCTTTGGGGTTAAGTGGCTGGGGTGTGGCATTGACAACCCACCCCCATCTAGCACCCAGGTTAATGAAAGAGTAGAGCTATACCTCCACTCACCCTCTGGGTCTTTGTGGCCTGCTCAAGGGAGAACTTTACCTTTACCTTCATGAATTAATTTGGTTTTGCTATAGGCGGAGAATGTTTAGGTTGAAGGTGATGGAAGTAATGGGAGGATGTAGGAGACTGCATAATTAGCAGTTTCATAATTTATGCTTCTCACAAAATGTGACTGTGGTGAACAAATTAAGGAGAATAAGATGGGAAGAGCATGTTGCATGTATGGTAGCTATGAGAATTGCACACACAGTTTTATTCCGAAAACCCAAAGGGAAAAGTTTACTTTGGGAACTGAGGCATACATGGGAGGAAAATAGGTCTTTAAGTAACAGAATGTGAAGATATTGAGTGGCTAACTGTTGTTGTGAATAGAGGAAATTTTGGTTTGTGTAAAAGGCATGACATTTCTTTGCCTGACTTACAAGTAGTAGCTTCTGAACAGGCAATGTGCTTTAAGGAAGTAGAGCTGCAACTCTGTCAGGGATGGATCCCCAAATATTTTGCGTAGATGTATGGAGTGATTTTTTATTCATTAAACTAGATTTGAATTTAGGGGCTGTCTCTCAAGGATGTTTCCATCAGTAACTCACAATTAATGATCTGAAAGAGGGACATATGGGAAGGTGTCTCATATATCTGTACTGAAACTTTGAAAAGTCTGCTACAGGATTTCACCATTTGGCTTTAGCACATTTTCTTGTAGAGAGGAAGCATCAGACATGTTTCTTATTGAGGATTCTAGTTCCATTGTGCAGTAATTTCAAATGCAAAAGTAATTATTTCATGACTAAGTGAAATGGTTTATTGAATAAAGGATGAGTGTGTATATATATATATATATATATATATATACACGTGTGCTCATGTGTGTGTGTGCACGTGCGCATGCATGAGGGTACCCACGTGCGTGCTCTTGGAGCTGCATGTTTTAAACTGAGTTTTAAGTTACATGTTAGCAGGTAACTGTTGTTTTGCATTAATAATTGGATTGTGAATGTGTTTTCAAGTGCTGTTGCAGGTAATTAGGTTTGGTATTGAGTCTCTGCACTTTTTGTTTTATGACCATCAGTAGTAGATGACAAACCATTTTACTCTTTTATAATAGAGTCCACAGGACTTTTGTCATTAACACCAGAGCCTGCCACTTGCATGACATTTCTATCCAGCTCACAGTATTGCAACCTGTTACTATTATATTATCCTCTCAACTTCTTTTAATCTTCAAAGAAGCTACTTCCATGAAATTTCCTTACAAAAATTTCTGTATGTATTTTTGTCTCCCTCACATGTGTTACGAGGGAGAGTCAAATGAAAACCTTAAAAGTGCGATAAAAATTCGAAACACAGCTGTGTTGTCTTGTAAGTTGACAACAGTGATACTCATGGTTTGAAGAGTGGCCGACAGGTGGCATTACAATGCAGGAATGCAACACAACGGCACAGTAGTAGCGTAAAGATGGCGGCCCCACTTGCAACATACACCAAAGAAGAACAGTGTTCTGTCATACGTTTTTTAAGTAGTGAAGCGGTGAAACCCATCAAAATTCATTAACGAATGAACGTTCAGTATGGTGATGCATGTCTGTCACTACAGCAAGTGTATGAGTCTACTAGGAAGTTCATGAATGGCGTTAGTTCTGTAACAGACTCTCCTCGACCTGGTCAGGCACACCAAGTAGTGACACCTGAGCCATTGCAGCAGTTGAAGCCATGGTGAAGGAAAATTGCCGTGTAACAGTGAATGAAATAGACACACATCTGGATATGAGTCATGGATCAGCACACCATGTCATCCATGATGATGTGCAGTTCCATAAAGTGTCTGCAAGGTGGGTGCCATCCCAGTTGACTGCAGAATTGAAAGAACGATGTATTGAGGCCTGCCAGGAAATTTTGGAATGCTTTGAAGCAGAAAGTGATTACTTTCTAGGAAGAATTGTTATGGGAGATGAAACCTGGGACCACTCCCACCAGCCGGAAACCAAGAAAGTGAGCAAGGAATGGTGCCATACCTCCTTACCAAAACCATCTGCGGAAAAGGTTATGCTGACTCTCTTTTGGGATGATCGAGGGGTAATTTTGGATCACTACATGCCCAAGGGGAACACTGTGACCAGTGCAACATATGCAAATCTCCTAAAGAATCACCTGCAACCTGCAATCAAGTCCAAATGACGTGGACATCTGAGTACAGGTGTTTTGCTCCAACATGACAGTGCTCGGCCCCATACTGCCTGTTCAACTGTTGTAACAATCCAAGATATGTCCTTCAAGTGTTTTCCACATCTGCCATACTCACCAGACCTCACCCCCAGTGACTTTCATGTCTTTTGACCGCTCAAAGAGGCGATGGGAGGCAAGTATTTCAGGTCCGACGAAGAGGTACAGCAGGCGGTGCATGAGTGGCTGCGCTCTCATCCAAAATGATTTTTTTTCTAGAGGTATCCATGCACTTTTGAAGTGCTGGAACACTTGTATGGAATGCAATGGAAACTACATAGAAAAATGAAGTCACTGTGTACCTTTTGTGTTCAATAAGTTACGAGATAAAAAAATATATGAGGTTTTCATGTGACTCTCCCTCATATATATCTGGCTGATGTGTCATTATCACCTGATCTGACTGATTCAGTGCTAGTAAATGATTTGTATGAATCGCAGAAATGTTGCAGTAGAGTAGAGTTATGTGGAATCACCGTCAAGCTTTTGCAGGGTTGTGGAAATGTTGTTTTAGGAGGCAAAATTTCTGCTGAATTTATTAATAGTTAGGATGAAATGTGTACATAGATTGGAATTGCCTGGACATGTTGTAAGAATGGGTCGTACAAGGACGGTAGAAAATTTACTAGAAGGTGAGCCATGTGGAGGGAGGAAAAAAAGAAAGACCTAGAATAAGGTGGATGCATTGTGCTTGAGCTGCATCTGTCCTGAGGGAAGCCAAGGTTAGACTTAGAGGGCCATAGTACTAAAGTAGAAGAAGAAGGCTATGAAATGAAACATTGTAAAAATTTGGTGTGGTTTTTGGGGAAGATGTTCAAGATCTTGCTTTCAAATGTCTTGGCTTTCATGAGTGGCATTTTGAAGTGCATTTTAGATTACTGAAATATGCAAGGCTGGCAGGTTACTGAAATTCTCTCACTATGTGGGTAGCATGTCCATTGTAGATATACGGAACTGAATTGAGCTGAAAGGTTCACATTAAGAAACTGAAGATGGAACATGAACCCTAATCACATATTACTTTACAAAGTGACATCTTAGCCAGGAGGAACAAGGATAATGTAGTTGGCATAGTGGTCATGTTATGGGCTGTATGATTCAAGGTTCCTTTTCCTGTTTTCAGGTGTTGCAGTCTGCAAAAGAGCAGTTGAAATGGTCACTACTGAAGTGATACTTGAGCCTAGACTACAACTGCCAACACTTCCCTTTCCTACTTGAATTTTGGAAACCTGTAGAGGTTTCTACCACATGTGTTTTAACAGTTCACAGTTCAGCAGTGTGATGAATTTTGGATGTGGTAAGACAGTTCTGCAGGGGCCTGATAATGCTGCACATTAGCTTGAGAATTTCAAGTTCCATTGACAGCTTTGTAAAAGTAAAAATTTTTATATAATACAATTGTATAGAATGTGTTTGTAAAACAATGTAACATTTGTCTTGTTAAGTGTGCAGCTTGCTTCATCAAATGAAATGTGCAGTGGAAGATTATATTGTGTGGATGGAAAATATTATAAAAAGAGAATTTTAATTGGTGGAGAATATCCATTATATTTACTCTCTTAGAACAATTTGTGAAACCACTGGTTAGTTTCATAACTGATAAATAAAACTGAACATGATACAACATTCAGTTTGTGTACCGTTTTGTCTACACTAGCTTGTAGTTGGAATTGACCTTCTAAATGCCATGGCTTTTTATTTGGTGAATCAGGTTGTTGTTTGTATTAGCTTACTAATTTATTTAAAGCCTGACTTAGTTCCTGTAAATTATCTTCTTCATTAGTCTCGCTTTGTCATCTGCACAATGGAGTATATTAAAAACGTCTGTTTTCTGAAATTTGTATGCTTTTGTTTCATCTCTTATTCATTAGTGTCTTATTTAAGAATAAGTTAACTCAGATTTTTGACTATGAGAGGCCTCGACCAGCACCTTGTTGGGTGATTGCATTTTTTCAGTTGTACCTAGATATTGTGGATAAGGGTCTTGCAGTCATATTTTGAGGGTGTAACCGGTATAGTCACACTACAGGATATACAGTGGACAAGCTTGTTTGGAAGCTTTAATTGTAGCAGTACTACCACTGGATATGTTTGTAGGCCACCAATCTATTCTGGGTAGTTAAACTTCTTTCAAGTCTCAGGCTGGACGACTCCATATAAGCACAAGCTTATGCTAAAAATCAGTTGGTATGAAGCCCCAGACCTACATCATAATGGGTGAAAGTTCACATTGTACTGGTATGTCATTTTAACCGACGAGGTTGGCTGAACCACTAAGTGGGTCAAATAGATTTTTTTATTTGAGGTATACTTGACTGGACTTGTTTTTCTGAGTCACATGTAAAAAATAACTAGGTAATATACTGAGACCCTTTCCATTGCACCATACATAATTATCATCATAGCTTATTTAAGACTTAGCTAACCTCTGAACTTGATGCAGAATCATTGAATAATGTACATGTTAACATTTGTTCAACCCTTAATTTCTGAAATTCTTGTTTTCCCATTTTCCTTCATTCCTTGCAGGGATGTTGTATTATGTTTGTGGTCCCTCACTCCAAATGACCATTCCTGCATTGTGACCCACTCACTCCCACCTTCCTGTGTGACTTATCCATGTAGCAGCTTGATATGTTTCTACCCTAAAAATGGAGGCAGCAGGTTTCTCTGAAATATTACCAATCACACAGAAGCACATAATGTGATAACCTAGGAGACCACAATTAAAATTTTGTTGAATCTGAAAACTTCTTCTCCTCTTTACACTTCAAGTTGGGCATGTGGGAGAGAATTAGACTGCTCAGTTGCCTGAACTCTCAAATTAAATAATTGGAAGTAGGCACATATGATTTATATGATACATAAATAAGATAGGACCAGAAAGCAGACAGCACATACCACACTCTGAAGTCATATGCACTTGATAGCAATGCTGGTGAAAGCAGCAGCCCATGTCTTCTCCTAGATAAGAATGTTGTTATTCAACAGTATGTAGTTATGCAGCAGTAATGATACATGTTTAATTTTAGCTATGGTGTAGAGGGTAGATGATGGAATAACTTCTCCCATCCCACATGGATTTATAAATGAAGGTTAAAATGAAGTGGACTCAGAAGAGGGTGACTAACTGTATGGTCTGTGAAAATGATAATTTACTATTGTCATGATCACCCTTTTCTTCACTAGGCCTGTTGTGGATACTACAAAATAGTATCCTTCATTGCTTTTTTACTCTCTCAGTTGATTTTTTAAGATCTTGATTGGAATGTGTTCAGATTTTCCACTGTATTCTTAAAATACAGTTACTTGTGGAATCTGTGGTTCTGTTATATTTCATTTTGTATGTGGTATGGAATGATATTTGCCATTGACCTTGTGATTCATATTTCTGCAAATACTTTTTTTTTTTTTTGGTAATTTGCACTGTGCATGTTTTATTTCCCGTTCTCCTACAGAATTTCCATTTCGTATGAGCCCTGTCAGAACCTAGCCACACAATCTTATTATTGTCATCCTTTGAGACAGTATTCTTGTCTGAAAATGTACTGGCAAATGGCCTAGCATCCCACATGCTGGCCTGTGTGTGTTCACTTGGTAGCCAGTTAAATGTCCATGCTAAACCAAAAAAATCTGGCCATCAGGAGATACAATTGACATTTAAATCCATCACCTAAAGCTTAAGTGAGATGTATATTTGCCTAAAACATATTTAAGATACTTACCTTTCAGTGTTAGATGGCAGCATTAAGTTTGAAATCTGCCTGTCATTTATCTCCCATGTTTCCTTCAATGAATGTTCAGTCATTTTTATTTCCTGGTGAAACCCCGTAGTGTTTTGTATCATAGATATGAACTGCATCCTTGCTTGTTGGGGCCTGACTTTGTCCTAATATCTGATATAGACTTTGCAGTTTTGCTTGTGTGTGTGCGTGTTGTTAAAAGTACCAAGCTGGGCCTGTGTGCTAGAGAACAGTACAGTCTAAATGTAAAATTCAAGAAGAAAGGAAAGAAAATAAACAATAAAAGAAGAATACATTATGGTGTTACAATATTGTAGTCTGTTATAAAATCACAGTATTATTGCATGTTGTTTAAAGCCATGAAAATTTCAACATAACAGCTCTGATTCCTGCAACTGATGTTCAGCAACTATTTCAGTGTTCACATCTTTTGTTTGAATTGTAGAATACCTTAATCAGTAAATTTAGTGGCCAAATGGCTGGAGTTTGATTCCTAGCAGGGGCAAGAAGTTTCACTATTGCCACCAAATCTGGACCAGCTCTTGGGCCAATCCAGTTTCCCATCTGACAGGTATTGGGTACTTGTTTCCAGGGGATAAACTGCCCAGAGCTTGAAGCTACCTGCTGAGGTGTACCAGTTGATAAGAATATGTAGTCCTATTCCTGTGCTTGCCCATGCATTTTCATAGCCATTAATTAATTGATTATAATCTTCAAATGTGATAGTGTTCATGAATACCATAGTGTTTAATAAACAGCTTTTCTAATCAGCAGGAAAGTCTTATTTGGTTAAGAAGATAGTGAGAGATAATTGAAGGTAGAGGTAAGAGAATGTAATATTTTAAAATTAAACTGTGTTGTGATTTGGTTGGAAATGGAATAGCATTTTCTGTCACATCATTTATGGCGCATGAGTAACATAAGGGTGTAATCTGTTAGTATGGTACTTGGGCATTACACTTGTATGGGGCACTTGTGCAGTTTCTGTTGTAATGCCATTGATCTTTGAAGCTACTTCCTCAGATTATCACCATCCTGTGTGGTATGTGCAGCATTTTTGCACATTTTTATGATGCATATTTAATATGCTTTTCAGTACAACAAGAAATTAAACCAACAATATAAACTGTATTATTTCATATTTTGCTTATGATCCAACATGTTTTGGTCTCTGCTGCCTTCATCACAGATCAGTTCATTATATCATGAAGATTACAAGACCAGTACATAATAATTGTTAAAGTCCAAATATACAATATTAATATTTTATGTATGTATTATTATTATTATTATTATTATATATAAGGATTTTAATGTTTACTATATAATGATATTGTAACCTTCATGACATATTGGATTGATCCCTGATGGTAGTTTTATAGACCAATACATGTTGGATTGTAATTAAAAAAATGAAATAATACAGTTTATATATATTGGTTTAATTTCTTATTATTGTGCATTCTTTGCAGGTAGTGCATGAAAGAAACACATTCTTCTTCTCTGGAACTACTGAAAATATATTTTTGGCATCTTAATATTTAAAGTTTATGTCAGACTTTGTTCCATAGTTTTTGTTTGGTGTATGGTGGTCGAATATATACAACATCTGCATTATTAGATGTGAATGGACTCTTTAATGCCACAGAGCAGAATCATTTTGAGAAGCTAGTAGTTTCTCAGCTAGTCAAATTCCCTGGCTTATGTGGAACTCAAAGTGTTCATTACTGTTGTCACAAGAGCCCACCATTTGTCCTTATCCTGAGCCAGCTGATTCCAGTACCTGTGATCCCTGCCAGTTTCTGTATGATCCATTTTAGTATTCTCTCATCTATGCATGGATTTTCCAAGTGATCTGTTTCTTTATGATCCATTTTAATATTCTCTCATCAGTGCCTGGATTTTGCAACTGATCTCTTTGTTTTGGGTTTCCCCACCAAAACCTTGTCTGTATCTTTTCTTCCCCATCGAGTGATATAATCATATTTGTCATCTTAATTCTGTTCTTTCTCCCTCCTATGAAACATTTTTTTGTCTTTCACCTGCATCATGCTTTCAATTTTCTCGATTGATTTTCTATGTGATTTTGCTTCTGATTCATTAATACTGAATTACAAGTATTTCCTTAAAAAGTACACTTTTAATATTGCTGCCTGCTGAGCTACGATGTTTAGTTTGTTGTACAGATACCGTCACATGCCAGAAGACAGCAGACTGTGTAATGCTCCTGTGAGAAACTGAAATCTCACAAATCAATTCTTATTCATTTCAGTGGAGGTTTCTGTTTGATTTCGGTTTGAATTCCATCACATAGGCCTTGTAAGCTGCAGTTGGCCCATTGCATTGAACTGCTTAACTGTGTGTTAAGATAAGAATTATGTAATCTTGACAGCTTGTCTTATCTTCACTTGTTGATGTGTCTATCTTTTGTAGCAAAATCCATGTACCTGAGAGATAAGACATATCAATTTTTATACTTATTTGCCAGAATCAGTGTTTCTTGCTTGGTGAACATAAAATACTTGTTAGTGTGCTTTAGGAATTGAACTTGGGTAAGATAATTGCACACAGAGTGGGGATAGAATCAGTGGGAGGGATCACACAGTGTTATCAAGTAGTGTTAGTGCATTATTTACTTGTTTTATGTAAGTGCTGATGTGTTGTACATTCACAATCTGAACAGATGCACTCAATGCTGAACCAAAATTTTAGTAATCATTAGTGTTTTAAAAGTACAGGTAACAATGTGTTTGCAGTCTGTAGGTTTGCAACATGACAGGCATATTAGTATTACAAACTCAGTAGTTGAATGATGAGGATCTGAGAGAGTGATGTGTCATCAGTTGCTCTATAAGCCAGTCAAAAAGTGATCACAGTTTTTACCCAATTATATGGACACAAATACACTGTTTAAGGTTTCCGAATTATTCAAGAACAAATGATGCTTGCATGCAGCTACCATAACATTCTCTGAACTGGAAAGTAATCTTTCCTAAAAAGTGCCTGAACATGCCATATGTATTAAATAATTATTGTGTTAAGATTCATAACTTCTATTTTGAGATGACACATCCTATTGTGTTATTAATTTACAGATATATTCTTTACTCAAAACAGTTGAACACAACATACAAAGTAGGATAAAATGGCCTTCATGTTTCAACTTATTACGCCATTATCAGGCCCATATAAAGAACATTAAAAAGACACTTAACACTGCAACAGGTGCAAAATCTCCACCTTCACATGTAGATCTTGCACATATTGCACTGTTGAGTGTCTTATTAGTGTTCTTAATAAGTGTCTGTTAATGGGTTAATAAGCTGAAACATGTAGTCTGTTTTATCCCACTTTGTATGTTGTGAATGATGACAGTTCTGAGTGAAAAACTGTATCCATAACTTATGTTGGAATTCACTGTATGCGAATGAGATCTGTCAAAGTGCAACAGATTCAGAAGCTGAGAGATAACGCATAGAGTAAGGGATGTTTATTTAATTAGCACACCAACTAATGCACATACATAAAATTTTTTACATTAAAACATTTAAAATCGCTCCAACATGTTTCGATCCTAAGATCATCTTCAGGGAGCAACACTGTTCCTTGCTAAAGTGTAGCTCCATGAGGATGATCTTAGGATCGAAATATGTTGGAGCGATTTTAAATGTTTTAATGTAAAAATTTTTATGTATGTGCATTATTTGGTATGCTAATTAAATTACTCTACGAAATGCAGGGTGCAATGATAAAGATAAGGCATGTTTAATTTGTTGTGTTCTGTAAACAAAGTGCATAAAATGAATATGTTATGGGGAGGTCATGTCCATACATCATATCTGTACTTTGCCTGATTTTAGACTTCTGCTATGAAGTACATGATGTCTTTACTCTTCTGGGATGTTATGCAGCATATGTTGGTAATTCCTCTCCTATGATTCAGGACAACCTATTGCTCCCATCCTCATGGGTTAAGAAGTTTGAGAAATCTTTTGATTTCTTAACCTTGAAGATGGGACCGTTAGGTTGTCCCAAAACGTCAGTAAGAAATTAGAACCATACACTGCATAATATCCCAGAAGAGTGCAGATCTTATATCTGCACTTTATAAAGTACCGAAAGCTTTTGGTGAAAGGTAATGCTGAAAATTCTTTGCTGAACCTTGTTGTGGTGTGAGGAATACTGTCTCCTAGGATGTGGTGCCATATAGTCTGGTAGAAATTTAACAGTGTTTTGGAGCACTTGCTTTCCCCATTTTCAGGTTAGGTGAACGTTACCTTCTGTCCTGTGGATAGAGGCTTTAAAAATTTAAAGAAATACCTGAACGGGTGACTTATGCCTATGGAGGAAAGTTGATTTTGAGAAGCTAACAGTTTTTTATCTAGTAATGATTCTCTTTGTATCTTATGCAACCTGACAGTTCATTACAATCTTCACAGAAGCCCACCAGTGGTCCCTATCTTAAGCTACGTGAATCCATATCACATATTCTCATCCTATACCTTCAAAATTGAATTTAGTATTAACTTCTGTGTATGCCTAGGTTTCTGAAGTGGTCCATTTCCTTTTGATTTTTGAAGAAAATTTTGTATTTAATCATCTCTTCTGTGTGTTCTATATTTTTCACCTGTCCCATCATCCCTTATTTTATTACCATAATAATATTTACTGATATCCAAAATGGCTGGGTAATTGTTTGCCCACAGTAATTTTTAGCTTATTAGCTTTTGTATGGTAGGCATTTTAAAAATGCTGTAAGTTTCAGACACACTGGGATATCCTGGCACTGTTGATACACTGTCCCAGGATAATTAAGATACAACACTTAACGGGTTTAACACCTGGAACATGTCATTTAAAGAGATACTGGAAAACGTCAATACAATAAAAGTGGTAGCAGTGATTGCTGTACCTCTTCAATGACAAGTAAAAGTCACAACTAAGCCTTGTCATAATTATGCTGGTAGTACTGGTGAAAGGTGAATGTTTTATTTATAAATGTATCCATGTACACCTGCGATGCACTGTATCCTGATAATCAGTATTGGAACAGGGGACCTAAATCTTTAGTCACTGGAAGACAAAACAATTAATCTATTATTTGTATTCAGTTGGCTTTCTTCAGGCATAGCTTCAATACAGTTGTCATGCAGCTTAGTGTACTGTTTAAGAGATATAAAAATTTGCAAGTAACACTTAACATCTTTTGGTCTGTGTTACAATTGTTTGTGGCAGTTGCTTAGAGGGAAAATATCGCAGCTATGGGTTGTTTTGACCCAAAAGATCCAGTGACAGAAGATCAGAAGATTAGAAGCCGGCAGCTGGAAAAGAACCTCAAGGTTTGGAACAAGAATTTCCAGGATGCAACCAAGGTGCTACTGCTGGGTATGGCAAACCATCATCTTGTTTATGCATTATGATAAAAATAACAATAAATTGACTTTTGTGTTAATGTCAGTTCTTTGTTTACAGGCACTGGGGAGTCTGGTAAAACAACAATTATAAAGCAAATGAAAATTCTGCATATTAATGGGTTTTCAGAAAGGTATGATGTTATGGTGCTGTCACATCAGTCAGTCTTGCACACTACACTGTAGTATGTGATGCACATTTCATTTTATTGTGCTCTGATTTGTTAAATGAGCAAAGGCTTAATGTTGCATTCACAATAATAGTATTTAGGCACATTTGCATAAATGGCAATAAGCACCTATTAGCTTCATCATTTTTGTCTGTCTGTCTGTGTGCATGTATTAGCATGGCTCCTGGTGGATTTTTATGATATTTGATATTGGGAACTTTTACAAAAATCTGTCTAGAAACCCCAAATTTGGTTAAAATGGGACAAAAATATTGGGCACTTTACATGGAGATCTGACTAGTTTATAATGTTGACAGTAGTATGACATATTGTTTAGCCTGACTACTGTGATATTGATGCAGTTGCTGCACATACAGATCCAAAGATTCAAGCCTTCTAGGGTGCTGAACTCTGTCATTGGGTGAATGTTTCCTGACATTAAGGAGGCACAATGATCACTCAGAACATTGAGAAGTACTCACCCAATGATACTGCATGCCATTCAAGAAGGCTTGAATCTTTAGCAACACTGCTGTAAGAACCAAACATCCTGCAAAATGCGGATCTGTTGTTGCAAAGCTTAGTAATGACACCTCAGAAATTAACACAGCCATGATCTTAGTATTTATGACAGGGCAATAAGTCATGCAGAAGTGTACCGTTATCTAGTGGCCCAGTGTTTGAACCAACTTACGTGACAATCTAATGATGCAGACATTGTTTGGAGTGGTGGTCAGACATGCAGATATAATGATATACACATTGTTTCGTATATGGTGACCCAAACTTTAGGACGTTATTTTGTAAGTGATTTTGAGTAATAAATGCTATAGTAACATATGCCTGATTTTCAGCTGTTACATCACTACAAGTGTTTTAATGCCCCGTACATGACTGTAACCATTGCCTGAGAGTAGTGTTGGCTACTGAGTTGAAGAGGGGTAAATAAAGAAATAGGAGTGAGAGTGGGGGAAGGGGATGTATGTATATTAAGGACTGGGTAACACCAATCTTCTCTGTCTTTATACCTTGAGTCCATTAATTACAGTTCCTAATATCCACGGTCAATTCCCCGCCCCCATCCCCCCAACCCAGTGTTATTAGCCAAGTTACGCCTATTACTGTAACCAAAAAGGGCAAAATAGACATGTTTTATCGTACTGTATGAATAAAAATGAATGTGTCAGGTAACACCACAAAAATTTATCCCTTAATTTGTAGCCTACTGGACAATGTGTCTGACATCAAAAAACAAAGGCACAAATTACTATCTTACCCTATTATACTTACTTACTTACTCCATGGTGCAGAGTCCTTCTTGAGAAGCTAACTGGTTTGCAGATAGTCAAGAAATTCCCTGCATTTCATGGAACCCGAAGGTTCATTACTGCACTCACAAGCGTCCGCCACCTGTCCCTATCCTGGGCCAGCCCAATCCAGTCCATATACCCACATCCCACCTCCTGGAGATCCATCCTAATATTATCCACC
>Ga0131853_10013016_pt1 | contig 15241 bp, 3 predicted proteins | sample TergutLab28metaG_FD_92764 | JGI IMG/M metagenome (GOLD analysis project Ga0131853, IMG submission 92764) | Labiotermes labralis P1 segment gut microbial communities from Petit-Saut dam, French Guiana - Lab288 P1 (version 2) (version 2) | ecosystem: Host-associated > Arthropoda: Insects >...
AATCTTATGTTTATTGGACCGTGCATCATCTTGATAGTTGAATAAAGAGAGACCAACTTGATGTCACTTGCTTTATTATTTCATTATTTAATGCTCAACATGTTTCGGATGTTAATACATCCAAAACACGTTTAGCATTAAATAATGAAATAATAAAGCAAGTGACATCAAGTTGGCCTCTCTTTATTCAACAAATAATGTGATGTTTGTTTGGGTTCTTTAACCATGGAGAGATGAAATGTGACGTTTCAGACGATCTTCAATAGTGTGAAATGGAGATAAATGCAGCAAATTTCAGGTAAGAGCTGGTCTCTTGGTTTGCCTATGTTGATGTTCTTAAAGTACAGCATTGCCATTTTGCTGATACTGTGCTCCTTGTGTAATAATGGTATCTGTAATATATTTCTCTTTTAACAATAATTCTGAATTTGTGATAAGTATATTGATATAATGAGTTATTTATTGTTGCTTTGTATGTTGTTAAATGACATGATAGTTTTCCTTATGCATTGTCTGTTTAACCTACAATTGAATTTCCCACGTATTTTCCTCACAGGCTTACTTTTTGGTTAAATACATACACACATACATACAAACACATTCAGTCCACTGATCCAGTCTCTGCATCTGAATATGGAACATGTCAACTTATCAATGGCGAAAGTGAAATGTTAGTGCATGCCAAAAGACCAATTTCAGTCCTTTACAATGTCCCAATTTTGAGACTGTATATTTCCTTTATAATATGCGCGTTATATTTAGCAACTCACAAATTTAACAGATCATTTCATTCGCCATCAAAACTTCATGTACTGCATGTGTGGTTTGATACATTTGAAGGACAAAAAACTGAGCTATTCTTCAGTTGTTTTACCACATTATGTCTATTACCATGGTACTGCTTATAATATGAGAGCAGCAAGATAACCAGCTTTTAAGTTCACAGATTAAAGTACAGACAAGTTACTTTTACCACTGTAAGAAATGATGGAATGTTCATATTGTGTGTTTGGGAAGCAGCCTTTCTGCCTACAGTTAAGCTGTTTATAACTGGTATACTGTTATGGCATCTTGGGTAATGTTTAAATGGCTTAGATAAGTGTTAAGTAATCCTATAAAAATTATTTGTTTTTGAAAGTTAACATTTATGCAGTTCTTTATTTGGGCTGTTAAGTGTATTTATAAAGTTGTGTTTTTTACGTTACGTTACCTCCAGCGAAATCTTGGAAAATTAACGTGTTATTCAAGGAAACCTAATAGTATAAGAATACCAGTAAGTACAGCTGGATAACTAATTCATAAGTAAAACCCACAGATCCAATGTTACATTTCATTTATGCTTAAAAATATATTCATGTGGAATTCCTAGTTGCTTATGAAAAATGTTATCAATATGATCAAAATATATGTGTCTGGCTGAGCTCATATTCAAGCAAGTTTATTATTATTATTATTATTATTATTCAGTGAAAAATACCTTGTATGAAATCTGTGCATATTGCAGTATCTCAATAAAACACTTTCCATTAACAAATATCAAATCACAAAGGATATATCACTTGCTACAGAAATGACAATAGACCCTCCTAAATTATAACATCAAATTTTTCCATTTATGTGTTTTAATGTACTGAATTAACTGAAAAAGCCCACAGTGTTTTATATTGTGTCACTGATAGTAGGAGACCTTGTCCTGGTAAGTTTACTATTTTATAAAGAAATATGTTTCAGATTATAAGATTTGTATATAAAACCATTCTATTTCAGAAATGTTCAGCAATAACCGCATCTTGTAATGTGAGGTAGTTAATTATTTTAGTGATTATTAGACCAGAAGTTCACTGGTATACAGAAAGGTAGTTGAATCTCAAGCATTATTCATGGTGAGACATTTTTTAACAAACTTCAGCACTAAGACTATAAACAGTTTGGAAGGAATTTTAATAAGTTGGTGTATCTTTGTCAATGAATCTGGAACTGGCAATATTGCAAAATGTGCAATGAATGGTGGAATGCAGCCCTTCAGTGCAGCGCTGACCCATCGGTGTAAAATACGGAGGATTTTCAGGCATCTACACTGTCAAGTAATGTTCAGAGTAGCATGGCATAACACAGACTGTTTAGCAACTATGGTGGTGGAAGATTAGGAGAAGTGAAACTGTGGGGATTGCTCACTTTGTCATCATGGCAGATATTTTTGGAAGCCAATTATCAATGTGTCTTCTTTTTTAATTTATTTGTGTTGGGTCATATACACTTTACTGCTATTTGTCCAATCATGTCAGAGGTTTCTCTCACTTTGCATCTATCATCAGTTTACCGGGAAGCGGCTACCCACACACAGCAATGTCTACTAGATGGTGTTTCATTTCTATCAGGCTAACATAAATATTGAGGTAGTTTCAATGAACAAGGCTTTTTCCATACACCACCAAAACAGACAGAACTTAGTTTGAGATGTCAGAATGTCTCCTAAATTTTGAATAAAAATGTAGTATTTTTGTATGGAAGCTTATGATTGTGTTATCCATCATATAATTCTCTGAAGTGATACTTTAACATTCTTTTGAATAGGTTACATCTTTCAACATAATGATGAATCTTTTGCCTTAGTTGTTATGGTTATGGTAAACATCATAACCATTATCATCAGCTGTTGTTTTTGTTGTTGATGTTAATGTTGTTGTCGTCATAATTGTCATTTTCTCATCATTGTTTTCAATCAGTCTTTGTATTTTTTTTATTGTTTTATCAAAACCACACCTGAGCTTTTATTTTTTTAAATTTATTTAGGAATTTGTTGTTTGGTAAATGTTTCATGGTATTGCAACATTATAATGAACATATTGGGAAATTTTTTGTCATGGTCATTATGAAATTGTTACAGATGTGACAAAACTTGTAGTTTTCAATGTATGTTAGTCTTAAAAAATTATGACTTCATTGTTGTAAAGAAGGCTGCATCTGAAAACTGCTCTTCTGGGTTATTACACAGCGAATAGTAGGAATAACCCAGAAGAGCGCAGTTCTCAGCTACTTCACAGCAGAAGCATGAAATCACGCAACGCTGCATCTGTAAACTTACACATATCATGCAGACAGGTGTGGATGAATACTACTGTAGCTAATAATTCTGCCATCTTATGTATTATGAAGACGCAGGAATTTAACTAACTGAAATACCGATTCACAACGTGTTGATTTCACCAAACTGTATTACTTCATTCCATCTTGTGGTTAAAAATACATCTGAATTCATATTCTTAATATTCATATAAATAAATACTTTTTACACTAACATTCTTAATATGAGAGGTCAGAGGATAATATGTTAAATGTTACTTTTAATACAGTTCTGAAGAAATATTTGTTAACTGCAAGGAGAGATTTTAAATATTAACATTTCAACTGGATAGCTCTTCTATTTTATAAATTAAGTGATATAAGTTCAATATGTAAACAAGGGTATTCATTTTATAATTCCAGTTACACTGCTTGTTAGTTCTCAATTCTTCATCTTTTCATTACACTTTTTTCTCTAGACAAAACATGAATTATGTTTATTTTTTTCTCAACTTATGTTGATATTATTTAATTACTGTCTTTCAGTGTTATGTGATTTTATTTTAGTAAATTTGAGTTTTGTGACTTTGATCCATGCACTTATGCAGTATGGTTGATATTTTAAATTGCACTTGACAAAACAGTGAGTGTGTTGGTACTAAATTGTTGATATTATAATGGGTTTTCTGACATTATACAGATGGCCATTTCTTGTCATTAGACGTGAATTTAAAAAAAAAACAGTTGTAAATTTATAAAAAAATATATTTGAATATGTAAAAATATATGTGTATCGATATTTCTAATTTTTTTTGGAAGGTCTCGTCATGACCACATGGGAGGACCGACAATTTACCTCAAAACTTAATAGTCAATAATTTTTTAGAGGGTTTCTCAGTTTTTCCCCACTTTGTCGTTGTACTTGTTGTCTTACCGTCTGTAAACCTTGCTTACTGTTCCTAACATCGCTAGATTAATCACGTTCCTTACATGCTTTGCAGAATCTTCATGCTTTTTAAATTTTTCACCTAAGTGTTTTAAATCCATCGTTTCGGTGTTCGCCCAAGCTGTCACCTCCAAATAAGAAACACGAAAATAGCGCTTCCTTGAGCACAGGCATGCAACCTCTTATGTTTAGCGTATACAGCTGGGTTAAATTTTCTAACATAAACTTGTTTTCTGCTTGATGATACCTGAGAAATAACTTAAGTCGGGTGCTGCACAACCTAAATTCTTAACCTCATTCTTCTTGGTGAGAGTTAATTACCAAACATTGATGCCTGTAAATATTTCGCACTGTTCTTGTTTGGTTTTCTTATAATTTTCTTATAATGATATACAATAGTTAAAACATTCGCAAATATGAACAACTAGGTAAAAATGGTTATCCAAATTCAAGCGTTTTAAGACGTTGGATAAGCCGCATGCACAGCTGCACGAAACACTCCTCGACTGCACTCACTACAACTCGGAAACCCTAGCTCGCTCTCTCCCGGTATGTAAGAGTTAGTTTGTGTCCTCTACTCGCTGTGAGCTACGTTTAAGCGCGCAATGGCTCGTTAGATCACAGGTTACTCGCTGTTACATTTTGCGCAGTATTTCGAGTCCGTCGCAAGTATTTGAATTGAAAATGACATCACGTATGTTTTTTTTTTTTTTTTACACAATGTACGTCCATTTTCAAAACGTATACTCAAAGCATGTATCGTTTTTAAATGTCTGATGTTTAGAGTTGCTTTTGGTGCCAACTGAGAGGTCTTGAAATCTCTACTGATTTAATAACGCACATGACTTAGGTTAACGAAATTGATTGAAAGGTAGGTTCATGATTTATGTGTCAGAATGCCCTCCAGCCCATCAGTTGTAATCTGGTAATTTGAACGTTAGTATTAGGGTATTATTTTCCATATACACTTGTACAATTGTGCATTAAATATGTTTCTCTTCTTCATGATATACTAATTAGTTCTTCAAAATGTCTTTCAAAAATTTGTAATTTTAAAAAAGAAATACTACTGAATCGTGCCAGAAACAGTTTTGCTATGGTTCAGATCTGTAGCTACAAGTTTCTAACAGATCCGTTTTGTATATGAACTTGTACAGTCTTTCAGGAAGATTTTATCTTTTTGTGTTAATATATGCCTCACTCATTCTCTAGCTCTCTGGGTTTCCTTCCTAAAAGAATTATTATTTATGGTGATCTCATTCTTTAAAACATAGTCTTCAAAAATAATTTTGCATTCATTCCTTACTTAATAATTTATTCAAATTAACATTTATCTACAGCCACTTTGAGGATCAGAGAATAGTTTCATTTTTTCAGCCTGTGTGACAGCTTTCATTGTGATAGATCAGATATATTACAAGGCATTCAGTTGTTCTTTGTGCTGTAATTGGTACTGTTTGTTTACCACATACTCAGGAATTGATATAATACACATATGATTATAATTTCAGTTTGTGAAAGTAATCCATCAGTGTTGATATTTTATTAATACTAGAAATCTTATTAAATTCTTCTGTCATCTCTGAAAGTTCATTGTGTCAGTAATGTTTGGTTTTACATTTTTGTTATTGCATTTCATCTCTCTCTACACTTCCTCCATGGACCAGGTTATGAACTGTTTATCCAGGTGTATCAATGACATGTCTAATCAGAGTATGGGTGACCTGACCCATATTTTAGTAACTTGATGCTGAGAAGATGATATCAGTAATGCCTAAAAAAAATCTACACCATATGTTATGAAATGTGTTGCATTTTTTAATTGTTACTGTTGGTCTTAATTCAGAAACCATTTAGACATTTGTCCTTTCAGAATTAATTAACAATTTGTGTGATTCATTTGTTGTATATATTCCTCATGCAACAGCAATTTGTTGTAAGTCACACAACTCGTCAAACTGAGATTTCTGCATTAGTAGACAGTTTGGTTATAAAATCACCTTCTGTCAGAATTTTGTGTCCACACAAAAAAAAAAAAATTGTCATATTTGCATAAAAACATAACATGCTTAATTGTTGCTCTATTGAGGATCAATCAAGTTTTTTTGTCCTTGTAAAATTGTGTATTCATGGGTTACAACAAGTTGCTGTTTCGTAAGCGATATCACATCATTTTCCCTTCATATTGTGATGAAGTGGTTGAATACTCTGTTGCAGACTCAAAGTTGACATAATATCTTACTGTTCCCTCTCCCTGGAACATGTAACATTTACTTCATAATATTATAAGATACTGAATGTTCTTAATTATACGCGTGACTTAAAAACATTTCAAAAGTTGCATAAAAATCAAGTAATGTAAATATTACATCAATTTAATTAATTGTTGAAACTCTACTGTCTGTCTATCGTTAGCTTGTGCTGTCTTTTAGAATTTCAAGTTTTTAATTAGTATAAAATTCAGTCTATATTTAACCTGAAGTAATCAAACAAAAGCAGATGAGATTCATTTGGTCTTCCATTTTTGTAGAGGCTAAGAAAATTAATGAAGCTTGAATCAGTCAGAATACACATTGATATATGTTTCTATAAATCACAAAAAATTAATGGAAAGAAGTGTAAAATTTACACACATTTTAATATAAGGCCATAAAGACTATATATTTAATAGTGGTTAGTTAAGTTCCTTCTTAAAGAATGTTGAAGTTAATGGCTCAAAGAGGGCAATAATTTTATTCCCAGTGAAAAATTTTATATATATTAAAGTCTATTTTAAAGTGTAATCCTTCCGACAAATGTGATGTACGATTCCTACTAACTTCTGTGTGTTATGTAACTGGGATGAAGAAACCAACAGAAATCGCTTATATTTTTATTCAAGAATTCACATCCTAATCATTTTTTCATTCAGTTTTTGTAATTTTTGTTGTTGAAAAATACAAAACAAAGAAGGTAAATGCTTAATACACATTCACTTACCCTATTTCTAAAGAGTTCTGCAAATTTCACATCATATATTCCAGAATTTTCCAGTTAGATTTTGTTTAACATGGTCCAAGTCCATGTCTGACAAATTGTTCAGTGAGAATAAAGTGGCTGTTGCCATTGTCATCATTTTCCAGCTGTTATTTCTGCCTTTAATCATTTTATGGGTGACATGAATAGCGCCTTGCAAATATAGGCTCACTAATTTTTGTGTTAGTTATGCAGGTACCCATACATGTAGACACAAACGGTTCAGTGCTTCCATCTGTTCTGCATTTTTAACACAACATACACCACGTGTGTCTACTTTGTATGCATAGAAGAACCTTGTAATTCATGCATGCTGAATTTTAAATCATAATCTGCTGAATGAAGACAATTTCCAAATATCTACATTGTATGTACACAGTAATAGTAACAGAAAGTCAGTAAAAATTGAAATGGCCGTACCCATAACAGAATGCGTAAACTTTAAACACTGGCCTGTTATAATTTACTTCAATAGTGCTGTGCAGAGAAAATTCGTGTTGCAACCGAATTTTTTAGAATAAACTGCTTAAGAAGGGAGTATGTAGAAGGTAGATTCAACAGATCTTGAATTCATTACCTGCAGTGTTAAATTGACATTTCATTAATCGGTAAGGAAATATGTTCAACTATTCGTGTACTGTTTTTTTAAATTTTGAATGCTGGCATAGTAGCTGCATCTCATGCTGTGACATTGTGGCCAATTACAATAGTCAGCCAGGAATAACTGTCAATCATCATGTTTGTCATATTTTCTCTGTGTGTAGTGTATATGGCTGAATGTGGTATTTGGAACCTTTAAGTGAGCCATCCCGTTGTGTTGCATACAATCATGAAGGTAGCTAGAGTTAGTCAAACACAACTTACGAATATCTTATTGCTAAGGAGCTTTATTTACATATAAAAATATAAAAATAATCAATCCCATTATAGGCCTGGACAGGCCCTGTGGGTTCGAAGAGGTTGAGGCTCCCAGATTTCAAGGCAATCGGCATATGAAGTTGGTAAGTTCGTCAGTCTTATGCACTTATTTACATAGTGTACCTTAAGAACAAGAGGAACTACATGTTTCGGCCTTTTTTCTGGGCCATCCTAAGGTTGAACGTATGTCCAGTTCGAGGGAAGTATACAATATGTGATATTAAGTCTTTGGTAAATTTCTTGAACATTTGAATATCAAATATTGTGGATTTAAAAAAAAAATTATAGAATTTATAAAACCTAGGTAGTTTATTTTGGAGAGCGGTAACATTAGGGAGTATAGTTTTACTATGTTAATTTGCCAGTGGCAGAGTGATTCATATGTGGTGTTGTAGTAATTGAGTCCCGAAGATGTTATGTAGAATTGGTGTTTCTTCATTACTGCAACACCACATTGAGTCAGTCACTCCGCCATTGGTGAGTTGCCATAGTGTATTTTAAAGAAGTTGTAAAATTTATAAAACCTAGATAGCTTATTTTGGAGAGGGGTAACATTAGTGAGTATAGTTTTACTATGTTAATTCACCAGTGGCAGAGTGATTCATATGTGGTGTTGTAGTAATTGAGTCCCGAAGATGTTATGTAGAATTGGTGTTTCTTCATTACTACAACACCACATTCAGTCAGTCACTTTGCCATTGGTGAATTAACATAGCGCATTTTAAAGAAGTTGTAAAATTTATAAAACCTAGATAGTTTATTTTGGAGAGGGGTAACATTAGGGAGTATAGTTTTACTATGTTAATTCACCAGTGGCAGAGTGATTCATATGTGGTGTTGTAGTAATTGAGCACCAGAAGATGTTATAGAGAATTGGTGTTTCTTCATTACTACAACACCACACTGAGTCAATCACTCCACCATTGGTGAATTAACATAGTGCATTTTAAAGAAGTTGTAAAATTTATAAAGCCTAGATAGCTTATTTTGGAGAGGGGTAACATTAGGGAGTATAATTTTACTATGTTAATTTGCCAGTGGCGGAGTGATTCGTATGTGGTGTTGTAGTAATTGAGTCCCGAAGATGTTACGTAGAATTGGTGTTTCCTCATTATTACAACACCACACTGAGTCACTCACTCCGCAATTGGCGACTTAACATAGTAAAATCAGTCCCGTTACAGGCCCGGAGGGTCCCAGATTGTTCCAAGAAGTTAGGGCTCCCAGATTTCGTGACAACGGTAGAGGATGGTGGTAGGTTGTCAGCCTTATGCAACGGCCGCCTTTACCCCCAGGAAATATTCCTGGTACTTTTGTATGTTAGAGGCTGAGTCGACCCCAGGGCCATAGTGCGATCAGAAGAATTTTATGTCAATGAAAGAATTAACACAGTGCATTTGAAAAAGGTTATAAAATTTTAAAAAAATGTAGGTAGGTTATTTTGGAGAGGATTAACATTAGGGAGTATGGTTTTACTATGTTAATTCGCCAGTGGCAGAGTGATTGAATCATATGTGGTGTTGCAGTAATTGAGTCCCGAAAATATCACGTAGAATTGGTGTTTCTTCATTACTACAACACCACACTGAGTCAGTCACTCCGCCATTGGCGAATTAACATAGTGCATTTGAAAAAGGTTCTAAAATTTATAAAACCTAGATAGCTTATTTTGGAGAGGGGTAACATTAGGCAGTATTGTTTTACTATGTTAATTCACCAGTGGCAGAGTGATTAAATCATATGTGGTGTCGTAGTAATTGAGCTCGTGAAGATTTTATGTACAATTGGTGTTTCTTTGTTACTACGACACCACACTGAGTTAATCACTCCGCCATTGGTGAATTAACATAGTAAAACTCTACTCCTTAATGTGCTACCCCTTCTCCAATATGAACTATATAGTTTTTTAGATATTGTAACTTTTTTAAAATTCACATTATTAAATATTCAAATGAACAAGTAATTTTATCGATGAAAATGTGATTTTGTTAGAAACCAAAGACTTAATATAGCATATTGTGTAGTTCCCTCGAACAGGGCGTACATTCAACCTGATGATGGCCTAGAAAAAATTTGAAACATGTAGTTGCTCTTGCTCTTAAGGTACGATGCATAAAGAAAGGTCCTTAGCAATAAGATAAATCATAAATTGTGTTTGAATTACTCTACCTATCTTTATGAATGGAATATGTAGCAACATGTAAGGTGATGAAATAATGTATGCTCAAGATGCCTTACTGTTAAAAACAGCAGACACCATTGATGATAAATATAATGGTATTTATCCAAAAGTTAAAGATGTAAGACTAGTGCGTAACTTAATCATTGTACTTTCACTTTATGTACTATGTACAGTATCTGTGTGAAGTGTTTCATGAACTGAAACTGACGAACATTGTCACCACTGCTTTGTGAACACTGTGAATTTTGGTACCTTATTTTTCCTCTTTACCTTAAGTAAATCTTTCAAACCAAATTTTATTTATTGTCCCCTTTTTTTTTAAAAAAAATATATTATTTCAGTTACTTTCTTTGTAATTAATATCTGCTTTGTGATTCAGTAACATTTTATTTGAGGATTCAGGTCTTCTTGGATATGACACCATGTTTTTGAGTTAATGGTTCCTCGCATGTCAGAGGTACTGCTTTCCTTTGGCACGATCGGAACCATTAACCAGATGACACATCATCATATCCCAAAAGACCTCAATTGTCAGCAACACCACTGTAAGAACCTCAAACATTGCAACATTTTATGTATTCTAAACTATACACTATTTTCCAAATTTTTCAAGGACATACTTTTAAAAGATCACACCCCATGTAAACACTTCTTATATTCTTGCATTTCAGAAAGAATATGAGTACCAAAATACTCCATTACTATTCACTCTAAAACTCAAAGCATAATTGTATAAATGATCACCTGAGTGTGTTTTATTTATGCTAATGAATTCCAATTTGGGAGTCATCTCAAGGTATAGTTAAACATTAAGAATAACTTGTGTTTTGTAGAAAATGTACCAACTTAAATTATGTCTTTCACTTGACCTCATAGCCTATTACACGGCAACACTAAATGTTCTGTAACTAGGTGTGGCCTGGTTGAAAGTTTCAGGAGAGCTGTCTTGCAAAACAGTTGATCTCATTAATGTAGCAGCTGATAAATGCATTACCTTCTCTCAAGAAATTTTGTGGCAGTTTTTTGAGTTCTTTTGATGTTTCAGTACATATCAAGAATATTTCCAAATACAGTCTATTTCCAGAATGTTGGTTCTAAATTTGTCTTTAGTGAATGAGTAGTGATGTATATAATTTAAAAATTTAATTACTGCATTTTGTAATAAAACCTAATACTTGAATCGCAAAGCTGACACAGTTTCATAGCTACTAAACCATAGGTTCGCCTATGTTTTGCATATCTTTCTGCAGCAGGATATAGCTTAGTGCTTTAAATCGTTATAGAGTAGGGGTTATTGTTACCATAACACAGAAAAACAAATTGAAAATTTTGTTTTGCCCCTGGATGAAAATAGGTGAATTTTTATAATTTGTCCACGCTGAATCCAGATCTGAAAAAGAAATATGCTATCACCTAAAGTTTTCTGGAATTTCAGTTTGTGTTTTTTTTTTTGGGGGGGGGGAGCATTTTCAACGATTTTTACTATATTTTACTGGAATCTACAATCGTGTAACTGGGTCCGATGATTTAAAATCGGGTTTTCATGTTGAAATGAACATAAGGAATTCAAAAATAGTGGTAAGAAAGCTGTACGAAAATAAGTTCATGCAATTACAAAACAAAAATGTGAAAATAAATGTGTGATTTTTCTCAAATTTAAAACTTCTGTCTGTAACTCATTCATTTGTAAATGGCAATAGACACCTCTTCAATAAGGTTCCAGCAATCGTCAGCTAACGTTCTGTGATGACTCTGCTGCATATCTTTTCTCCATGAAGGAAATATCTTGGTGGAACCCTTCCCCATGTTCGTCACCCATGGCGTCCAAGTTTGGAGGGAAGAAGTCAAATTTGGAAATTAAAAAATGAATCTTCAATGATATATTACAGCCCACAGTCTGGTGTGCGTTTAACAAGTCCTCAAGAAGTTACTTGTAGTTTTCGGGTTTTACGTTTCCAAGAAAATTTAGACAAACCGTGGTGAACGTTAGCCATGCAGATTTCTCATTTTCCGTCAACAGCTATTCAAATAGATCATCATTAATGACTTCGTGAATTTGCGGTCCAAGAAAGATACCCTCTTATAATTTAGCATCACTGAGTTACGGAAATATTTTTCTCAGATACTCAAACTTTTACCATGTGTGGTCATAACTTGAATGAAGTTTTTCATTAACCCCAATTTAATGTGTAGTGGTGGTAACAATATCTTATCTCTGTCAAATTGCGGTCGTTTTCTGAAACACTTTTCTCTGGAACAAAATTTCCTTGTTTGGGCCAATCTTTAATTTTGTAATGTTTGTCTTTTGGTCGGCTATCCCAGTCACAAAGAAAACAGCGACACTTTGTGTAACTATTCCTAAGAATAACTGTATGACTTTAAGGTCTCCACATATTTTCCATCCATATTTTGAGTAACTTAGAACTTTCAAGAGCAGATCCATATTCTTGTACGTTTCCTTCATGTGGACAGAGTGGGCAGTGGGTATCGACAGGTGAATATTATGTAGCAGCACCGACTTTAAAATAAATCTAAATGAATCTAAAAAAATTCGCTATTCATGGTTGTGTGTACACCCAAACTCTTGCAGGATTCCTTCTATATTATCACAAGAGACTAATTCGCCGTTCATGTAAAAAAATGGTGACAACGATTGCTGGTGTTTCCTGTATGATATTTTAACAATTGCTGTAACAAATTCCATCTCTGTAGACGAGAAGCCAAGGGTTTCGCCTGAATTTTCAAAAGACTGAGGTTGCTGTCGAGATCATTAAGTTTGGACTGCGATATAAGATGAGGTACAATTAGTTCCGGGAAATCAGGATCCACACTGAAACATGAATGAACGGGTTCATCTTCTGGAGAGGTGCTGGTCGGCTCGTCTTCATGTAGGGTCCGTTGTTGAGGTGGCTGACAAATTGGTAGGGGATCGTCATATTTTAACAGGTCTTAGGGCTGAAGGTATGTTGGGGTAAACTATGGTGTGTTCGGTACAATATGCTGTTTTCTCTTCCTTAAAGCTCTGAAAGTGTCATAACACTGAGTGATGAATAAGCTTTTTGTTTCAGGTTGTCTGCCTTGCCACATCTATACACCAGCCGACCACAAGCGCTCTCTATTCTAAATGTGCATGTTCCTTAGAAAATCTAGATGTTATCGCAAAATGCATTTCAGATCTGTAATCAGCGCAAAAATTACACTAAAATCACCTAATTTTACTTTGGGACAAATTTCATTCCTCAGCTGTGTAATTTAGTAGAATAACCCTCAAACCTCTGTACACCATGAGACAATTGACAGAGGTGTTTTGAAGGCAAATGCAAGCTACTAAAGTTTTGAGTTGGCCATTTATCATACAATTTGTACAACTTCCTATTCATGGTTTATTAGTGCTGGTTTACACTCTTTGACGTTTTTATGATGGTAAAGATTTATGTTGTGGTCTTGTGAATTATGACACTGTTAATTTCATATTGGGTCTGACTGTACTGTAACACCACAATATAGACACTGGTGCTGGCACTTAATAGGCATCAGTACATTCAGAGAGGAAATATGTAGTTATTACAACTATTTATTATTTATTTTATATTATGCAGACTAAAATACTTCCAAATACTATTTATTAATCACAGTGATTTATTATTTGTTGCTAAAATTGCATAGGTATGTATTTAATAAAATTTTGTTATTGACACTGTATGTACTACATACTAAATTAGATCCATTGATGTAGTGAAATGCTAAAGAGATGACCCATGAGTCTGGCTCACTGATGTTTTGAAATTTGTCTTAACTCATGTAAGCATGTATATATGTAGATTATGGAGGTGGTGTAATATAACACTTAAAGAAGTGCACAAGGGGTTAAGTTCTGCAACGTTAACCTTACTTAATTTGTTTTGGAATTTGAAATTATTTTGGGGTTCTTTTCTATTGGACCAGTGTCAGTGCCTGTATACAGGATCGTACATGGTCAAAATTTTGTTACGAGGGTTCTTTCTTTTTTCTTCGAATAAACTATTGCTGAGTTCCAACTTGTCATCTTGGTGTTTTTTAAATCTTTCTCTTTCCAACCATGATGTGCAGTAAATAAGCTAGTGAACAAATTTTAATTTTTGGTATAACTTATATGACATTATAAAACCTATCACAGAAAGTAACTGTTGCTCAAAATCTATAGAAGCTTGTGTTAGAAATATTTTTTGGCATCTGTATTATTTGGTGATGTAAATATGTATTATTCTTCAAAATATATATCTCTACTGTCCAAACAATATGGTTGTTTATAAACTTTGCTTCATATTATACATTTCCTGTTTTGTTCATACTTTTACATAACCAATATAACAGAGGGGCCTTTGCTGTGGTCATTCTTAAAAACCACTTTTATATACTCCCAGCAGCATCCAGGTTAATTCTGAATTGCCCACTGTGTGGATTTGCATTGTGATAATTATTATCAGTTGTTGCAGTTGCTGATGGTATTTTTGGTTGTTTTCATAACAATTTCAGTGTTGAGACTAGACATCAGATGGTTTTCCTGGAGGTGCAAAGTGAAGATATCCTGCCTTAATGTTGCTTGAATCTTGTTGTACCAGTGATGCGCAGCTTGCAGCTTGATCCTCATATATTTTCCGATAATAGCTGAACACCACGAACAGTAAGCATAACCCTGTACAGAGATCACAACTGTTGTATCATGGTTGTGAATTGTTGTATGTGTTTTGTATCAGTGTCAGTAAAATGTAAGGAGAATAATGAAGGGAAGGAGTTTCTTTGTCAGGAATTTTTTTTGTGTAAAAATGGAGATAATAAACTCATAATGGGGAATTCGTAGGGGGATAATGTTACATATAAATGTTAAAGAAATAGAATAGCTTGGATATGATTTATGTGATTCAGGAGAAGGATAAGTGTTCATGTCTTTTGAACACAGTAGTGAACTTTGGGCCTTATAAAACACAGGGAATTTCTTGAGTGCCCAAAAATCTGTTAGTCCCCCCCCCCCCCCCCCCCCCCCCACCCCCCCCACACCCCCCCCCCACACACCCCACACCCCCACACACACCCCACACACACACACCACACACACACACACACACACACACCACACA
>Ga0131853_10013017_pt1 | contig 15240 bp, 14 predicted proteins | sample TergutLab28metaG_FD_92764 | JGI IMG/M metagenome (GOLD analysis project Ga0131853, IMG submission 92764) | Labiotermes labralis P1 segment gut microbial communities from Petit-Saut dam, French Guiana - Lab288 P1 (version 2) (version 2) | ecosystem: Host-associated > Arthropoda: Insects >...
AGCCGCTACTATAGAAGAAAAAAATAGTGCGCTGGATAAAATAGACGATGCGTCATCACACTTGCTGGGCGTAATAAACGATATTCTCGATATGGCAAAAATAGAAGCGGACAAATTGGAACTGACTCTCGTTGAATATAGCTTTGAGAAACTGGTGCAGAGGGTGCTGTCGGTGATTGCCTTCCGCGCCGATGAGAAGCGGCAAAAACTCGCCGTGAATATCTCAGACGAAATTCCGCGCTGTGTTGTGGGGGACGCGCAACATTTGGCGCAGGTGATAACGAATCTGCTATCGAACGCGGTGAAGTTTACTTCCGAAGGTGGCGAAATCCACCTTGACGCGTTTGCAGCGCAGGGGCAGACGGGCAGAAGCTTGCTCCTGCGGGTTGAAGTTACCGACAACGGTATCGGGATTTCGCGCGAGCAGCAGGAAAAGATGTTTGATGCGTTTGAGCAGGTGCAGAGCGGAACGAGCCGCGAACACGGTGGCACCGGGCTGGGGCTTGCTATTTCCAAGCGCATCATCGAGCTTATGGGCGGCAGGATTTGGGTTGAGTCGGAGCTTGGCAAAGGCGCGAAGTTTATTTTTACCGTGGAGGTTCAGCGCGGCACAAGCAATGGTGGCGCTGGTTCGGCAACGCAGACCGCGGCGGAATCCGCACCGCACAATTATTTTCCCGGCAAGCGGCTTTTGATTGCCGAGGATATCGCCATAAACCGCCAGATACTTGTTACACTGCTGGAAGATTCAGGGCTCGCCATTGACTGCGCCGAAACTGGAAGCGAGGCGCTTGAGTTGGTTGCCGCCGCTCCTGATAAATACGACATTGTGTTTATGGATTTGCAGATGCCGCACATGAACGGGCTTGAAGCAACGCGGCACATCCGCGCCCTGCCCGCCGTTATGCGCCGCCGCAAGAAACTGCCGATTATCGCGATGACGGCGAACGTTTTCAAGGAGGACATCGCGGCGTGCCGAGCGGCGGGAATGGACGATCATCTGAGCAAGCCGCTGGATATTGCCAAGATGCAGGATGTGCTGCGTACATATTTGGGGGAAGATTAATAGAGAGCAGGTGCAGTGAAAAGAAAGCTTTCCCCACGCGGGAAATTAACGTATCAAGCGATTGTAAATTATCACGTATCCTGTTACACTATCTCAATGAAAACACATTTATCTTCCCTTTTTGCAGTTTGCGCTGGCTTTTTAATGGTTTCCTGTGCGCCGGAGCGGACTGCCGCCCGCTCGCCTGAGGACACCGCTTTGGGCGACGGGCTTTTCGCCAGAATTGCCACAACGCGGGGGGACATCGTAGTCCGCCTCGAGTTTGAGCGAACGCCGCTGACCGTTGTCAACTTTATCGCGCTTGCGGAAGGCACGATGTCCGCCGCATCAGGCACGCCTTTTTACAACGGGCTTACGTTTCACCGCGTCATCGAGAACTTTATGATTCAGGGCGGCTGCCCGCTCGGTAACGGCACGGGCGGTCCCGGCTACCGTTTCCCCGATGAGTTCGATCCCGAACTCAAACACGACAAGCCCGGAGTGCTTTCAATGGCGAACTCCGGTCCCGGCACAAACGGCAGCCAGTTCTTTATAACGCACGTCGAAACGCCGTGGCTTGACGGCAAGCATACGGTTTTCGGCAACGTTGTACAGGGGCAGAACGTGGTGAACGCTGTCCGGCAGGGCGACAAAATCGAAAAAGTTTCGATTATCCGCAACGGCACGGCGGCGAATGCTTTCAAGGCGGATCCGGCGGCGTTCGACAGGTTGCTTGCCAACTTCGATGCCGCCGCGGCCGCGCGCCTTCAATCCCGCCGCGATGCCGATCTCGCGCTCATCGGGGAGAGTTTCCCCAACGCAACGGTTTCCCCTTCGGGGTTGCGCTGGGTTGTGGACAAGGCCGGAAGCGGCGCTCGCCCTGCGCCGGGCAGCACGGCGATGGTCAACATCCGCGGCAAGTTTCTTGACGGCAGGTATTTTGCCAACAGCGATCTTTCAGGCGGCGCGGAAGAGTTGCCCGTTGGGTCAGGCAGGATTTTGCCGGGGCTTGATGAAGCCATTCTGGCTATGCAAACGGGCGAACAGCGGACAGTAATTATTCCGCCAGAGCTCGCCTACGGAGATCGTAATGTAAACGATGTAATTCCGCCGCACAGCTTTTTGGTTTTTGAGATAGAGCTGCTGCGTATAAAATAGCGGCGCTTGCACTGCGTTGTAACACAACAGTGTCTAATCTTATGGGCGCTGTTGTGTTAACAACTCTAATTTTTTAATTCTATTAAAAAACTCCATAACGCCAACCGCGTTTAACTGCGCTATCCGCAATGAGTCAAATTTTTCACTAAAAAAAATAACCGTTTGGGTGTAGTTCGTTCTCCATATTTTAATACATTGGTATACATGAAACCGCTATTGGCTATCGGCGATCGCGGGCAGGAGGTTACGGTTGATGAGAGAAATATCATTAGCCGCAGGGAAATGCTCCCCCTGTTTGAAAAAGCCCGGCAGATACTACGATACTATAACGATGTGATGGGCGGTGTGGCGATTGTGATTGACAGTTCTGGCAACGAGATAAAAGCGCCCGACGAAAAAACACAAGTGCACCGCGTATGCCGAGCAGGTCGTGCCTGCTGTATAAAAAATTGTGGCATCTCTGATGTGAAAGCTTCATCAACACTTCAGATGAGGAACGCTTGCCCACACTGGAAAACTCACCAGACAGCGCTCGATGAATCGCGCAACAACGACGGCGTGTACATTTATTCGTGCGAGATGGGTTTTGTGTATTGGACAATTCCTCTGTACCTAAGCGGGCGTTACGCTGGTGCGCTGATCGCCGGACAGGTAATTGCAAACAACAGTGGGGATGTTGACACTGAGCGTGCTTCGATGGTGGAATGTTTCAGCGCAATGTGCAATGACACATCGTATGTACGGGAATTTCAGGCGGTGGTGAACTCTGCGCCGCTAAAAACTGTCGAGGAAATAAAGGCGCTTGCACAATTGCTTGGACTGTGCGCCCATGAGATTTCCGAGCGAAGAGAAGAGACGCACAGAGCAGCGCGGTGTAAATCGTGGCAAAGTCTGTCACCAAAAAGTTCGGTGTATTACGGCAAGCCTTCCAGCCAAAGCACGCAATCAAAGCAGAATGTTGCGCCATCACGGAGCGGCTTGCTTGAACGGGAGCGGCTGCTTGTTGCCGCATTCAGGCGCGGAGATAACGAAACTGGAGGAAAAATTCTCAAAGAGCTTATGGCAAATGTGATGAACGCAATGCCGGGCAATCTAGAAGTGCTTCGCTTTCGGGCGATAGATCTTGTAGCTCTTCTTTCACGTTCGGCAATTTCCGAAACGCACGATAATGGCGCGTTGCTTGAAACCAACAACCGGTATTTGAGCCGAATTATGGAATCAAAAACTTCTGATGAGTTAATAGAAAGTCTCTGTCTCGGCGCGGAGCTTATGGCGAGTAAAATATTTTCGTTTCAGGGAATGCGTCACGCATCGGCGCTCCGCCGGGCAGAGCGTTACATTTGGGAGAATTACACCCGCAAACTCAGCCTTGAAGAAATAGCAAAAGCTTCGGGGCTTTCTGCGCCGTATTTCAGCACGATTTTCAAAGAGGAAATGGGCGAGAATCTTTCGAGCTATCTCAACCGCTTGCGTGTGGAAGGAACGATAACGCTGCTTTCGGAAACGGGAAAACCGCTCAGCGAAATTGCAAAGCTCTGCGGGTTTGAGGATCAAAGCTGGTTTTCAAAAATATTTAAAAACTTCACAGGAATAAGTCCTGGAAAATTCCGCGAAAAAGGCGTAGCATCATTTTATAAACAAAAGGAATAATAGTGAAAAAGAAACTCATCCCCGCCCTTGCAACAACGGGCGGAAAATTAGGGTTAATCATGAGCAACGCGCAAACGATGATGGATATTTATGCTGGGGCAACCGGAGCTTTCGTTAACATTCATTATTACAATTATTTCCATGCTGCTGAATCTGTTGATCAAACTACTGAACAAACAATGATAGACGAAAAAAATATTTGCCGTTCTTGTATCAAAAATAAAAAAAGCGCTGAGGTAAAAGACGCTTTGGAACAAGCTGTACATCCTTGTCTTGAAATGCACAGCAACGCGATAAAAGAGTCGCACCGTTTTGGCGGCAGTTATACATACGCATGCCCGCTTGGTTTTTTATTTTGGACAAGTCCCGTTTACAGCAACGGTCAGATCACCGGAGCGTTAACTGGCAGCGGCTTTCTGGGAATTGACAGCGATGAAAGCTGCCGATTGATGCGCTCGGTGTGTGATAACGATGCAAGTATCGCCTGCAACGAAAAAGAATTGATCGAATGGATTTGCAGTTTTCCCCGCGCCGAGCCACGAATAATAAAAGCGATGGCAGAGCTTTTGCTAGTCTGCGCGAAATCTCTTTCAGTTGGGAGCGACGGTTGCCATGAAGCAATAAACCGCCGGGCGCAACAACAGGCGGCGCTTTCGGTAAAAATCGATGACCTGAAAAACGAACTGCCGCCGGGAGTAGCGCGCCCGGAATATCCACTTGTTAAAGAGCGCGAACTTCTCGAATCGTTGCAAAAGGCGGACATCGAATCGGGAAAGCAAATACTAAACGATATTTTGGCGGCGATATTTTTTACAAATTCTGATCAGTTCAAGTATGTTCAATACCGGGCGATGGAACTCGCTGTGCTTATTTTCCGTGCGGATACAAGTTCGGGATTTTCTGTTGACGCCGCGCTGGAAACAAACAGCCACTATATAAAGTCAATTTACGAAGCGGAAAATATTGAGGAACTTACCGATGCGATGTACCATATTTTCGATGATGTAGCTTCGCATATATTTAGTTTTCATGTTGTTCACCATGCATCGGCGCTTAAAAAGGCCGAATGTTTTATTCTTGAAAACTTTTCCCGCAGAATTAGTCTTGAAGAAATTGCAAAAATATCCGGCTTCTCTGCGCCGTACTTCAGCACTATTTTCAAAGATGAAATGGGCGAAAATCTTTCAAGTTATCTCAATCGTTTGCGCGTTGAAAAAGCAGGGTATATGCTTACCAGCACAAATTATTCATTAAGCAAAATAGCCCGCGCGTGCGGCTTTGAAGATCAAAGCTGGTTTTCAAAAATATTTAAAGTGTACACGGGAATGAATCCAGGAAGATACCGGACATTAGGAGGTAAAACATCTCCGCGAATTCCTGAAGTTATTTTTTCCCAGTCAATGTTAAAAAGAAATGATACGGCACCTGGTATATCGAACGTATCGAGTGCTGTGGTGAAAGAGGGCTAGCAATGGAATTATTGCAGGATATTTCTTCGAGCATACAAAATGGCACTATTAAACAGATGGAAATTTTAATTACCAGAGCTTTAAACGAAAACTATCCTCCGAATACAATTCTGCAAGAAGGAGTAGTTGCCGCTCTTATTAAAATGGAAAAACAATGTAATAGAAATGAAATATTTGATACGGAAATTTTGGCGGCAGAATGGGCAATGAAAGCCGCTCTCGAAATTATTATGCCGCACGTGCGAAATGATGCGGACGATTTTTTGGGAACGATCATTACCGGAACGCTGGAAGGCGACATTCGTGAGACGAGTAAAAATATTGTTTCATGTTTGATGCAGGGGCAAGGGCTGAAGGTTGTTGATTTGGGCGCAAGCGTTTCAACGGTTCGCTTTATCGACACCGCGCTCGAAGAGAAGGCGAACATTATCGCTTGCAATGCTGCGCTGACGGTTTTTCTGCCGCAGATGAAGTTGCTGGTGCAGGCGGCGGCGCAAGCGGACATTCGGGGAAAAACGAAAATATTGCTGTCGGGAGCTCCAGTTACCGAATTGTTTTGCAAAAGCATCGATGCTGATATGTACGCTTCCGACTCCATTCACGCAGCGAAAATTGCCGCCGAGTATTGCAGGAAAGTGAAGGCAAAGTAACCGCCCCAACCGCCGCGCCGCTATCTACCGCAGCGTGCGGAGTAGCGCGCGAAGTTCAGGGTCGATGTGCGGCGGTGGCGCGCCTTGCACTGCCGCCGCGCTAGCTTGTGGTGTACGGAACAATTCGTCCCCGGCGGCGATGCGGTCGAAAAAGCCGTTCCTGACAAGCCGCCCCGCGGCGATTTCATCATCAACCGTTTCGATGATAAGCTGCCCGACAACATCCTCCGCGCTGTAGATCAAACCAATGCCTTCGTTGCGGAGATCGGTTCTTCCCTGCTGGACAATGTCAAACTCATCGCCTACGCTCACACCATCGGCGCGGCCTTTGTTGATAAGCCCCTGATTGTGGCGGCGGTTAATAAGCTCGGCGCGAAAGGGCAGCGCCGCCGCCATGTCGGTTACGATGCCGCGGCTAGAGTTTCGCAGGCGGTCGGGACCAGTTCGAAAGGCGTTGAACACTGCGGCACGAGCGCCGGTGCGGCTTACGAACAGTTCGCCCGTTATCGAAATGTCGCGCTCGTTCTCCGACACAGAAATAACAAGGAAGTAATCCGCGCCAGATTCCCGCGCGGTGCGGAAGGCCGCCGCGAACGATGCCTGGCGAAGTTCGAGGTTCATCGGGCGGATGCCGCGCTCGTGAACGAGGATGTCGTTGATGAACGAAGCGGCGGCGGATCCGGCGTCAACGTGAAACACGGTCGATTGGCTGGCAACGGAAAAAACCGCCACATTCCAGTGCGGCTGGGAGACAACAACCGGATCAACGCCCCAACTGCGGAACAGCGCGGTTGCGAGAATAGCGTTGTACGCTTCTACCGCGTCATTTAAGGCAGTGTCGCCAAATCCCAACTCCTGCATAAATCGCAACTCTTCGAGGAAGCGGGCGGGGAAACCCTGCAAGCGCAGAAGTTCCGCGTACTGCCGCCGCTGCTCCGCAAAGGGATTGAGCCGCAAGCCGCGCCGATACTGGAAGAGCGCCTGATCCATGAGGTTGCGGGTACGGAAGTCTGCGGCACGGTCGAAGTGCCACGCCGCCCAGCGCGCACGCACAGGATCTTCCATTCGCGTTCTGGTAATGAGGAGTTCCTCGAGCGCGGCGCGGATAAACTCGTTGTGCGGATCCATGTTCACGGCGGCGGAAAGAATCGCCTGCGCCTCGTCGAATTGCTCCATCCTGATGTGCGCCATTCCCCGCAAATGCCATGCGTGAGAATCGTTGCGCCGTGCGGCGATAAGCTGGCTGGCGATTTCGGCAGCCTCTGCGTAATGCCCGGCGCGGAAATGCAACGATGCAAGCAGTTGCAAGGCGGGGTAAAACCCCGGGCGGAAGTACAGAGCATTTTCGGCGTAGGCGATGCCGTCATCGAGACGGCCTGCTCGGGATGCAAGGTACGCGGCGTAATAATACACACGGAAGTCTCCGCTGTGGCTCAGTAGTGCCCGCTCAATGTAATCACGGGCGGCGGCTGTATCGCCGAGCGATCCAAGCACGAGCGCGAGGGAAACGAGCAACTGCCTGTCATCGCCGAAACGCCGCACAGCTTCGCGGTAACGTCTGACGGCATCGCCGGGTCTGCCGCGGGCAATGTCGAGTTCCGCCGCCGCAAAGAGAGCTTCGCGGTTGTGCGGTTCGCGTGCCAGCACATCGCCGATGATCGCCTGGGCTTCGTTGAGCTGCCCCAGCGCGATCATCACCGACGCTTCGAGGTTCGCCAGCGCGATGCTGCCGCGCGAAAGAGTCCGCGCCCGCCGCACCCACACAAGCGCTTGGTCGAACTCGTTCAGCGCGTAGTAACATTCGGCAAGCGCGGCGGTAGCTCCCGCGTGAGCGGAGTTCAGGCGCAGTGCTTCCAACAGCGATTCCACTGCGGAGAACCAGTCCTCCACTGCCATAAAATCTTGCCCCTGCTGGAACAAGCTTCCGGCGGTTCCAGCGGCTTGCGCCGCAAGGTTTTGCTCAGGCGGAAAAAAAACGAGAACGCTTAACAGCAGTAACGCACGAACCATCTTTTTTTTCATATCGCCCCCCAATCATCCAATCGATATATCTATGGTAACATCGATTGACTAATATTGTCTTATATAGATTTTACATCAATCCTGTTTTTTGCCAAGAATAATTTTGACGGTGTTTATCTTGTGGCCTTCCACATCCTGAATAATAAATTCGTGTCCGCACCACACCGCCTTTTCTAACTTCACCGGAATGCGCCCGAAAAGGTCAAAAACAAAACCGCCCAGCGTGTCAAAATCCTCCACCGGAAGATTTATCCCGAAACGCTCGGCAAGGTCGTCAAGACTCGCGCGGGTATCGCACAGCCACACGCCGCCGCCAAGTTCAACAATGTCCTCTTCTTCATTATCGAACTCATCCTGAATATCCCCAATGATTTCTTCCAAAATATTTTCCATCGTAACAATGCCGGAAACTCCGCCGTATTCATCAACCAGCACCGCAATTTGCGTTTTGCGACGGCGCAGTTCCTTCAGCAGTTCGCCGATGCGTTTTGTTTCGGGAACAAAAAACGGTTTGCGGCAGAGCTTGCGTACATCAATCGGCTCGTTCATCACGAGGTTTTTCAGCACGTTCTTAATGTGCAGAATGCCGACAACATTGTCGATGGTTTCCTCGTACACCGGATAGCGGGAATATTCGTTCTCGATAATCGTGGAAAGCAACTCCTCGCGGCTTGCATCAACGGAAATGAAAACTGTGTCAATGCGCGGAACCATTACTTCCCGCACAATGATTTCGGGAAACTCGGCAATGCCCTGGATCATTTCCTCCTGCTGATCCGTTTCCTGCGGCTGGTTCGCGGTGTTATCTGCCGCCTCGTCTTTTCTGAAAATTGACTTTAAGAAAGCGCTGACGCTCACGTGCTATTCTCCTGTGTCTGCTTGTCGTATACATATTCTTCCATATGTATTCGCTCGCCTGAAAAATGGGCGAGGATTTCTTCTTGATGTTTCAGCATCGGCTCCTCTGCATCGTTGCTGGCGTGATCTTCCCCAGCCAGATGTAAAAGGGCGTGAATCAAAAGACGGCGCAATTCCTGTTCCGCGCTCACGTTGAAAAAGCGGGCGTTCTCTTCCAGCCCATCGAGCGAAATTACAATGTCTCCGGCAACGTAACATTCTGCGCCCGCATCCGCGACGGCATCCGTGCCCGCGTGTGGTGCATCTCCATCGCCGAGCGGAAACGCAAGCACGTCAGTCGGCTCATCTTTTCCGCGGTACTGAGCGTTGAGCAATTTGATGTACCTGTTGCTGCAACACAGCACCGAAACTTCCCAGTTAGTATGCCCCAGCAATTTTAAAACTTTTTTGACGAACGCGCCCGCCTGTTTTGTCCAAGTCGGAAGGGGGGCATCTTCGGCGCGGAAAAAAACGCGGTTCATTGCTTTGCCGCCTCGCCTGCCGCCTCAGATTTGGGATATTCAATTCGCGAATGGTAGTACGCAACCAACACACGGACAAACGAGTTTTTGATTTTTTCAAGCTCGAGGAAGGTCAGTTCGCAGCGGGTAAGTTGTCCGTGCTGAATCTTGTCATCAAAAAGTTCCTGAATATACTTTTCTATTTTCGGGGCGGTTGGTTTGTCCAGTGTCCGCACAGCGGCTTCGGTTACATCCGCCAGCATCACCACCGCACTTTCCCGCGAGCGCGGCGGCGTTCCGGGATACGAAAAATCTTCGGCGTTCACCGGAGCGTTTTTCGGGTCTTTTCCTTCCTGCTTCAGCGCCTTAGTGTAGAACCATTTAATTACCGAGTTGCCGTGATGTTCGCCGATAATTTCGATGACTTCGCGCGGCAGGTTGAGCTGGCGCGCCTTTTCGATTCCCAGCTTGACATGGCTGCGTATTACCGTTGCCGAAAGGCGCGGGGCAATATCATCGTGACGATTGTGGTTCGTTTGATTTTCCACGAAGTATTCGGGATTTTCCATCTTGCCCAAATCGTGGTAGTACGCGCCAACCCGCGTGAGCAGAGAATTCGCGCCGATGTCAATGCACGCCGCTTCCGCAAGATTAGCTACCATTATAGAGTGGCTGTACGTTCCCGGCGCAGTTGTAAAAAGCCGCCTGAGAATTGGCACGTTGAGATCGGAAAGCTCGATGAGCCGGAACGACGTCGATGCATTGAGCGCATTTTCCAGCGGCGGCAACGCGCCAAGCACCAACATTCCCGATGCAAGCCCGTTAAACGCCGCCCAAAAAAACGCCTGCGGATACACCGCCGCTTGAGCGTTCTGCCACAAAAGGACAGCCGTCATCGCAAGAAGATTTGCCACTGCGATGACAAGCCCCGCCTTAACCAATTCCATCCGCTTTTCAGCCCGCTGCAGAGAATACGCAGCAACAACGCCTGAAACCACGGCGAACACATACGCGCTTGAATCGAACGAGCCGGTGAGAAACGCGCCCAGCGGCAACGCCATCGCCAACAGCAACGCAAGGCGGGGATGAATAAGAATCGACGGAAGCATTATCACCAGCGCAGTCGGCGCAACAACGGACACGGGGAAATTTTCTATTGGCACATTTTGCAGCAAAACCGCCCCGGCGATATACAGAACCGAAAGCCCAGACACCAGGTACACTTCGCTGTCGCGGAGGCTTCGCCCGATAATCCGCGTGCCGCAGAAGTAAATGACGATAGTAAACAGCAGGAGCAGGAACAACGTCTTTGCAAACATGCTGCTGAAAGCGTGGCCGGGCATTGCCATCCGCAGCGCGTTAAACTCCGCCAGCTCATCCTCAGTGATAAGAAAGCCCCGCGTAATAACGCGCTGCCCTTGCTCGATGGTACGCATCACCGGCTCGGTGGCAGCTCTCGCCTGGGCAACGCGAACGGCGGTATCTTCCGGCGAGAAAAACACATTTTCCCGCAGGAACGGCTCCAGTAGGCCGGGCGCAAACTGCGCGAACTGCGCCGCCTGATTCGCGGGCGTGTAATTCCCCGCGATGATAAGCGCCGTTATCGCACCCGATGCCGCACCCCGCGTAACAGTGTCCCTGAAGGGAATGCGCTCCTGCTCGATACGCCCCGGCAGGTGGCGGATAAGCTCAAGCACATCGGGATTTAGCCGCTGGAGGGCAGACATTTGCAGGGAGAAAATACCCTGCTCCAGAACCGCGTTCAAAACCTCCGCGCCGCTTGCCAGCACCGTGTGCCGCTGGCTGCTTCGGTACAGAAAATCAAGCGCACTATCGCTGAAGTATCCGGGAAACTCCGACTGAATCATGAGCATAAACGTTTCGCGGGATTGCTCGCCGTTTTCCTCGGCGGAAAGTCCGGCAATCAGCGCCGAAAAATCCCCCCACCTGCTCCGCACATCCTCAGACACGCGGTGGGAATAGTGAAACACCGCCGGCACAAGCCGCTCCTGCGCGTCAATGCGAAGTCCCGTCGCCCGTTCATCGATGTAGGTGATTGTGCGCTCGGCGATAACGTCCCGCTCCGCCACGCGCCCCACCTGAAACTCGCTGAGGTTTCCTGCCAAGCGGTTGCTGGCGCTCTGATTTGCAAGGAGCGCGGCAAGGCACAGCAGGAAAGAAAATCCCCACGCAAGAGCAGGGCCGCGGCGCACGCCAGAGGGAATTAGTTTTTTGATACGGGCATCGCCGCGCCCGTTAGGATTGTTCGTCATAAGCCTGAATAATCTTTTTTACCAGAGGGTTACGCACAACGTCAACCGTGTGAAGGTAGGAAAAATACAGCCCCTCGATCCCGGTAAGGCGGCGGGTCGCGTCAAGCAACCCCGAATCGTTGCGCCGCGGCAAGTCCACCTGCGTGATGTCCCCGGTGATAACCGCGCGCCCGCCTTCACCAATGCGGGTCAGGAACATCTTCATCTGCTCCCGCGTTGTGTTCTGCGCCTCGTCAAGAATAACCACGCAATCGTTAAGACTGCGCCCCCGCATATACGCAAGCGGCGCGATTTCGATAGCACGATTTTCTTCCATTCTATGTATCATATCGTAGGGGATGAGCGCTTCCATCGCGTCATACAGCGGGCGCAGGTACGGGTTTATCTTTTGAGCAAGGTCGCCCGGCAGAAACCCCAAACTCTCCCCCGCCTCAACAACAGGGCGGGTCAGCACGAGCTTGCGTATTTTTTTCGACAGCACAAGACTCAGCGCGTGCGCGATGGCGAGGAACGTTTTCCCCGTCCCCGCCGGCCCAATGCCAAAACTGATGTCATTTTTTATCATCCCCTGAATATACGCCGCCTGATTCCTACTGCGAGGATACACGCGGCGGAACCCGTTGGGGATGTGGATAAACGCTTCGGTAAACGGCGCCGCTTGCTCTTCCTGCGTGGCGGCATTTCCCGCGCGCTCGCTACTTTCGCTCGAAGGCGCTTCGCGCAAAGGCAACTCGCTCGAAGGCGTATTGTCGCCCGGCGTATCTTCAGGCGAGCCAGCAAGGGCGCGGATATATTCGGGGGAAGGTGTTTCCCCCCCCTGCACAATGGTGATAAGGTTGTCGATGAGCGCCGTAAACCGCCTGACCCCGTTCGCGTCCGCCCCTTCAAGACGGATTTCGTTTCCCCGTGCGGCTATACGCCCGCCGAGAGAACTTTCAATGACTTTGAGATTTCCGTCATTCGCCCCGCACACACCGGAAAGAATATCCCGGTTATCAAACACAATAGTAATACTATCGTCCAAGCACACTCCAATTCATAAGCTAGTCCCAAATCGCACATTGCTGTACAGCTTTGGAACATCCTTCTATAGTGTATGATTACAGCGAGAGGAAGTCAATCGGGCTAAAGCGCTATGTGGATTATTCTGCTTGACATTTCTCTGTGGGGGCACAGTATGATTTTATTATGATTAAACGTATGGTTTTGGCGGGGGCGGCTGTGCAGGTAATGTGCAGTGAGCGTAGCTACTCCGGCGCACATCAAATATACCAAAACGGCAGGTTTTCTTCTAGTCTTTTTTCACGCATTCTACGATTTCCACAAATTTTTCATCGTTTTTTGTATTTTTTCTCTCTATTTATTATTCAGACAGATACCATTCTCGAGGTTTTTCAATCACACGTGCGTATTCTGCCTCTATATAGCTCTGCCCGTACGGGTGAGTGATCACACGATCACCAGTCATAAGGGAGGGGGGATCGTATAAAGAGTTTCTTTGTGAATATCACAAAGAAAAATGCTTCGTCTATGCACAACAAACGCATGAACGATCTCCATAAGCAGTTGCGTTGTGAAATAGCGGCAGAGTTGTCAAACATCCAGATAACGGCTGTAGTTCATACAAAGCATCAAACGCTTGTTCTTAAGGCTTATCTTGGCAATGCCTACATTCACAAGCTTAAGCGTGTTTATCGCCATCTTCTTGACGATGTTCAAATTGTAGGCTCCGCTTTGTCCAACGTGCCGTTGGAATCCTCCCGAAATGTGACATCCAAGTGCTAATGATAGCTTTCCACCATCCAGTACCCGCGTATCGCCCAGGATACTTGCTGAACATCCAGTGGCAGGCTGCTAATAAAGTACCGTGTTTGAGTTGCTTTTTCACCGCCTTTCTTGATGTTCGTGCTTCTGCTTATTACTATAAGATGACAGCCCTGCCCATTCTTTCCGCTGCCCAAGCCAACCTATGTCCTGTGTCTGCCTGTACTCACGTACCTCTACCGCGCCGCAGGTTTTGTCTACTACCTTGTGGTACGTGCAACCTTCTACAAGCGCTGACTCACTGAAGTACTGTTCGACATCCCTATGGAGCGTACCCTAATTCTTTTTCAGCGCAAGCACATAATCAGAGCGTTTCTTCCGTATCTGCCGTGCGATATCCTTCTGACACCCTGTCGCGTCGATTGTTACTACCTGCCCTTGTATGTTTACCATATCCAGTAGACGCTTAATTGCCGTAATCTCGTTGGATTTGTCATCCACAAGCACTTCGCCGACGCAAAACCCGTCATTGTCGACCGCGCTGACAATGTGGTTAGCGTTCTGCCCAGCACGCCCGTTGCCGAGCTGGGTTTTGCCGTCAAGTGCCAGTATCTTCCTGAGTGTACTGCCCATTCCATCTGACATCCCTTTGTTCCATCTGCTGCGAAACTCCTACAGATATTCAGGAGAAACCATAGCGAACACGCGTTCTATCGCGTCGTGGGACGGTATCCCGTTGGGTAGGGACAGGTATTTCCTCAGTAACGCTTCGTAGGCCTGCGTAAACAGGTATATTTCGATCCACTCACTTGCGTTAGCGAGCTCGGCAAAAAACACGATGGTGATTATATCTTTCATCAAGTATTTTACTTTGCTCTGTTGGCGCGGGTCTTCGGCTGTTATCAGCCATTCCAGTATATCGTTCATCCCCTCTCCCTGGGGGGATTATACCTTATTCTTTTGCTTGTTACCCGTTCGTGCGTTTGATGTGGCGAACGGGCACGTCAAACACACGAATATTTTGCATTGAACTTTTTGCTGTTTTTAAGACTGAATACGCAATGGTAAAGCCAATACAAGAGCAGGCTTCATAAATATCAAGCAAAAATGAAGAAAATCACAGTGTTCGCTACTCTGTATTTCCTTTCAACATAGTATTTTACTGTTGTTTTTAGAAAATTACTTCACTGTATTTGTTCGTGCGTTATACTATGAAAGAGCCAAGTGGGAGTGGAAAAAGAAGTCCCTAAACAAACTGAATATGGCTGAAACAGAAATCCCGCCCACACCCACGATGACAATCGCGCCAGCGCCGCTTGGCATCGCCTGCCTTATTACACGCGTTTATGAAAAGCAGCAGCACTGCCTTCAGCGTTTCTATTTTCCTGAAAAAACATCGGCTCTTCCTTCACAGCCCCGCTATGTAATAGCGCACATCCGCATTCACACTTTCAATCACATGCGTGTCGCTCTTGTCTCTGACATTACGTCTATGCCGCCCAATGAAATCAACATCTAAATAGACCATCCCGCCATCGGTGTAGTACTTCTGTGCATCAGGTGCCTCATCTACAATCCTCTGAATCGTCTGCGCTTTCACAGAACTACCGACATCAAAGCCTACTATCTGGCGGGGATAACGGCTGATCATCGTCATAACGTACATATTTACACCGCTTTCATACCCCTTTCTCCCGTTCGTAAACCACAACAGCTCGTCAAGCTCGAATGCTACCGAATCAGTCTGAGGGCTTATCCAGATGGCGGGGGATTTTTTCCTCCTCTTCTATTGCCCACCGGTATACATTGGATTTACTCATTCCTAACGCTCTTCCCACAGCCCTGCCTGAG
>Ga0131853_10013018_pt1 | contig 15239 bp, 8 predicted proteins | sample TergutLab28metaG_FD_92764 | JGI IMG/M metagenome (GOLD analysis project Ga0131853, IMG submission 92764) | Labiotermes labralis P1 segment gut microbial communities from Petit-Saut dam, French Guiana - Lab288 P1 (version 2) (version 2) | ecosystem: Host-associated > Arthropoda: Insects >...
AATTGTGACTTGATATCAAATAAACGAGTTTGGTAAAGCCTCAACATGGTAAAAGTCCACTGCAACAACAGTTATAAAAGTGTAAACAAACCATCATTATGACTCCAGTACTCATTAAAGCCAGACTTACATTTATGAAACATAAATACCGCATCCAGAATAAAATGGGATTTTTTACATGTATAATATTGTAATTAATGACATGGGATTCTATAAATGGTTTGGCAGTGCACATGCACCATGTGACAGAGCGTTCTGCAGCTCTAATCAACATTGGGAATCACTTGATTGTATTATGTAAGGATATTTACCTCCACATATTTTAATGGGACTAGGCTGTGAAATGGACGATTCAGTGTTACAAATTCCAGGTAAAGGTTTTTTTTTTTTATTGCTCAACCCCGCGTAGTCGTTACTCATTGTAGGTACCTTTCATCCGTGGCAGTGACCGTATTGAGAACATAGAAGTGCAGACAGATCACGGAAGAAAGATTAATAATCCATGGCCGAAAATGTCGATGGAAACCATTCCAAAAGATTTGCGAGGATTGAGAGCCTGTTTAGTTTGTTCACTTATTAAGGTATGGAATACAAATTCATCGTAATTTATTTGTATTTTTTAACGGTAGCAACGAAATAGTGTTTAATAACGACTCGCTTTTATTTTCTCATTTTTCAAGCGTTGCAAAATGTTAAGGTCTTCTGTTTTCATTGTTACAGACTTTTGACCAGTTTGAATATGATGGTTGCGACAATTGTGATGAGTTTCTCCGAATGAAAAATAACAGGGATAATGTGTATGACTGTACCAGCTCCAACTTCGACGGGTATGTATTTATGTTGTGGTTGTAATTGGAATATTACTGGAGATCCTTCACCGGACGAAACCAAAGGATGTAGAACATTGTTACCTGTAATTCAGTTTGATGAGTTTCCGAAATCCGACCATTGTAATATAATGCGTATCTTTAGGAAAGATACACATCTGTATAACCACCAAGACTATTCTGTCTACAAGAATTGGGGCAACACATACTAATCTTCCAAGGTGCAACTTTTACAGATCCTTGTACACCTTCACCTTGAAATACCAAGATTTACATACCCAAGGGTGTATACTAATGAAAATTGTCATGTGGGTGTACTGTACCCTTATGGCCATCCCTGGTGTATTACATACTTCAGGTCATACTTAATAACTGTTGCCCCCACAACATTAACAAAGTCAAGGTTAGCCTTCAAGGTTTCGTTTTAATGACAGAAGCTGAATTTATGGTTGCCACCATATATTTCAAATAAACTGTTCCAGTAAGGCAGCTGTTTTATACTACATCCAACATTAGAGTTTGAGGATTCATTTCACTGACGTACACTCGAGTAAAATGAATGTATTCCACCAAGGGTTTGTTGATTCTAGTGACAGGTAGTCTGTGGTTGCTTCCATACATTTCGAACAGAAGAACAGGATTTACCATGCATGGACTTCTTTAATACCTTGGTTACTTACCTTAGCAGCTGTCACATACAGTACATTCACTATGATAAAAACCCTCATTGAGCATGGTTTTAACCTCCTTAATTTATTACTTTGTTACAGAATGATTTTCCGCTTATGGTTGTATCTAAAAATACATGACACTGATAAAGTTACTGCTCTGCTCATGGCACTATGAAGAAAGTTCTCTAAAATGACAGTTTGCTGATGTCTACAGTGTTAATTTTCACTTTCTTCATGCTTTCAGGATGATTGCAGCAATGAGCCCAGAAGACAGTTGGGTCTGCAAGTGGCAAAGGATAAGTAAGTTCTTAAGATATGAAGAACCTTTTACAAACCTCGTAAATCTAGTCAATTTGCAGACTGTGATGGAGTTACGTTTCAGGTAGATTGGTATCTTTAGCTGGTGGATGTACAGAACCCTATCCCTGATGTGTAAAATAGTTTACAGGCAATGGTAATCCTACTTTTTAGTTCTGAAGTTTTCACAATATAGTGAAGATTCTGTTTTTCTGGGATATGATGCTTCATCAATAGGTAATCAGAACCTGTGACCCACTGATCCATCATCATATCCCAGAAGAGCAGAATTCTTGTACTACTATTTATTACATGTATGGGTCAACCTCCCCCCCCCCCCCCCCCCCCCCCCCCCCCAAAAAAAAACTGAAACTTGAACTGCCTCAAAATGTAACATTATGGCCTTGAGCAGTGGACCATGTTTATATGCACAGTAATAATATGGTTCCTGACAGCCATGTGTTAATAACAGAACAGGTTTTTCCAGGAGTCATTAATAAAAGATGCTCCCCCCCCTCCTTCCAATATCTGTTGTCTCTGGCAAAGGTCATTAGTGGACAGAGTCAGAGTTTGACATCATGTTTGGATTGTCAGATGTGCATTTATCCTGTTGTGATATATGTCTGTTCCTATTTTCCATACATCACAATTTGACAATGCTGCATATTGTAAGACAATCCTGGAGTAAGACACTAGCTAAGAAAAAGTGTTTTCTGTTCATTTTATATAGTTAATACACAGAACATGTGAGATTTCATTTACTTTTACCAATCACTGTCACTCTTCAGCTTCATCATTCATGGACTTTCCATCTCACAGTCACTCCCTGTGTCTTCCTTGCACTCGCTACTATCATTTACAGTGTCTTTGGTGCCATCATATAACACACCATTATCAGACTCATCCCGTACATTGGATATGTAGCATTTTTTTAATCTGTTCACTGTCACTCTTGGTTAGTTGTGCCACATTGAAGTGGTGATCCCCAGTCGAGGCTTGCATTGGGCTTCCCGATTTTTCCAGTTTCTGTTAAAGCACTGTTTCTTTCCAAGAGCCACTCATTATACAACTGCTTCAGGTGGTCTTTGAAGCATTCAGGACTTCCAACACCTGGAGTTGTATGGTTATCCACCCAGGTATGACCACAAGGTTTGTGTTTGTGGAACTAAATATGGTTTTTATTTCTGGTGTTAAAATGCCCTTTACATACTTCCAACACCAGCATCCCTTGTTTTTTCAGGAGCACCCTTGGCTTACTGTTGCATCTCATTGGTTATCCAACATATAGGTTGGCATCTGGCAGTGCTTCCTCTAGGCACCTGCTCCTTGGGTATTGTATTGTGATTTAGAATTACATATGGTGATCACTTGACTTGCTGCCATCTGTTAATACCGCCAACATGTTATTACCTGATGGCACTACTACAGATTTTACTGAATTGCCATCACCACTATAATTTGACAGCATGTGGAAGTATGTAGGGCTTTCATCAGGATTTCTTACTTTGCTCAGAAGGTAATCATTCATTTTGTGAAGTTGAATGACTTGTCCCAGAAAAGGAGCAAACTTCTCCACAAAATCTGGGGGCAGTTTCTGGCAAAGCATTCTTCGACAAAGAGGAAACCTGTTTGTCCACATCATACATATGCAAACCCATGGTGGCCTGAAACTGATGCCACATAACATGTAATTTGGAAAGTTTCTATGCTTTATATCTGATCACTTCACATGGAAATGACACCCCAGTTTCTCCTTTTAAGTGCATATACTCAGTAATTTCTTGTTCTAGTTCTTGTAAGTGTCCTTACTTCAGTCCACTGGAATGTGTTTGGGTGGAGCTGGCATTTATCATTTTCTCCTTTCATTGCCTCCACCTTTCGATATTTGCGTCTGTAGCCCCCGAATCTTCTTCCTACTTCACAGTTATTCATATACTCAGCATGGTTGATCAGCATTGGCATGTAACTTTGTCTTATCCCATTAGGAATAAAGGTTGCACTTGTAGATCACTTTTCCATGTGGTCTACTATTTTACCAGTGTAGTGAACAAAGTATGATAGTACAGGATGTTTTTTTCTGTCTTTCAGATACACGTGCCTCACACATACATGTTTTCCTTCCAAAACAATTTGTTTTCTGACATCTCTTTTACTCAGTCTTTGCCAGTATTCTTTCACTGGTGAAACATCCCTCTTTTAGGGCCATGCTGTCCCATTCATTCAGTGTGGTTTCTGGTCTCCCTTCTGTACAACATGTGCCTTTCAATCATGCATAAATTATTCTTCTACTGCGACAGTTGTGGTAATAGTTTCCTCCAAAACATTGGACCTAATTTCCCAGACTACAAGGTATCACATTCCAGGAGGCTGTTGCTGTCCCCTTACATTGCCACTGTTGGTACATGTCTTACCATTCTACAGACTGTCATAGCTGAGAATACAGTAAAGTTACTACATCTACCACTACACCATGAAGTTAGTGCATTTATAATTATAGGTAGCATGGGAGCAAGTCATTGAAAGCAGTGAGCATTGATCGTCACCACAGTTTACAAGTATAACACCACAATTTTAACTTGCAAAATCTAATGTGTTGTTTGTATGTGAACATTTACAGATCGGTTTACAAAGGGAGTATATGCTATCTCTGTATCTGGACGGCTTCCACCCGGTGTTATTAGGGAAATGAAGAGCAGAGGTCTAGTGTATCGACCCCGTGATACTAGCCAGCGGTAATTATGCTAGACACTGTGATCAGTACTTTGCAGTTTCAGCATCAATAATCTGAATAGGAACTTTGGTATGAATTTTTAATACTGGAAGTAGCATGAATGTAGTTGTGATGAGAACATTCACTGGAACATATGTTGCTAGTGAATTTCCTTATTCATTAAACCTATATAGTACAGGGAGTCCAAAAATATGTCTGTCTCATACACAATTTCAAGCTTCTGCTGCAATGTAGATGAGATCTGTGCTCTTCTGGGACATTATGCAGCACAGAGTGGTATTTCTGTACCAACATTTCAGTACAACCTATCAGTCTCATCTTCAAAAACATCTTGACAATGTGTAATATTCCAGATGAGTGCATATCCCTCTTTTATACAATTATCAGTCTCACCCTTTAATGAAGTGAAATTAATTTCTGTGGTAATGATCACAAATGTGTACTAGTATTATGGCCATCATTTTGAAGTTATTTTTATATTCATTAATTAGCATAAAAGTCAGGTCAGAGTGATGAAGTTTCCCAGCTGAAAGACTGATGGTATGAAATTGTGCTGCCTATTCAGATATATCACACACTTTAGGGGTGATAATAGATGAGTATGGAGAAATTGTAAGATGGTGTTTATTAGTAGTGGAAAACCAAAGGAAATCAGACAGAAACAGTACCACTGCCATCTACTATGTTTCTCACATGAAGTCACCCAGGTTTGGACCCCAGGCTCCACCATATAAATCCATTGTTTAAGCTGCCTGAATTATGCCATGGTGATGTAACCAGTATGGACATACAAAGTATAATGTATCAGTCAAAAACACAAGTTTTATTACATAAAATGCTATTTTAGGGCGACATGTTTCAACTCTTTCTGAGTCATCTTCAGGCCCTCTAGGGTACAGATCCAAGGTGCATTCTGGGATCCCAAACATTTACAATAGATAGTTATTACAAGAGTACATGTGTTAGTACTTTTACATACAATGGATTATATTTAAAAATTAAAGCAGTAAAAATTCATAAAATAATTGTGTTAAACGTTGGTATATGTGTGTGTGTGTGTGTGTGTGTGTGTGTATATATATATATAAATTGGTTGTTTCACAATATAGGGACATCTAACAGAGATGTGCATATTGGGGATGATTAGCTATTATCAGAGCTTGGGTTGAAAACTATTTAGGTACTACGTATATACCTGTTCCACATTGAATTGGTCACATGCTTCTATTATAATGCATGTAGTGTAAAGTAAATAGACACCGCACAATCTTAATAACTACATAAACACAACTTTTTTAGATAGGTAATGTAAATAGACATCATATTTTTAACAATTCTAACACCCAGACAAACATAACCTTATAGATACAACACCTAATTAGCAATTTATACGATTTTATGACTAGCTAGACTAAGCAAACATAAATGTAAATAGACATAGTACCTTTCTAATAAGTTTAATAACTGGATAAACATAACCTCTACACGACTTAGCATGTTTATAGTAAGTAATACACAGTAATCACACCCGAAAAATTCACACGCAAATAAATTTTACTACTATTTGCTCATATTTATAGAATTGTATTTTAGTAATTTTAGACCACTCACTTGTTTCAATGTGATGATACCAGAGGCTGTGTAATGCAATTTTGACCTCCTCATGATGAGCACATGTGCACGAAACATGTAGAGGCATGAAATAAAACTTATTGTGAAAAAAATTTTGTGCATCAAGTTGGTTGAATACTGAGATGCACAGCCAACAAAACATCAATATTTTATGAATTTTTACTGTTTTAATTTTTAAATATAATTCATTGAATGTAAAAGTACTTACATATGTAGTCTTGGAATAACTACCTATTGTAAGCGTTTGGGATCCCAGAATGCACTTTAAACATTGTTAACCTTGGATCTGTACCCTAGAGGGCCTGAAGATGACTCAGAAAGAGTTGAAACATGTCGCCCTAAAATAGCATTTTATGTGATAAAACTGTTGTTTTAGACTGATACTTTATACTTTATATGTATAGATTAACATTTCGGGATGACTAACGTTAAATAACCAATATGGTCTTGAGGTTATATACTGTTTTGTTTCACATTGATACATACATTAAGTTTTGTATTTGTGGTTTCCAAATGCAGATTTTGTGACAGAAGCAAGACACTTGTTGATGATATGCTTATGATCCCCATGTGTAATTATATAATAATAAGGTGTAAACAGATCATTTAGTAGCATTTTTATGTTCATTTAGAAATGTTAGTTATCTTTTGGCATGATATAATTTGGTAATAACATGAAGTTTTAGATATTGTGTGTTATGATGCCATGCCAGTTTACAAGACAGCATGGTATTGTATCCCAGAAGACTGTCAGCACTACTATGAGGATTTCAGACATTGTCTTTATAAAACATGTTTCACTTAAGTTGTAGGTGAAAAGGGAGCAATATAGAACAGTGTTTGTCAAACTGTGGAATGTTGGCTACTGGTCCATGAATTTTTGGAAAAAAATTATTTATTTTCATAATATGTTTTTCAACATTGAGAAAATCATAAATTTTCATTATATGTCATTATTTTCTATTGGTATGTCCTGTTTGTGATGCAGTGAAATTTGTTAATGAATAGGTAAATCTGGGTACCAGTCCACAGTGATTTGTAAGGTAAATCTGGTTACCAGTCCACAGTGATTTGTAAACACACACCACTATTATGCAGTACCAGAGGTATGAGAAACAATGCTGTAGATCATCCTTGTCCATTTTCTTGTCACTCTGGTCAGGCACCAAGTGTGATTTTATGGCTTTTTGTACTTCACATGTGTGGATTTCATTTTTTGAATTAACCATTGGTATTGACTGTGTTGCTCTTTGGAATCACACAGTTTTAAACATTTTCAAATGAAGTTGATGCTGTCATGCAGTATGGATTACTTGAGTTTTGCCCTTCAGTGTGTTGTTATCAAAGAGGTAAATAAAAGATGAAGAGTTTGTCATGTTTTGTGCATAACATTTTTTATTGTTTAACCCTTTGATTCCAGAATTAAGTGCAGAAGCCCGGAATTTAATGGGGGCTGCATAAGAACAGATGATATTTGGCATTTTGTGTGTAACACTTCCACATATTATATATGTGATGCTCTGTGCCATTAGAGTTTAAAATCCCGCACAGGGTGTTCATGCATGTATGCATGTGTAGATATACTGTGGTAATGATTTCCAGGATTGCTGTGTTTCCATTTCATGTTGGATATTTTCTCTTTTGGGGCTGTGTACATATTGAAGTTACTGTATGTATGACTACCTGAGATCTGCTGTGTGGGTGTTATTGAAATTTGATATTGGAGATTTCTATGAAAACTCGACCCATTTCAGTTTTCATTGTGATTGAACAGCTGAATGACCACTGTACATGAAGACTTTTGTTTCTGCACACTTGAGTACTCAATAGCACATTGTGTACACATGGAGAGTATTGGTGTCACTGCTCTGTGCATGCATGTTTCTTTTACTTTTGGCCTCTTACGCAAGTTAGGAAAATAAAATTTCCACTTTGTAGCATTTAAATACCTTTTGCAGAAAATGTAAATCAGATTTTTTGTTTTGGTATCCTAACAACAGCACCATAGGTAACTGTAATAGGAAGTGCACTGTTGTTTTTTGTAAAGGCATAAATGTGCTGTGAGAGTTATGCTGTGTGTACATTTTTGAACTTGTCTCTTTAGTGTTTGAAGTAGACTGAATTTTTGCTGTGTTTATAGGTAGTCTAAGAGGGCAGGTAAAATGCAGGAAGCTATGTCTTTTGAAGAAGGCATTATAGTTTTCACTTTAACGGTTTGATTTTTTCTGTAAATTCAACTTGAATTTTTATATTTATGAATGGGTATATTGGGACAGTAGTTACTACCAGTATGTGATAATCTTATTGGATCTTCATACTGCGCCACTACCACCACCACCACCATGTATTATCTGTTGTGGGATGTGTGCTGTGGTGGTTGTGCGTATACATAGCATCAGTATACCAGTCATACCATTAAAGTCACACCTAACACGTTTATTATAACGATAAATAAAAGAACAAAAAATAATTACATTTGGATATGCTTTGAAAGAACAGACAGTGCTAAATAATGAGTTCTATACTTGACCTCATAACACAAACATTCTGCTCCAAGAAGAGGCTCCACATTCCAAAACCAAACACTAGACTTGGCAATGCCAAGCATAAAACAAGAACCCACATGGCACTGCCAAGCACCCAGTGACCACTTCCTAGCTGCCCCATAACATAATTTTGAGTCAAACACCAGATGAAGCAAAATTTAGAAGTTATCAGGCAGGAAACTAGTCACTAAGTGAGTGAGTGACCCTTCAGAGGTAGGGCTGTAAAACAAAGAGTGAGAGGAGGGAAAAGGAAGGAGTGAGGCTTAAAGGAAAGAGATGAGAGGGCTTATTGGTGGGCAGTACATAATTTTGTGCCTGACATGGTACAACATATACTGTAATAGTACTGATTTTTTTTCCATTTTTGAGGGGTTTTTGTCATAAGTACATGCCGAGTTGTTACAGGAGTATATTTTACTGTGCATGTTATTAATTGCAGTTTAATTTTACATTGGTTCTGATTTATCTGAAATTGTTGGTATTACTTTAATTGATGGTTCACAACAATATTGCAAAATAAGTTGTATACTTGTTCTGTATTGGTGTTTTAACATAGACCCACACTGCCCATGTGCTTCCCACCTGTCTGTTCTGTATCTTGTTTTCATCTTATAAAATTTTGTAAAATATTATGTGTACTTCTGGCATTTGAGGCTGTCACTGTGGTGAGTAATAAGATTGTAGTTCATAGAAGAGTTCCAGCATTTTAAAGAAGCTACCACCTTCAGAATGGTAGCGGGGCTTCTCTGTCTCTCTGTTGACATAATACTCATACTATCCAACACAGTGTTTTTTTTTTACTATAAAAACAAAGTGCTTCCTGACAAGTGTATTCTCTGGGTTTTGGCCATCAATCTTCTCAAAAATAAAAATAATTATGTTTTTATGGTCTGTGAGTGAAGAAGAAATATTCTTTCCAGGGTTGTAGGGAAATTGAAAGATTCGAATTTTCCTGGAAAATGTATTCCAAATGTAAATGAAATTTTTGTCATTTTACTTTCTAATCCATGTTTTGTAGTGTTCTGCAGTAATGCTAGCATGATCTCTCTTCATTTTTGTATGTCCTTCCAGCCATTTCAGCAATGGTATTATTTTAAGCATAGTTAACAATAAGGGGTTATATGGTTGAGGATAGATAAAGCATAAAAGTGGTTGGAGGAGGATGAAATTTACAAAAGGCCAACGACTACACTTTGTGGCTTAACAAATACTGATGCAATCTAATTGTAACTTTATGCAAAATATTGCATTGAAGTGTGAAAAAAAAACCCTCTAATATTTGCACTATGGCATTAAGAGGGCGAATTTTGAGTTTGATCTGAAAATGTTAATGCTCTTCCTGCCAAGTCAGATTCATGAAGAAAACGTTTTGTTATTTTGTAAACTAGATCTTAATAATAAGATGCCGGTTCATTGTTGTCTGTTGTTGGTCTTCAAGTAAAATCAAAGCACATGTGAAGCACTGTCGTACGTATGCATTTATTTTATCTGTTGTTGTTTTTCACCTAGGAGAGTTCTTTGTCTGTTTCCTTTTGTAGTTTACCTCAGCTAGTATAAGTGAAATGTTAACATGGTATACTATAGTGATGATGTTTGTGACAAGAAAGTACCTAGATGTTTTTGCTTTTTTTGTTTCATTTGCGTGAAAGAAAGTGTACACTCTTGTAGTGGCTGTTTAAGAACATAATGCTGTACTTGTAATTCCTTTTTTTCTCATAATGAAACATCCACCCTTGGTAGTTTATATTTTTACATTCTTTACTTAGTGTTTTCACAGTGGTGAATATTCGTGTAATGTTGCCTGGCTTAGGACATCACGCGGTCTGATAGATGGTTATCAGTGCTTCAAAAGACTATATGGCCTCAGTCTTTAGCAAACCACTTGAAGTGGAGGTAGTATGTTTTTGCAGAACTGTTCCCACCCACCAGATTTGGTAGTGTGATAATGCAGGGCACAATTTCAGTTCTTTTTGGATTGAAAGTGAGGCAATGCAACAGATGGGGCTGTTGAGGAGTAATATGTCCACAATGTGACATTGCATTGTTGGTAATCAGCGTGAATCTAAAGGAATTGGATTTCTTCTGGTCATTAACACAGCCATAATTGTGTAAATGCTGCAGTTTTCTGATGTGTTTTACCTGTAGCTGCTGGCCATCTGTAGAGAAAATAAGGCCTCATAATCTTCATGCTGCAGCATTCTATTCACATGATTGTTTATTATTAAGATTTTCTTTTATAATTCACTTTAAAAGAATTGTCTCTATTTTGGACTTGTAGAATTAAATTTGATTAGCAGTTCATTTAAAGTATTGTCTATGTGTTGGACCTCTAAAATTAAAGGTATTTGTATAAGTGCAACAAACAGTAATAGCCATAATTCCTGTACAAATAGATGACAATCATATTCTCTGTACATAATAGTGCTGTGACAATGGACTGAGATCTCACTTCCTCGGGTAACATGAAATACAGTACATATTTAAAACTGTAACTCAAATTCCTCTACATGTTATTGATAAGTCACAGACCTGAAGATGGCCAACACCAAGAGCCAAAACATCATAACAAATGTGTAGTATATTTCTGATAGGATAAATGTTTCTCCTGTAGTATTGCAGAAATAGTAATGGAACATCATAGTGGTTACAATGTCGAAGTTACAATCATAGGCGTACGTCTCGAGGTGCCTAATAAGAGTGCGGTGTGACAAGCCGATAAGCTTTTGTTTAATTGACGGCAGCCGCCCATCCACGGATTAGCATTGACGAATCTTTACCTCTGATCTGTGCCCAGACCCATGTGTTATACCGTATTCAAAAGCGAAATGGTAAAAATGAGGATGGCGTCTGAAATCGTACAGGATGCGTATGTTCCGTGTGTATTTTAACATTAATGGTTATGTTCATTGAACAGACACAGTACAGCCTTCATGGTAACGTAAATTTCTATACCAATTGCTATGGTATGTAATACCTATGACGTGAATATTTGGTAAAGAAACAATGTGCACGAAGTTGTGCTTGAAATGTTATTTGTGGATTATCTCGAGTATTCTCCTAATCGTAACGTTCTTGTATGTGCGGAATTTATTAACTTATGTATCGTATGTGGGATAGCATATAAGATGTTAAATAGATATTTTAACTGTTTAATACCACGCACTACAGGTAACGTGTTGATTCCTGGTGTGCTAATGATTTTTTTAGACATTTTTTGTATAGTGTTGTTTTGTTAAATTTGATGTGGTTTTATAAGGATTGAATTTTCAATTTTGATACTATAAGTAATGTGTGACTTAGATTAGGTATGATATTTCCCGTGTTAGATTAGGGTGTATTTTGTGTAGGTTTGTCCAGGTTTGAAAGGGGCTTTCGATGGTATATTTATTGCCAATTTGTGAAGGAATACCGGATGCCCTGACAGATGTGTGGTGGTTTTCCACACACACACACACAACTGGAAAATCCTGGCTTTGATCAACCTGTGACTGCTTCTTTTTAATTTCTTTCCATTTAAATGTTTACAACATCCAAAATCATTGAACATTCCCATGACATGTAACATTTTAAATGTGGAAAACAGTTTTGAACTTATTTCTGGATTCCAAGAGTAATTTTGTCTTACATTTGCAATCGCCACAGGTTTTAAAATACAGTTTACTGATTTTGTTACTGCTTGAATATTCATAAATGCGAGCTTTCTCCTTTGCTTACTACCAAACATCACACTTGTTTGGTTAGTACTCTTGTATTCAGGAGGTACTATGTTGAAACCTGGGTCTTGAGACCATCTTTGCTAGCTGAAACTTTTGTGTTTTTCCTCAGTCCCTCCAGGCAGATATTAGGCTAATACTGAGACTAGGCCACAGCTGCTTCCTTGTACATAGTTTATAAGCCATTATTCACTGCTACTGTACCATTTTACACAATATCTCAGCAGAGACAAGAAATTTGTCTCTTCCTCAAAACATCCAGTCTGGTTCTGGGACCCACACTCCTTTAGCGATCAGGATTGAAGTTTTTCACCTCCAACTAGTGCCAAGGTTAGTAGTGAGTGGAGTTAGACTTCTTCTTTTCCTGTATGTTATCATGGCATGGACAGGAAAAACTTTATTTCTATCATTACCTACAATGGTATGCTAGCTACTGACAGTGCCTGGATGTAAACCATTAATAAAATCATTTTCAATGGGTAATTATCATATGTTTAGGGTCATTATTGTGTCAGAGAACTATCAGTCAGTGCTTTCTGTTGGCTGATTTTTAGAATTAACCAACCCAGTGTGCACAGCAAGAAATGACAAATATTAGTTGTCGGATAAAATAAGGACCCCATACTAAATAATCTCGTGTCTTCCATGCAGAACATTGAGAATAGGTGTAAGACAGGTGTATGCCTCAGTAGTTACAACTCAATCTGTTTGTGAGTATAGTTAATTCTTTTTTCAATTACAATACGTTAATAGGCAAATGATGCAGAATCATTGGCAGCCTTAGAGGCTTTGATGAATGAATTCTTTGCTCCTGCCACAAGCAATGAGAGGAAGAGAGAAATTGAAGGAGTCTTGCACAACTTTAGTAGCCAGCAAGGTGCATGGAAACACTGCCTAAATTTCATGTTACATTCTACAAATGAATATGTGTGCATGTATAGCCTGACAACTATTGAGGTAAGAATTCTTAATGCTTTTACTTAATGTGTGATACATACTTCATTTTAACTAATTCATTACACTAAACCAACAAATGCACAAAATTGTACCTTAGATATTTACATTATAATATCACACTGAACATTCATACAAGTTTTGGTCCACAAGGGACCATCATTAGGGAAAAAACCCAAAGAAATACAGCATAAAACCAAATTAGCCACCTTTATACATGGCTGACATGGTGTAAAAGAGTCAAATAGTTAAAATGTAGACATTTCTGTAGAATATTTGTGTACGTGTGCTGGGTCTTGGTATGCAGTATCTCAGAGGCAGCTGCCTCAATATACTTCATTTTGCTGGTTTAGTCTGGTGAATTTCTTATTGATATTGCAGGGAATGAACAATATAATTCATTTTGTTCCAGCTGAATAAATGAAAGGACCATTATGCTGCAATGAGTTAGTGCTTGTATTGAAGTATTCTAGAGTGTATGTTAAGAACCAAAACAGCATTTCTGTAAATATAACAAATTTATATCCATCAATATACGTCTACCGTTATTTTCCTTTCATGGAAATTATGACTGTTTCCTCAGATAGAAAGAGTATAGTAATCCCCTGATTTTTGTCATCTTGTCGTATGTTGTTGTGCACATAATGTTGTTTCCCCGCAGACCCATCATGTTAAGCCAAGTGCACAAAGTTTTATGTACAATGCTGAAGATATCTTTGAGTCTCTGAATGTACACCATCAGGAGCTGAAGCTTGACGATCTTGTTGAAATATCAGAAGCCAAGTGCCCTTGAAGAAGTTGAGGAGCCTGAGCGTAAGGAGAGGACAGTGACAAATGTGAAGTTAACCAAGGGGCTTGGACTTACTGAAGTGTTGTGTAGGTGTTTGAGGACATTGATTTTATTGATTAATGAGCAGAACAACTACAAGGAGCGTCATTCCCGTTGTGTTTGTTAGAACCTAAGGTAATAATTATATAAAGATGTAGCAGTCATAACACAACTATATTATCAGGTGTATATAACTTAACAACAGCCCACTGACTTTGTGTAAAACGAGATCTCATTTCCCCTTACCTACACTAATACTAATAATTGTTCTGTATTATATCATATCTGTATAGCTTCTCTGATAAAATTGTATCCAACCTGACGATGGCCACAGCAGCATTGGCCGAAACATGTAGCTGATGTTGATAAATTTTATACCCCTGATAATATAGTTGTGTTATGACTGCTATATCCTTATAGAATTATTACCTCAGCAACAACTACACAGAGAACTGTGAGCATGCTTGCTAGCTGGCTTGCTTGCTGTGAATAGATTCTGAAAGAGAAGAAGAGGTGTTTTAACTGCCCAGTCTTCATTGCTTCACTTCTTGAAACAGTCTTCAGGGACATACACCTTGCCACCTGTATTGTTGGACATTGGAGATGATGACTCAGATGACTGGCCTGCAGTTTCAGAGGAAGTTCCTCTTTGTTTTCATTTGTTTGTGGGATATCAAATTGTAATTTTTATATGTTAATATCCCTCTTTTTCATCAGAATAGATTGTTTCGAACCACCCTCCTCAGTTTAACATTGTGTTATGGGAGACACTCTGTTAAATTACTCCCTCTCAACTAACTATGATGGTGGGACCAATTGTGACATAACTTTTCAGGTTCATTGTATTGGTACAGATATCTGATTATGGTCCCTTTTGATGTTACAGCATGTTGTTTGGTGTAATGGTACAATGTTTCTGAGGTCAGGAAATGCTTGCTATCATTCGGTGCAGAATCTTTTGTCTTCCAGGTTGCTGTCCAGGAAATTAAAGATTAAGATATATAGAATGATAATCTTGCCGGTTGTTTTGTATGGGTGT
>Ga0131853_10013019_pt1 | contig 15238 bp, 19 predicted proteins | sample TergutLab28metaG_FD_92764 | JGI IMG/M metagenome (GOLD analysis project Ga0131853, IMG submission 92764) | Labiotermes labralis P1 segment gut microbial communities from Petit-Saut dam, French Guiana - Lab288 P1 (version 2) (version 2) | ecosystem: Host-associated > Arthropoda: Insects >...
GCGCGGTAACTGTCAGTACGTTACGTGGCACCAGCCGTTGTGTCCAGTGAGCCCACAGTTTGTCAGATAGCGGCCGGGCTCCGCGGGCAATAAAAACCGTGATTAACAGCGACAGCAGCGCCTATGCTGGTAATAACTGGAGAAACAGTAGCCGCCATGCGACGTGCTCCACTGGCTGAAGGTTCCGATATTGTCTCTGGCTGGGGGGCGAGATTTTCGCAGATCATTTCATGGACAGCAACAGGCCTTGTGAACATGCTTTAGGTACAGAGAACGTATTTTATCTGGGAAATATCGTTTCTAACTTTGCGGCCGCAAATCCTTCGCGCGTGTGGGCGGTCTGCTGAGGGAGGTCAAGTTAGCGCCATAAACAAGCCGAAAGGAAGTAGCAAACCGATAGGTGTCAGATAACTAACAAATTAACTGACTACATCTAGCACAGTCCCTCCTGGGAAAATAAAAGTTCGGTAGTAAGCATGCGGGTATAGCACCCTCTGACGTCACAGGTCACGTGATGTAAACAAACATGGCGGCGGGGTCAATGACCTCGTGACGTCATATGTAAACACAGATAGCAGCCGACCTTGCCCCAGGCGGTCACGTGGTGTAAATAAACCTAAATTTAGCCTCTGATATGTAAACAAGTGACGTAGTATGTCAACAAATATGGTGGATAACCTTGCCCCGGGCGGTCACGTGGTGTAAATAAACCTAACATTAGCATATGACATGTAAACAAATGACGTAGAATGTCAACAAATATGACGGATGACCTATTTTCTGCAGACAGTATGGCGCCTAACCTATCTTCAACCCGTAAACAAATAACGTAGTATGTCAACAAATATGGCGGATAACCTTGCCCCAGGCGGTCACGTGGTGTAAATGAACCTAACATTAGCCTCTGATATGTAAACAAATGACGTAGAATGTCGACAAATATGGCGGATGAACTAATTTCGGCAGTCAGTATGGCGCCTAACATAACTTTAACCTGTAAACAAATGACGTATTATGTAAACAAATATGGCGGATTACATACTTATGCTAGTCAGGATGGCGCCTAACCTAACTTTAACCTGTAAACAAATGACGTATTATGTAAACAAATATGATGGTTGACCTAGTAATGCTAGACAGTACAGCGCCTAACCTAAATTTAACCTGTAAACAAATGACGTAGTATGTAAACAAAGATGGCAGATGACATAATTTCGGCAGAAAGTATGGCGCCGGCTAGTATATTGAATGAGCGCAAACCTAAATTTAGCCTCTGATATGCAAACAAATATGGCGACGGTCACATGATATAAACATATGATGTAGTATGTAAACAAACATGGCGGATGACCTAATTTTGGTAGACAGTATGGCGCCGGCTATTATTTTGAATGAGCTCTAAACTAACTTTAAGGTCCGACATTTTGAATGAGCGCCACTTTTAAATTTTTTCTAACCCAAGTCCACCATTTTCCAATATGGCTACTAGGGCGCTGGTTTTAAAATTTTCTAACCTAATTCCGCCATTTTCCAATACGGCTGCCAACGCGCTAAGTTTAAATTAAACCTAAGTTTCAAGTCCGCCATTTTCCAATATGGCTACCAGTGCGCTAGTTTTAAAATGTACAATATGGCTACCAATGAGCTTACTTTAAATTAAAATTTATATGAATTTGTTTTCTCGAAAAGAGTTGCCTGAAGCGGTAAGATTCTGGATTCGAATCTTGCGGCTTTAACCATCTCTTTTTTAAAGGTCGCCAGTTATAAGGAAAATAAATACACACAATTTCCTTTTATGAAACATACAAATTAAGATTTTTTGGTACGTAATTAATCAATTTTTTAATTATTAAATTATAACCTAACTTCTTAAAATATGGTTGCTATATCACGTTATTTTTAAACGCAAGAGCTGGCAAGACCACCCAATCTGAGGTTTGGAATTTGCCTCAAGGGTTTGAACATGCAGCAGAGCGAAACTCGGAGAATAGAGTACAGCGCCCCGGGCAAAACCCATTAACATTCCTTTTGGTAGATAACATCACAAACCCCCTTAGACACCTGTACATGCCTCAGGTCATATCCATTAACATTCCTTTAGAATGATAACATCACAAACCCACTTAGACACCTGTACATGCCTCAGGCCATATCTATTAGTGTTAGAGGTCACTCAGTTGACTTGTAACTTTCACCCCTCAGGCCAAACCCATTAGGTAGATAAAGATCTCAAAAGCCATTCGGGGTGAGCTATAAATTGTAGTACGCGACCCCTACTGAAATATTCTGAACACTGCTTCTGCATTGTGAAGACCTCTGCTTTGTACGAGACCTGTAACGGTACTGTGTTAGAGACATGTGTATTCTGCGCTTCTGTGTTTGATACCAGACTTCGTAACTTGTTGCCTGCTGCAGTTTTGTAACTACGTGTAATACTTAATTTCAACTAAGTGGTATAATTACAAATCAAAATATAATGGCCAACAAAGTGTTTCTTAGTAGGGAGAGAGCTATTCCATCTGCTCAGACCCCCTCTGTAAGCAGGGAGGAAATTGACTCTACTTGTAGGAACAACCCGTTGTCGGAACAGCTATCCTTTATGATTTTGGATGAGACCTCAAAATCTTTTCCAAAATTTAATGCGACTGGGCGTAGTCTGCTAATCAAGTTTAATTCATCGGTTGAAGAGGAAAACCCCGGTTCTTATCTAAAGGAATGCATTACAGCACTGAAAAACTATCTAGTCGATGACGTGCTAGGTAGACATTTGTTGGGTTTGAGAATCCCAAATACTGAGAACGTGGAGGATAAAGTGGTTGGCATTAGTTTGCGTCGCCGGGACCAGCTTAAACCTGATGTGGTCTAGGCTGTACTCGGGAAAGTAATTCAGAGCAATGCAAGGTTTGGGCTGAGTGACCGTCTCGAAGTGCATCTGGACCATGCGAGGATGCGGTAAAAGGGCTGAAAAGACGAAGGGGCGTTCATTGAACGTGATGAGTGCAATTAAAAAGAGCATAGATACAGTTAAGGCGGCTCTCAATAGTTTGGCTTATGCACTTATTATCGCTATGGGACGTGTTAATGGGGACTCAAAGTACCAATTATATAGGCATCGCAAAGGCTTGAAAAATCGTGTTGAAGATCTCCTGAAAGTTTCCGGTGTGGATCTATCTAACGGCGGAAGCTTTGAAGAACTTTGGCAGTTTTAAGACCACCTTTCGGACTACCAAATAATTGTGTTTGATGGTTTCAACACCGATAGGGTTATGTTTGGCGGAAATTCACGTTCGGCTAAGAAATTAGATTTACTATATGATCGGGCCAATGAGCACTACAATGTAATCACCAACCTTAAGGGTGCAATGGCGAAAAAGTACATATGTATTGGTTGTGTTACATTATACGACTTTACGCACAAATGTGAAAAAGTTTGCTCCCTGCGTACTGCTACACCGCCTTGTACCAAGTATCAGGCCAAGTATTGTAGAACATGCAACAGACGGTTTCTCAGTGAGAAATATTTTCAGAATCATTTAACTCTCAAAGTGAAAGGCAAACTAGTCTGTCAGTAGAGACAAGTGTGCCGAAATCGTAGTCATTTGGTAACCAGTGATTCGAAGCATGAATGTTTCAAGAAATTCTGTAATATTTGTAATGAGAAGCAACCTTCGGGCCATTTTTGCTACGTGGCTCCACTGAAATCTAGCAAGTTTTCGGACAGGTTATTGTACGTTTTCTTCGATACGGAATGCACACAAGACCTCGAGAAGCGAGATGGGTCTTTTGAACATGTACCGAACCTCATATGTGATCAGCAAATGTGTTCTAAGTGTGAAGACGTGGATGATTTGAGTGTCGATTTTGAACAGTGTGGAAAACGTGTCCATGTGTTCTGGCAAGACGCCGTAGGTACATTTATTGATTATCTCCGGCAGTCCCGACCATTCACGGTTAAGGTTTATGTTATTTCACACAACTCTCGCGGATACGACGCACAGTTTCCTCTTAGAAGATTTCTTGAACTGAAATTGGCACCGCAATTGATATTGGACGGTTGCAAAATTCTTAGAATGGTTGTGGAGAATCTCCATTCTCTGGATTCACTTAACCATCTGCCAATGAGTCTCAAGAGCATGCCCAAATCATTTGACCTCACATGCAAGAAGGGGTACTATCCCTACTTCTTCAACACCGCCAAGAATTTTGATTATGTGGGCTGTCATCCCGAACCCAAGTTCTATGGGGCAGACTTTATGTCTGGTGATGAACGAAACCAATTTTCGGCCTGGTATTAGGGTGTTAAAGACAAAAATTTACAATAGGGTGGAACTATTGGCTTACTGCATGGACGACGTCAATGTACTGAGGCAGGCATGCTGTGTTTTTCGGAATTTCTTTTTAAAATTGTTCAAGATGAACCCCTTTCGGCAAGCCAATACAATATCGTCCGTTTGCAACAACGTGTTACGGACCATGTTTCTGAAACCAGATTCTGTAGGTATTATCCCGAGAGGGGGCTACCGTATGGGGATCGTCAGTCGGTTGAGGCACTTCAATTGGCTGGCGTACATTAATGGGACGCGTAATAATATTACAAATGCCGGTAATAAGAGGGAAGTACGTTTGGCTAGGGTACCTAACGTGAAAGTTAATGGGTACTGTGAAGAAACGAATGAAGTCTTTGACTACATAGGGTGCTTTTGGCATGAGTGTCGCTGCATGCCCATTCGACACAAACCCATTGGTAAGACTGAGGAAGTTTTGGAGAACAGTTATGAGGAAACTAAAGCGAGGTTGCAGAAAATCGAAAACGCTGGTTATAAGGTTATTTCGATCTGGGGGTGTGAGTTTAGAAAACTATTGAGTGAAAATCCTGGCCTTGAAAATGAACTTTGCTCGCACCTCTATGTGAAGAATTCTCCAATAAATATTCGCAATGACTTGTACGGGGTAGAACCGAAGCTACTAAAACATATTACAGAGTCAAGGAAGGGGAGGAAGATCCACTATGTGGACGTTACAAGTCTGTATCCCTACATTTGTAAATATAGCAAATTTTCCTTGGGCCACACGGAAGTGTACGTGGGTGCAGACTGTCCCTCTGACTGTTTGGATAGGGAGGGCATTATTAAATGTAAGGTTCTGCCTCCTAGGAAACTATATCATACGGTTCTTCCGTACAAAAGCAATTCCAACCTGATGTTCCCCTTGTGTTCTCCTTGTGCCGACAAAATGAATTAAGGCAAATGTATACACTCTCATGAGGAGCGGTGTATAGTTGGTACATGGGTAGTGGATGAAGTCCGCAAGGCTGCAGAGATGGGTTATAGTGTAATGGACGTGTTCGAATTTTGGGAATATGAGGTGACGTGCTTTGACAAGGACACCAATACTGGTGGTCTGTTTGCAGAATACGTAGACATGTTCTAAAAATTGAAACAGGAATCATCCGGCTACCCATCCTGGGTTCAAAGTGAAGACGTCAAGGACAGATACATTGAGGACTACCGGCGCTCAGAGGGAATTGCTCTAGACAAGCACCCATTAAAAAATGCAGGGCAACGAACTTTGGCTAAAATCAAATTGAACTCAATGTGGGGTAAATGGCCACAGAACCAAAACAAGACCCAGACTTCTATTGTGGACTCAGAGAAAGAGTTTACGAGCTCTTGACATGTCCGGGTACTGAGGTTACAAACCTCATATTGCCGAAAGATGACGTGGCGTGGGCCTCTTGGAAATATTCCGAGGACAACATTGCCGTAGTGAAGAATGTTAACGTGGCGGTTGTTGCCTACGTGACGACCCAAACTCGGCTAAAAAAGTACGAGTATCTGAGTAAGTTGGGGGAGTCTGTTTTGTACTGTGATACAGACTCGGTCATCTTTATTCAGAAGGATAATGACCCCCCAAAAGTCAAAACACGGGATTATCAAGGCTACCTCACAGATGAGTTGGAGGAGTACGGCTCTTGCTCCTTTGTAGATGAATTTGTGTCGGGTGGTCCAAAAAACTATGCGTTTTCCGTATTTTGCCCCTCCACCGTAAAACGTGCAACAAAATGTAAAGTGAAGCGTATAACCTTGATTTATGGGAATTCAAATGTTGTAAACTTCACCCCCTTGAGGGATATAATTCTTGAAAACGCTCCGCCAATACATGTACACAATCCGCGGAAGTTGGAGCGAAAACATGGTGGTGTAGTGGTTTCAGAACACGAGACGAAGGAGTACAAGTTTGTTTTTAAGAAGCGTCGGCTTATGGACAATTTTGACTCCTTACCTTATGGATATTAGGTTATTTATTTATTTATATGTATAAATAGGGGTGGTTTACTCATTAAACGTCATTTAATAGTATGACTCTGAAGCCGAAATATCCATTCACGCTAATCGTTGCAGGATCTAGTAGTTGTGGTAAATCTACTTTTGTTATACGATTGTTGGATTGCAGGGAGCAACTTTGTGACATTGCGTTTGAAAACATTGTGTGTTGTCACAGTGAAAATAGCGCCCCGCATCATTTGAAGAACGTATCATATATTAAAAAATTGCCAGACTTTGAAAACCCCGAAAATATACCTACGATTATAGTGTTGGATGATTTGATGGACACTGCTTATTCTACAAAAGTGAGCTAATTATTCACCAAAGGATCGCATCATCATAACATTGGTCTGGTACTAATTACACAAAACTTGTTTCACCAAGGTCCATCATCGCGCGACATTTCTTTAAATAGCAAGTAAATAGTTGTGTTTAGAATCCAAGAGACAAGACTCAAATTGTGTAATTGGCCCGACAAGTCTACCCCGAAAACAGATCCAGTTTTCACAAGATGTACCTAGAAGTGTGTAAGGATCCGCATACGTATTTATTCTTAGATTTGACACAATCGATTAACGATCTTTTGTAATTTAGAACAAAGATATTTCCCGGGGAAACTACAGAAGTGTTTGCACCTGTTCGAGTTAATGAAGCGGTTGTAGTCGCTGCTACAATTTCTTCACGTACTTGAAGACGCTAAGCCCCAAACCAGACGTGCGTTACTCGCATCGGCCGGCGACGACTTGATAAAAGCTATTTTTGAGTGTGCAATAAATACGCTAAATTGAAATCATTAAATAAACAAAGAGGAAGAGAGTAGATTGACTTAATATAAGAATCGTTTACGTGCGTTAATTGATCCAAAGATTAGTTTCAAAAGTAAACGGAAACTTTTAATTCAAAAAGGTGGGTTTATAGTTCCACTGCTCACAAGTATTTTGTCGGGTGTATTAGGAACACTAATTAGTAAAAATTAACAAATGGCTTTGCAACGTATGATTTTAGTTCCTCCGGAATTGTGGGAAAACCGGTGTCAAACACCACCACCACCACCGACGGTTAAAAGGATAATTAAAACTAACGACCACAGTTATAAAAAATGGACCCAAGTTCGTCTTCATCAAGTACCATATTTGAAAACTGAAAAACAAAAACGGGAAGCCATCCCCATTCCCATTATAGAAACTGGTAGTGCCGAACCGAGTTTTTAAAACAAAACCCAAACGGAAACTTATAATCGGTTCAGTGCCTCTGTTTAAAATAGTATCTGAATCATAAACCGTTCTTTCACCTATGCATTCAGAGTATATTCAAAACGTTTTGAGACGTAAAGTGTCGCACGATCCTACTTTTGGCGTGTATCAAGATGATACTGACGGTTCTTTTAAAATAGGGCGTTCGAGTTTTAAATATTACTATAAACACGTATTTGTAGATGGCAGAAAATGCAAGGCAACTCAGGGTCAGTGGGAATTATTGACAAAGTCTAAACCTGATAAAAACGCGGTCACTATTCAAGATAAACAAGCATATAAACAAATACTTTTGCAGTCTAATGCGCATAGAGTTAATTATATTCCCACAGGTAAGTTAAAAAGCCAAAAAGGGTCTCAAATATACGCGGTTTATTTCGCAACTGTTTAACGACAAAAACGAAGTGCCTTGGGAATCGGTACAATAAAAATGTCTATGGGTAAAGTTTATTACGATCCTAAACACGCAGCAGGGTTTGGTTCAGTAGCAAAGTTGGTAAAGGGCGGTAAAAGTAATGAAAGGGCTGTTGAAGAATGGTTGTCGGGTCAGGACACGTACACTTTACATAAACCTGTAAGGAAGAGGTTCCCTAGAAACCCATATACGGTGACAAATATTGATGATGTCTGGGAAATGGATCTTGCAGATTTAAGCTCCCTCTCGAAATACAATGATAAGTACAAATACCTCTTAAACATAATTGACATATTTTCGAGATACGCCTGGAGTGTTCCTCTAAAGGACAAGACTGCTAACTCAATTACAGCAGCTTTAAAATCTATATTTCAAAATAGAAAACCAATTAGTATACAATCGGACAATGGTACTGAATTTGTTAATGCAACTCTGCAGCAGTACTTGAAACGTCAGAGCGTAGGTTTTCACACGACTCACAACCCCAACATAAAAGGCGACTTTGTGGAATGCTTCCAGAGGAGTTTAAAGTCTCGGATGTATAAGTTCTTCACCAAGAATAACACATACCGTTACTTGGACGTTATAAATAAACTTGTAATAGGTTACAACAGCTCTGTGCAATCCACAATAGGCATGCCTCCGAGCAAAGTCACCCCTTCCTGCATTTACTCATTGTGGCGAAAGGTGAACAGCCTGAGGGGTAATATTCGTCAAAGTCGTGTTAAATTTAAAGTAGGAGACCTTGTTAGAATAACGAAAGTGAAAGTGAAGTTTGCCAAGTGGTATGAACAAACATTTTCAACAGGAATATTTAGTGTTGTTAAAGTTATTCCCCGCGTGCCCCAACCTGTTTATGAACTGTCAGACTTACAGGGTCGACCTATTGAAGGACAATTTTACAATTACGAGCTTGTCAAAGTTACTGTATCGCCCCAGACCGAGTTCCAGATAGATAAAATAGTACGCACACGTAACAATGACGGTAATAAACAACATCTTGTCAAGTGGAGAGGATACGACGCGACGTTCAATTCTTGGATAATCGCGACCGATATCAAGAAATTATAATGGATCACTTTTATGTAACATTGCCATCAGACAGTTCCGGCTATTATTTCCCGGCCAACACAATAGCCAACTTTAGAACCAAACTGGCTACACAACTCGAGTTGGAACAGGGTAAATGGGAGGTTGGCTTAATCAAAATTTCTTACCCTATAGGGTACAAAAAGCGGTCTTTGCACAATACACTTGGCTTAGATTCGGAGGAAAAAACATTTCCTGTAAAACATTATGAATCTGTGTTTGATCTTCTTACAAATGTACCTCGATTTTACGAGCTGTCTATAAAAGGAAATGTGGTACGTGTATTTAGTAACTATATAAACAAATATCAGAAGCAAAGTGAAGAGTTATTTAATTCATGTCGCGGGGAAAATTCCATGATGGTTGACGAAAATTTAGTTTCTTATTTCCCTGCACGTGTATATAATGGCATTGAGGATTTGGCCGAAACTATTATGAACCGTGCTAATTGCCATTCTTCCACAGTGAACTTATCCACAAAAGACAATTTTAACTATACTCAGCCTGAACCCGTGTACATTTACACTGATATTATCAAACCAAATTTGGTTTGAGATTCTTATGTGCAACTGCTACCTTCCTTGCACTTCCCATCGAACACGGGTTATCATAGATTTGACTACCCATTGTATAAACCAGTGGAACAATCCTTTATAGAGCCAAATTCGATTCGTTTAGTTATAAAAACTGGCGACAGTGCGTTGTTTGAGGATGGTGATATTCCATGCCTGGTAATATTACACTTAAAAAAGAAGTCCTCTGCGTAATGAGTTTCACTGTGGTAGTTAAAATGGATTAATATACGCGGTACTACGTAAATCAAAGTGGTGGTGGTGAGACTGGTCCTGTTTACAGAGCTAGATTCAGAACGCAGATGTGTAACGGAATAGGGTCCTTCTTCAGAGGGCTCTTCCGTTTTGTAAAACCTCTATTGTATTCAGGGGCAAAGGCGGTCGGAAAAGAGGCGTTGAAAACAATTTCCAATATAATAACTGATATTCTTAATTAGGAACCAGAACAGCCTGTGGGAGCTATTTTCAAAAATCGTTTCAGTGAAGTAAAGGGCAACCTCCAAGAAAAGATAAAAAAGATGGCGTGGTCTGGCTTGGATTTAAAATGGCAGCGCAAGTCGAAAAAAGTTCAGTCTCGAGGTAAACGTAGGAAGGTGAAGGATATTTTCACAGAGAAATAATGGAGTGCTTAAAGTCAGAGCTTGACATCTTCCTCAAACGCAGTATTCAAACATCTGTCGTAAATAGTCACACCGTTACATACAAACCTATTGCGCCAGTAGACAACCCCGACCAGTTGGAATTTAATTGCTCGGGCCGTAGCGATTACCACATAGATTTAAATTCTGTGTGTCTTCTCTTGCGCGTCAAACTTGTCAAGACTGATGGATCAGATATAGAAAGTGCTGAGTCAAACACAGTGGGCTGTGTTAACAACTTGCTACATTCAATGTTCAGTTCTCTCAGTATCTCGATAAACGGTAAACCCGTTACTCTGCACGAGACAAGCTATCATTACAAGGCTTACCTCGAAAAGCTTTTAAACTACGGTTCTTTACGTCTAGCACGCATTTAGTCTCCAGTTTTTGGTACCTAGATTCGTCTGGAGAAATCAAAGACAATAGTGGTTACGTCAAACGGTTAAATTACCTTAGCAGTGGTAACACTATTGAACTATATGGAAGGCTCCATGCTGACTTGTTCAATTCAGATAAAATGTTAATTAATGGTGCTGACATGAACATTAAACTTACACGTGCACCAGAAACGTTTTATCTTTTAGCTCCTTCAGACGAGAACAAAGTACGTATCAAGATTTTGGACGCTACTCTTTTTATCACTCAAGCCGAATTGAAACCCCCTCTTCTACTAGCTCACGCTAATGTTTTAGCTATGAAGCGCAAAGCACATTATCCTCTTACACATACTCAGATTAAGACGTTTACAGCGAGTTCTGGGACCCAGCAAGTCTCTATTGATAATGCATTCCTTGGACCAATTCCCGAAAGGATTCTCGTAGCATTCGTTAAAAACACCGCATCCGTTGGTTCTGCCAGTACGAGTCCATTCTACTTCCACCATTATGATATGTCGATCCTTGTGTTATTCGTAAACGGAGTTCAGAACCCTTACGAACCGTTGACGATTGACTGTTCTTCAACCTTTGGTGCTACCAGGGCTTACGAAACACTTTTTTCGAGTACTGGTATCCATTACGACGATCGTTTTCATATGATTACACTGGAAATGTTCACAAAGAATTTCTACGTGTTTGGTTTTGACCTGACACCTGATAGGGAGGCTGACGGAGAACATATATGTTTACCTCGTCAAGGAAATGTGCGTAAAGATGCACGTTTTAAAAAACCGCTGCCTGAACCTGTGACATGCATTTTGTATGCTGAATTCCCTGGACACATAGAGATTGACCACTCTAGGAACATTACAGTAGAATGAATACCATTCAAATTCATAAAGTTTTAACTAAACATGTAAACTATTTTCAAGGTTTGTATCCATTAGATCTTTTACCATCCACACTTATAAAGCCCGTGATAATTGTCATTAACCTTGATAAGCGTTATATGCCCGGCTCGCATTGGCTAGCTATCTGTTTTTTCCGACTCTGGGTACGCCGAATATTTTGATTCGTACGGACTACCACCATTCAAACTTGAAATGAAGGCATACCTGCAGCGCCACTCAATTTGTTGGATATTTAACCGCAACAGACTACAGGGTTTAACTTCGAAAGTCTGCGGACATTATTCTGCTTGTACGCACTCCATAAATCCAAAGGACTATCCATGACGTCATTCGTCAAAATGTTCATTCCTGCTCGCTACACCTGCAACGATAAAAAGGCAGTGCCCATGTTCCGCGCTCAGTTTGGATTGTGTCCCGATTGCGGCCGGTTGGAGGAGCAGCAGCAGTCGTGCAAACCACAAATATAAATAAGGTACGTACACTCATATTCTATCAGTTGACAATGTGTCTCTTAGTGATTGATATCTCATACATGGAAGAGAGGGATGGTGATATCGTGGTCGAGGAGCTGGCGGCTGTCGACTTCCACAGTAACAGGGTTGCGTCATATTTATTTAAGAGGCCGTACGGCTGGGAGGAAGTACCAATGTTTAACGCCCGAATAAATGAAGCTATTGACCACGGGTGTAATTGGAATGACGGTGATGTACTGTATTCAGAGCTGGAGACTGTGGTACATCGTGAGGCATCATCCGCTGTTACAATCTATTGCTTCGGCCCCCAGAAAACAATTTATCAGCGGACTTATTGAGCGTACCGTTATTGACATCACTCAGCTAGGATGCCCTCCACTCACCGACATAAGTCCGCCAGCCATCAGCTGCACGTTTACATGTCACAACAAGACTAAACATGTTTGTGCATTGCGGACTGCCTATACATTAGCGCAGTGGCTCTACTTTCACATTCTTACTCTACAGTATGCAAAGTTCACACCTCAACCGGTATTTCATTAATGTATTCCAGATGACTGCGTGGGGGTTACTTCGACGTACCTACTACCTCAACGAGCAACAAACAAAGTACGTCTCCATCTACCTTAATGATGATAACCTCAAACCGGAAGTGAAGATTGGAATTCCTTCTGGTCACGCAGTGTTAAACGAGATGCAATGGTTCATTCTGGTGACATTCAAAAGTGATATGCCCAAGAGTGAAGTGCACGAACTTGGTGACCCGCATCATACCCTGTCAGTGTACTGTGGACGGTATATCCTATCACGAGTGAGAAAACCCAAGTGCTTCTAAGTAAAAAAAAGATTGGTCACAGCTGCTGGACTTGGCAAGTGCTTGCATAGACAGAGAAGTGATCAAATAGGTAGACTCCAAGAAGAACTTGCAGAGTGGCGCAATAAGTGTTTTGAATCCAAATCCTTTTGTACACCTCCAAACATAAATGCCATTGATTTCAATACATTGTGGAATGAACTAAAATATAAAAACACGTCTCTTTCTGGTGATAAATAATGCTTATAAGTGTGGATAATTGTATGATTTATGCAATTGAAATAAAAAATCTTACATTGTATGTGTTTGTAAAATGTAAATTTTGTGTCTTTATTTATTTTCCTTATACTTGGGGTCCTCTAAAAAAGGGGTGGTTAAAGCCGCAGGGTTCGAATCTAGAATAGATCAACTACAAGTCCGGAATCTTACCGCTTTAGCCAACTCTTTACGAGAAACACAAAGTCATATAAAGTATAGTTTAAAGTAACCGCATTAGTAGCCATATTGTAAAAATTTAAAACTAGCGCGCTGGTAGCCATATTGGAAAATGGCGGAAAATGCCAATTCAAACTTAAACTTAGGTTAAGAAAACATTTAAAAGTACCGCGCTTGTAGGCATATTGGAAAATGGTGGACTTTAATATTAGGTTTAATTTAAAAGTGGCGCTCATTTAAAATGGCGGAACTAAAGTTAGGTTAGCGCTCATTGAAAATAATTGCCGGCGACATACTCTCTTCAATATTAGGTCATCCGCCATATTTGTTGACATACTACGTCATTTGTTTACATCATGTGACCATCGCAATATTTGTTTACATATTAGAGGTTAAAGTTAGGTGCGCCACACTGTCTAGCATAATTAAGTCCTCCGCCATATTTATTTATATACTACGTCATTTGTTTACAGTCTAAAGTTAGGTTAGGCGCCATACTGTCTGGGATAATTAGGTCATCTGCCATATTTGTTTACATATCAGAGTTTAAAGTTATGTTAGGCGCCATAATGTTTGGGATAATTAGGTCATCGCCATGTTTGTTTACGTACGACGTCATTTGTTTACAGGTTAAAGTTAGGTTAGGCGCCACACTGTCTGCCGAAATTAGGTCATCCGCCATATTTGTTGACATACTACGTCATTTGTTTACAGGTTAAAGTTAGGTTAGGCGCCATACTGTCTGCCGAAATTAGGTCATCCTCCATTCTACGTCATTTGTTTACATATCAGAGGCTAATGTTAGGTTTATCTACACCACGTGACCGCCTGGGGCAAGGTCGGCCCCCATCTTTGTTTACATATGACGTCACGAGGTCATTGACCCCGCCTACATGTTCGTTTACATCACGTGACCTGTGACGTCAGAGGGTGCTATACCCGCATGCTTTCTACTCAGGTCTTCAGCTAGTTAAGAAATCCCCCCCCCCATTTATTGGAACCACATGGTTCATTACCGCATTCACAAAAACCCGCCAAATATTCGTATCCTGATTCAGATTAATCCAGCCCATGCATACTCATCCCAGGTCTTGCATATCCATTTTCATATTATCGTCCCATCTAAGCCCAGGTCTTTCAAATGTCCTCTTTCCGACTGGTTTCCCCCCCCACCCCCCCCCCCCCCCCGACTGCACGCCACTGCAAAATGCAGTTATGTATTTACGACTTCCTTGCAGCCACAAAAACAACATCAGCTTCGGTTCTGTTGGTACGACTTTAATAATTTAATTATTTTCAAGTTGATGATGTTGGTAGCGTTACATTTTGATACGTCGCAATTAAAATAACAAATGAATGTGTTTGTCACGTGACCAACCGAGGTACGTGCCTTGCGTTCTGCGAAAACAGTTTAATTTCAAATTGTTGTCGCGCGTTCAACAGCAAAGTATAATTTGTAATTACCTCCTGCCGATTTTGACACAACAATCTGCCCGAAAACTGCTGATTAATTATGTTTAATTCTTTAAAAAAAGTTTTGTTGACGGTTTGTCTTTACTAACATTTCATAACACTTATTTATATCTTTGTGCAATATATAACTTTGATGCCCTATTTTTGCCTCACGCGTGTCTTGCAGCCAAGCATTTGGCAGTGTAGCTGTCATACTTTATAAACTTAGTAATATAGCTCTTATATATATCAGCCATAAACAGTAGGCTCTAATTTGCTGTAAGGCCATAACATACTTTCACTAACCGAATATATTCAGCTGGAATTGGTTTCGGTGACATTGTTTAGTAATGAATTAGTTTTTTAAAGTCGCGTTGCATAACATGTAACACCATACAATTTAGTATTCGACAGGTTCCTTAAATAACATAGGAAAAACACAAATCAGGCCATCGTCTTTTATCCATACTTGTCAACTTTCCC